>Ga0335071_10002808_pt1 | contig 18526 bp, 11 predicted proteins | sample Lox_Sample_15_FD_206724 | JGI IMG/M metagenome (GOLD analysis project Ga0335071, IMG submission 206724) | Soil microbial communities from Loxahatchee National Wildlife Refuge, Florida, United States - Lox_Sample_1.5 | ecosystem: Environmental > Terrestrial > Soil > Wetlands | place: USA... | reverse complement strand
GCTGCCTGTACTGGGCAATGAGATCCCGATAATATTTTCAAGCAACAGGGGAAGCAGCGGTGGTCAGTTTGATCTTGTAACAGGAACCCTTACATACAGTTTCAACCAGACAAACGGTAGATTTACCTGTACAGGGTCGATGAGTTCAGATCCTTTCTACAGCGCCATTACAGGACATGCAAATACCACGGGAAATGATTTTGGCCCGTATTCAATGTTCGGTAAGGATGGATATGAGTACCTCTTCCTTGCTTCACAGGTTTCCGGCGGACAGCTGGACCTGTTCTACGAAAGATACCTTCCCAGGAATGGAAACAACCTTCCGGTAATAAGCGGGCCAATCGCGATTACAAGGCTGAATTCTTCGGATGACGACGCATACCTGACTTTTAACTCTGCAATGGATTCACTGTATTTCTGCTCGAACAGGGCTGGAAATTTTGATATCTACGTGCAGCCCGATACGGTCAACACACCACTCTCCACCTGGCTGGGTCAGTCTTTTTCAACATCCTATCTTGTAGATAGCCTGAACAGCTCTGCCGACGACAAATGTCCGTTCATACATAAGAATATTATGGTCTTCTCCTCCAACAGGGCCGGAGGATTGGGTGGATTTGATCTTTATTATTCAATATTCAGGAACGGGAAATGGAGTGCCCCTTATAATTTTGGTCCGGGGATAAATACGGCAGATGATGAATACAGGCCAATCCTGCTATATGATGCTAACTATACTAACCTTCTCATGATTTTCTCCTCAAACAGGGCCGGTGGAAAAGGCGGGTTTGATCTGTATTATACCGGGGTTGCTTTTCCGCAATAAGCGAATCACTTCAGTCCTTCATCCTGGTAGCCAGGAGCGTATTCCTTAACAGCGAAACCCTGGTCATCGGACCAACACCACCGGGTACGGGAGTAATGTATGAACATTTTGGAGCAACATTCTCGAAATCCACATCGCCGGCAAGACGATATCCCGACTTTGACGAAGGTGAGCTGACCCTCGTTGTGCCGACATCAATCACCACTGCACCCTCCCTGACCATCCTGGCCTTTACAAAGCCAGGCACTCCCAATGCAGCTATTATAATATCAGCCCTGGCCACAATCTTCTCAATATCTGCAGTGCGGCTGTGGACGACAGTAACAGTTGCATCCATACCTTTCTGAGAAAGAAGTATGCTCACCGGTCTCCCAACAATATTGGATCTTCCGATCACCACACAGTTTTTACCAGATGTGGCAATGTTATATCTTTTGATCAGCTCGGTGATACCGTATGGCGTAGCCGGGAGGAAACATGGCAGACCTGCCATCATCTTACCGATATTTACCGGATGAAAACCGTCGGCATCCTTACCGGGCCTTATCAGCTCAATAATCCTGTTCTCGCTGATTTGTCGCGGCAATGGCAGCTGAACTATGAAACCATCAATATCGTCGTCATTATTCAGCTCATCTATTTTGGAAATGAGCCGGTTTTCTGTCGTATCCGCGCTGAACCTTATAAGCGTGGACCTGAACCCTACCTCCTCACAGTCCCTTACTTTATTTGCCACATAGGTTTCGCTTGACCCGTCATTACCAACCAGTATGGCTGCCAGGTGCGGTACCTTCAGTTCCGAGGCAATTCGTTGCCTGACCTCACCGGCTATTTCAAGCCTGATCTGTGAGGCTGTTTTTTTACCGTCAATAATTGTATACATGTCTTTTGCTACCTTCTGCCCATCAGACGTGCCTGGTTGCCGCTCTTTGTAACCATCTTCATCATTCGCCTCGTTTCGTCAAACTGTTTGAGCAGCCTGTTCACCTCCGGCACGCTTGTCCCGCTTCCTTCGGCAATCCTCTTGCGCCGCGACCCGTTCAGTATCCCGGGGTTTTTTCTCTCCTGCGGTGTCATGCTCCTGATGATTGCCTCAATTCCCCTGAAAGCATTATCGTCAATGTCGAGATCCTTAATCGCTTTGCCCACTCCTGGAATCATCGACATAAGGTCCTTGACGTTACCCATTTTCTTTATCTGCTGTATCTGGGAAATGAAATCGTCGAAGTCGAACTGGTCCTTGGCTATCCTTTTCTGAAGTTTCCTGGCTTCTTCAATATCGTACTGCTCCTGCGCCTTCTCAACAAGGGATACTATATCGCCCATGCCAAGAATCCTGTCGGCCATTCTCTGGGGATAAAAGATATCAATAGCGTCCATCTTCTCCCCGGAGCTGACAAATTTTATAGGCTTGTTGACAACCGATTTGATCGAGAGCGCGGCCCCGCCTCTTGTATCACCGTCGAGCTTTGTAAGGACGACACCGTCAAAATCGAGCCGTTCGTTGAACTCCCTTGCTGTATTGACTGCATCCTGCCCGGTCATTGAATCCACCACGAACAGTATTTCATGAGGACTGACAGCATCCTTTACACCCGCAATCTCTTTCATCATCTCCTCGTCGATAGCGAGCCGGCCCGCGGTATCAATGATAACCACATCCCTGCCTGTCTGCTTTGCCTCCCTTACAGCGTTTTTGGCAATTGCCACAGGGTTAAGGTTTCCTTCCTCGGAGTAAACCGGAACCTCGATCTGCTGCCCGATAACTTTAAGCTGTTCAATAGCAGCGGGCCTGTAAACGTCTCCGGCCACCAGGATCGGGTTCTTGCCTCTCCTGCTTTTAACCCATTTGGCAAGCTTGCCGCTGAATGTTGTCTTACCTGAACCCTGAAGTCCAGCTATCAGGATAACCGAGGGGTTGATCTTTATGTTGATATCGGTCTTGTCTTCACCCATGAGCTCAACGAGCTCATCGTGAACTATCTTGACCATCATCTGCGACGGGTTAACGGCAGTCAGTACCTCCTGCCCAAGAGCTTTTTGCTTGACCGAATCAGTGAACTGTTTGGCAATCTTAAAATTAACATCCGCATCAAGGAGTGCACGCCTGACTTCCTTAAGCGTCTCGGCAACATTAATCTCCGTTATTCTTCCCTGTCCCTTAAGAATTTTAAAGGATCTCTCCAGCCTTTCACTTAAATTTTCAAACATCAGATTCTGTTATTTCAAAAGTTACATCCTTTCCGGCATCTCGATTCCAAGCAGGTCCATACCGGCTTCAAGCAATTTACATACAACCTGCGACAGGGCAATCCTGAAATTCCTGGTACCGGGATCATCTTCACCAAGTATGGAGTAATCGTGATAGAACTGGTTATATTCCCTTGCCAGGTCGTAGCAGAAATTAGCAACCAATGCCGGGCTATAGCTTCTTGCTGCCTCAGAAACCGCTTGTGCGAATTTATGTATAATTTTAATCAGTTCAAGCTCCTTCGCAGCCGGTTTGATATCTTCAAACGTTTCACTTCCGTATTTTATGCCGTCACTATCTGCTTTTTTAATGACAGACCTGATTCTGGCATAAGTGTACTGAATAAACGGTCCGGTATTGCCATTGAAATCGATTGATTCTGAAGGATTGAATAGCATGTTCTTTTTTGGATCGACTTTCAGGATATAGTATTTCAATGCGCCAAGGCCGATCTTCCTGAAAATTTCCTCTTTTTCTGAATTTGAGAAATTCTCAAGTTTTCCAAGTTCAAGAGATACCTCTCTTGCAGTACCGATCATCTCTTCAACCAGGTCGTCGGCATCGACAACGGTACCTTCCCTCGATTTCATTTTTCCCTCCGGGAGTTCGACCATGCCGTAGGAAAAGTGTATTATTCCGTCGGCCCAGGCATATCCCATTTTCTTCATGACGGCCCTGAGAATCTGGAAATGATAATTTTGCTCATTTCCAACGACATAAAGGCACTTATCAAACTTGAATTCATCGTGGCGAAGCATGGCTGTACCAAGATCCTGTGTCATATAGACGGCCGTACCATCTGACCTGAGAAGCAGCTTCTGGTCAAGGCCTTCGGTTGTCATGTCGGCCCATATGGACCCATCGGGGTTGCGGTAAAGAATCTTATCGCTAAGCGCTTTGAGAACTATCTCCTTCCCGTCCTTGTAAGTTTCTGACTCGTAGTATATCTTATCAAAGTCCACACCCAGCTTTTTGTACGTCTCATCGAATCCTCTGTAAACCCAGCTGTTCATTGTTTTCCACAGGTCCATGATAACAGGATCCCCGGCTTCCCATTTTAACAGCATCTCCCTGGCTTCGGCCATGAGCGGGGTGGCATTTCTTGCTTCCTCGTCGCTCATGCTGCCTTTCCGGACAGCGGCAGCCTGGGCTTTCAGCTCCTGTTCGAAGATTACATAATACTTTCCCACAAGGTGATCGCCTTTCATGCCCGATGATTCAGGTGTTTCGCCTTTTCCGTATTTCTGCCATGCCAGCATGGATTTACAGATATGGATACCCCTGTCGTTTACAATGTTGGTCCTGATCACCTCGTGCCCGCAGGCCTTTAGTATTTTGTACAGTGAATAGCCAAGAAGGTTGTTCCTTATGTGCCCGAGATGAAGCGGCTTATTTGTGTTGGGTGATGAATATTCTACGAGTATGATCTCAGGTTTTCCCGCGAGGCATTGTTCATATATATTACTGCACGACGCTGATTTGCTGAATTCCTTTAACCACCATTTCTCTGACAGTTCAAGGTTGAGAAAGCCCTTGATTACATTGTAACCGGCGATCAGCCGGAAATTCTCCATAAGCCATTTCCCGATGCTTTCGCCTGTCTGTTCCGGCGTATTCTTCGAAAACCTTAGTAACGGAAAGACCACGAAAGTATAGTCGCCTGTGAACTCCTTTCGTGTTTCCTGTACTTGTATCAGGTTAATATCAACCTCGCTGTTATACAGAAACTTTACCGCCTCCTTTATCTTTTCCCTGATCAGCTGTTCCATAATAATCCAAAAATTCAGCCGCAAATATAATATTTTAATGGTTTGATTCCCACATAACAACGCCAAAGAGATAGTTGAACAGGCTCTTTCTGTGAATAGCCGGTTTTATTTGACAATTGCATATTACTTTTTGATGAAGATATTAAGCTTATAAAAAAAGAAATCATATTTTTGAATAGCATTTTGGAACCATTGCGAAGATATTTTATCCAGGTATGAGGGACCTGAAAAACATATTCATTGAACCGACAGGCAAAACTCCACAGGTAGATTTCAATTTTCTCACCGGTGATCTGATTTTGTCGGGACGATCCATACCTGAGAATGCCACGGAGATTTATGATCCTCTTTTCAAATGGGTCGTTGAATATGTCAGGAGTCCCAGGCAGACAACAAACTTCAGGCTCAACCTTGAGTATTTCAATACAGCCTCTTCCATCTGGCTGGCAAAGATGGTAAAGGCCCTCAGCAGGATTTCCGATCCTGATAATGTCCTTTATATACATTTATATTTCAGTGTCGAAGAATTCGATAACATGGAAACAGAGGATCTGAAAGATGCTCTTGCCCCTGTCGTGGATATTGTAGGCGATTCAGTCATTAGTATCGGAGTCAAAATTTACGGGATGGATGATAAGGGTGAGATAATTAAGGATTCAATAATTCTCCTCTGACCCTATCTTTTAACTTTCCGGAATCAAGTCAATTCTTTTTTTTGAACTAACTTTAGTACCGGTTTAATAATATCGGCCATGCGCAGGTTATTATTGTTTCTCATTTCAATAATGTACACCATGAACATGTGTTCCCAAAACGGCCTGGTTGACAGGGTCCCCTATGCCGCAGGCAGATTTTACCCTGATAATGCTGAAACTCTCAGGCATGATCTTTCCGTGATGTTCGCTTCATGCGCGGAAAGTAAAGGTGAATTTAAGGTGAGAGCCGTTGTATGCCCACATGCCGGGTATGTTTTTTCCGGTATCACTGCTGCAAAGGCATATGCCTCAATTCCCTCTGACACGAAGTACAGCCGTATTTTTATAATCGGATCAAGCCATACTATGGCATTCGACGGAGCTTCAGTATATGGCTTGGGCGATTATATCACACCTCTAGGCAGGGTAAAGGTCGACAGGGAAATAGCAAAAAAGCTGAAAGAAAATTACGGACCGTTCAGGTTTCCTGAGGATTCTCACAAGCTGGAGCACAGCCTTGAAGTCCAGATGCCGTTTATCCAGTACCACTTCAAGGATATGCCGGCTATTGTGCCGATTGTAATAGGCACTGACAACCTGGGGACGATAAAAGAAATTGCTGATGCTTTGAGGCCGTACTTTACAGCTGACAACCTGTTCGTGATAAGCAGCGATTTTTCACATTATCCGCCATATAATGAAGCAAAGCTGGTCGACAGCCTCACTGCTGAAAGCATAATTTCAAAGGATCCCGAAAGGTTCCTTTCCACGCTAAGGGAAAACGCTTCAAAAGAGATTGACGGACTGGTTACCAGCATGTGCGGCTGGACGTCAGGACTCACCCTGCTATACCTGGTATCAGGCTCACCTGACCTCGTATTCAAAAAAATCTATTACTGTAATTCAGGAGATTCAAACTACGGAGCGAAGAACGAGGTGGTCGGGTACAATTCGCTGATCCTTATAGATCAGAAGAGTAAGGCATCAAACCAGGTAAATGCTGACAAGCCTGGCAAGGATGAAGTGAGCTTCACCAGGGAGGAAAAGGAGCAACTGTTCAGGATTGCGCGAAACAGCATTAGTTCATTTCTGAATGAGAACAGGAAGTACGTGGTTGACAGCAATACCGTTCCTGACGGACTGAAGAATAAGATGGGTGCATTTGTCACCTTGAAAATTGACGGGAACCTGAGAGGGTGTATCGGAAGATTCATCTCGGAGGAACCCCTTTATGAGGTGGTTAATGAAATGGCTGCGGCATCGGCTTTTGACGACACACGGTTCGAACCTCTTTCAAAGGAGGAATATAAAAAGATTTCAATAGAGATATCAGTGCTCGGACCTCTTAGAAAGATAAGTGACATTTCAGAGATAGTTCCGGGGAAACATGGTATTTATATAAAGAAAGATTTCAGATCGGGTACAATGCTTCCGCAGGTTCTGACAGAAAATCACTGGACCATTGAACAGTTCCTCGGTTACACTTCCAGGGACAAGGCGGGTCTTGGCTGGGACGGCTGGAAATCCGCTGACCTTTATATCTATGAAGCAGTCGTGCTGGAAGAAAACGAATAGTTTATGTACCATGTTGTAGGTATCGGCATTACAGTTTTTCTTCTTTATTTTTTGAGCTACATATTATACCTGGGCGGCATAATTTCAAAAGCCCTCCACCGCAGGATATGGAATTTCATTCTTGCGGGGACATTCCTTTTCGCGGCAACAGCCGGCGTTTTTCTCGCACTCCAGGTTACATACAAATGGGAAATACCGTTCGTAAAGGCCATTCTTAAATGGCACGTCGAATTCGGAACGGGCCTTGCCTTCACCGGCCTGCTTCATTTAATCTGGCATTTTACCTATTTCACGAAGGGAAACAAACCGGATACAGCTGAACCCCCTGCACCTGCGACTCCAAAATACCCGCGCTGGAGGATTATGGTAAATCTTTTTGCTGCAGGATTCACGAGCACCGCAGTTCAGCTGTTGCTGATGCGCGAGATTATGAATATTTCAGGAGGGTATGAATTAGTCGCTGGTTCATTTCTCTGCTCATGGCTGGCAGGATCTGCTACCGGATCTTCAGCTGCCAGGCATTCCAAAACCGGTAACCTGGCCAGGCTCAATCTGATATTCGTTCTCAGCATCATTCTCTCCGTCTTTTTGCTGCTGGTACTCGAGCGGATTTTTCTGCAGCCGGGGGAGACTCCCTCCTACCTTGTGAGCCTGGTTTTTACGCTTATCGTGCTTCTGCCCTTTACATTCATGTCGGGTTTCCTGTTTATCTTTCTTGTCAAAACCGCATCCTTTGCCGACGGAATTCACCCCGGAAAATCTTTTTCAGCTGAGACCGCAGGTGGAGTGATTGCCGGCATTATTATCTCCATATTGAGTTTCAAAATCCTGGACACCTACCAGATGATTATGATAGTGACAATCATTTTCCTTGCATATACCCTGGCTGCCTGGTTTATTGAGCTCCTATATGCACGGATTCTGATGCTTTCCACGATACTGATCCTTGCAATTGTCACAGTTTTCACCTCACCCGACAAATACATAAGAAGCTTTCTTCTAAGGGGAATAAAGGTTGTTTCCACGAGCGACACTCCCTATGGTAACATTACTGCCGGCAATTATCTCGGTGAAGAGAGTATTTACTACGATCACCGTCTTGTAAAGTACAAAAATGACCAGGCAGAGCGAGAGGAAAACGTTCATTACGCCCTGCTTCAGAATCGTGTTCCGGCGAAAGTCCTTGTCATTTCGGGGGATCTTTCTTCTGCATTGACTGAACTTGGTAAATATGATGTAAAAAAGATCTGTTTCGTGGAAAGAGATCCTATGCTCATAAAGTTACAGAACAGCCGGCTGACAGGCACTTCTCCGTCTGTCGAACTGATCAACAGCGACGCGTTCACTTACCTGAGGGAAACTACTGGGAAATTCGACATTGTGCTTCTCCTGGTCCCCCCTCCTTCCACGCTTCTGCTGAACAGGTATTATACAACAGATTTTTTTAGTATTGTTGCCGGGCATCTTAACAAGGACGGAGTATTTCTGTGCAGCCCGGGACAGGGTGATGACTATTTCAGCAAGGAATCCATGCAGCTCTATTCCTCGGTTTTCAATAGTCTCAGTCCTGTATTCAAAAATATTCTACCTGTTGTCGGTAACAAGCTCTATTATATTGCAGGTCAGGATTCGCTGAGTAATGCTTTCTGCAGGCTTACAGAAGCGAAAGGTATAAAGAACACATTTGTCTCGTGCGATTTTCTGTCCGATGATCTGACAGAGTCGAGGACCAGGCAGTTCCTTGCAAGGATCGACAGGAAGACTGAACCAAACACCCTTGAGAAGCCGGCAGCATGTTACCATTTCCAGATTTTTAACCTGAGCCGCAGCCAGGCTTCAGTATTTCCATCACTTGTAATTCTTGCTATAATCCTCTTCATACCCACGGTCTCATTAAAGCGCAGGAATTTCCTGATGTATTTTTCATCAGGCGCACTCGCGGGATATGAGATAATTCTCCTTGTGTTGGTGCAATCCGCGGCTGGGAACATGTACCAGGTAACCGGTCTTGTTATTGCCGGCATAATGGCCGGACTTGCAGCAGGATCTTCATTTGTCAGTGGTCTCTCTGCGAAGAAGATCATCCTGCTCAGTTCCGCAGTGCTTGTGATATTTTATTTCTCCATGGCGCTCGTGTCGTCAGAACTTATCCTGATAAGATTTAATGCAGCCTTCATTGCGGTAGCTATTGCCATAAGTATTATCCCGTCTTTTTGCACCGGACTGATTTTCAGATCTATGACTGACCAGGAAAGCAATCCAGCTTCAGTTTACATAGCCGACCTTGCTGGATCGGCCCTTACACTGATCGTAATTTCAGGTATTGCAGTTCCTCTCCTGGGGACTGATAATTCTCTTTTTATCATTGCATTAATGATAATTGCAGGGCTTCTGTTTGGTTTAAGTGGAAACAAATAGTAGATTTAACAGCATCGAACAGGATGAGAAAAAAGAAATATACGCCACCTTTGCTGAGCAAGAGGGATTTCCTGAGACGCTGCAGTGCACTTTCAATAGGTGCCGCATGCTTCCCGGCCGGTTCTCTGTCATCAATTCTTCCGGATGAAGATACATCGGTTTACCGGAAACCTGCCATGTACCAGGAAGAGAGCGCACGTGGTATAATGTGCAGGATATGCCCGAATGAATGTGTTCTCAAGGAGGGTGAGGTAAGCAAGTGCAATAACAGGAAAGTTTATAAATCAATGCTTTACACAATGGCTTATGGAAATCCATGCTCCGTAGCTGTCGATCCTGTTGAAAAAAAGCCTTTATATCATTTCCTTCCCGGATCCAGGGCTTTTTCAGTAGCCACCGCCGGCTGCAATCTTGTATGCCTGAATTGCCAGAACTGGACTATCTCCCAGACCAGTCCCGATAAGACGATAAACACTGACCTTTTGCCTGATCGGGTGGTTGATTCGTGCGAGAGTAACGGATGCCGGTCCATTGCCTATACATACTCGGAACCGAATACCTTCTACGAGTACGCATACGATACCGCAGTCATTGCAAGAAAGCGGGGAATAAAAAACATTTTCAAGTCGAACGGATACATAAATCCTGAACCTCTGAAAAAAATGTGCGAGGTGCTGGATGCTGCAAATATTGATCTGAAAGCCATAAACGAAAGCACTTATCTGAGGCTTAGCGGTGCAAAGCTTCAGCCAGTCCTCGACAGTCTCAAAGTCTACAGGCAGATGGGAGTCTGGCTCGAAATTACAAACCTGTTAATTCCCGGGTGGACCGATAAGCCTGAGGAGATACGCCAGATGTGCAGGTGGCTGGCCGATAACGGATTTTCCGAAGTGCCTCTTCACTTCAGCCGTTTCTACCCGATGTATAAGCTGGAACAGCTGCCGCCTACCCCGGTTGATCTCCTGAACAAAGCAGCATCTATTGCCACTGAAGAGGGACTAAAATATGTTTATACGGGAAATGCACCCGGAAGCGAACTTTCAAACACTAAATGCCGTTACTGTGGTACAACAGTCGTCAGGCGCCAGGGATACAGGGTTGTTTCCAATACGCTGGCAAAAGGAAACTGCCCTTCGTGTGGCAGACGGACCGAAGGTGTCTGGGACTAAGGAATTTTAAGAAGTAAATGATCTGATGAAAACAGGAGAAGCAAGGGAAAGGATCGGGAAGCTGAGAAGCCTTATAGAAGAGCATAATCATCGGTATTATGTACTTAATCAGCCGACCGTATCTGATTTTGAATACGACCTTCTTATGCAGGAGCTTGAGACGCTCGAGAAGATGCACCCTGATTTGCTCTCCGCCGATTCGCCCACTCAAAGAGTTGGAAACGATCTTATCAGGGAATTCAGGCAGTACGGGCACAGGATACCGATGCTTTCACTTGGCAACACCTACAGCGAGGAAGAGCTCAGGGATTTCGACAGCAGGGTAAAGAAGGGCCTGTCCACTCCTGCCGGTTATGTTTGTGAGCTGAAATTTGACGGTGCATCCATCAGCCTTACCTATTCCGGCGGGAAGCTTTCAAGGGCACTGACACGTGGTGACGGGTCGGTCGGTGATGATGTAACTCAGAATATAAGGACAATTAAAAGCTTACCACTATCAGTAAGGGCACCAGGCATACCTGATGAGTTTATTATGCGTGGTGAAGTCCTGATGACCCGTGCAGTATTCAACAAGCTGAATGAAGAAAGGGCCGCATCGGGGCAGCAGCAATTTGCCAATCCAAGGAATGCCGCTGCAGGAACTCTTAAGCTGCAGGATCCAAGAATTGTTGCGTCACGTTCGCTCGACTGCTTCCTGTATTTTATGCTGGGAGATGACCTGCCTTTTGATAATCATTATGATAATCTTCTTGCGGCACGTTCCTGGGGATTCAAGGTTCCGGATAGTATCAAACAGTGTCGCGACATCGGGGAGGTAATGGAGTTTATTCACAAATGGGACTCAGAACGGAAGAACCTTCCGTTCGACATCGATGGCGTTGTTATTAAGGTTAACTCACTGAGCCAGCAGGAAGAGCTGGGGTTCACAGCCAAATCGCCACGGTGGGCCATAGCGTACAAGTACAAGGCTGAGCAGGTACTGACGCGCCTGGTGTCGGTATCTTTCCAGGTAGGACGGACGGGAAATGTAACACCCGTGGCAAATCTTGAACCTGTGCAGCTGGCAGGAACAACGGTAAAAAGGGCATCGCTTCACAACGAGGATCAGATAAGGATACTTGACCTTCATTACGGGGATATGGTTTTCGTGGAAAAAGGCGGGGAGATTATACCGAAAATTGTGGGTGTGGATAAGAACATAAGGGAGGATGATTTTAAAAGAGTGGAGTTTATCGATACCTGCCCGGAATGCGGCACCAGGCTCGACAGGGTTGAGGGGGAGGCTAACCATTACTGCCCCAACTATCTTCATTGTCCCCCGCAGATTAAAGGGAGGATTGAGCACTTCATCTCGAGGAGGGCCATGGACATTGAAGGCCTGGGTGAAGAGACAGTGGATCTCCTGTATAACAAAGGTCTGATAAAGAATATTGCTGACCTTTACCTCCTGAAGAAGGAAGATCTGGTTCCGCTTGAAAGGATGGGCGACAAATCGGCATCAAATATCATAGCAAGCATTAAAAACTCCCTCGCTGTTCCCTATCACAGGGTTTTGTATGCTCTTGGAATCAGGCATGTGGGCGAAACAGTTGCCAAAACTCTTTCAAGGGAGTTCCCCTCCATCCTCGAACTGATGAATGCAGGTATTGAGAAGCTGACTGAGGTCAGGGAGATCGGACCCAAGATAGCAGGGAGCATAATGGGATATTTTGATGACCACGAAAACAGGCAGATCGTCGACCGGCTCATAGCATCAGGGCTGAAATTTGAATCTGAAAGACAGGTAAGGACCTCAGGTGGAGCACTGGAGGGAAGGAATATTGTGATTTCAGGCGTTTTTATAAAACACAGCAGGGATGAGTATAAGGAGCTCATTGAAAAACATGGGGGGAAGAACTCATCGTCAATCAGCGGGAACACTTCATTTATTCTTGCTGGTGACAGCATGGGTCCGTCAAAAAAGGAGAAAGCAGAAGAGTTGGGTATCCCTTTGAAAAACGAGGATGATTTTCTTAAGGAGATTGGTGAAGAATGATGTAATTTTAGTTCACCGTTCATAAAAAAGATTTAGGTTTGCATTATGGAATTGTTCAGAAACTTTCGCTTGTCAAGAGGCAGATCTGTTCTAAAAAACAAATCATCAAGGATAAAAAGGACCAGGTTCAAAGGCAATATTCTAACCGCTAAGAAGATTGGCCTCCTGTGGGATGCATCCGATCCTGATGAATTTCAGGTACTCTCCCATTTCCACCAGCTTATGCAGGAACGAAATATCGACCTTGAAATAATGGGCTACTACCCCGGCAAGGCTATACCTGACAGGATCACTGCCATCCGTTACCTTGTGTGCCTGAAGAATGAGGACCTTAACTGGACATACAGGCCCGTTTCAAGGGAAGCCGTGCGTTTCATAAGTACACCTTTTGATATCCTGATCGATGCTAATTTCAGGAATCAGTTTCCCCTTGAATATATGTCAACACTTTCCGTTGCTGGTCTGAAAGCCGGCTTATACAGCAAGAGCGACGACCAGTCGCATTACGATATCATGATTGATACGGGGGGTGATAAGGATCTGAACAAATACCTCGACCAGGTTGTTCACTATCTTGAGCTTATCAATACAGGGTCGAAATAATCACGGTGAATAACTCATTATAAAATGAAAAAGCTGAAAGGCACCGGTGTGGCCATAATCACACCCTTCAAGAACGACATGAGCATAGATTTTGCAGCCTTTGGAAAGGTTGTCAACCACGTTATCAACGGGGGAGTGAACTACATTGTGGTAATGGGCACAACAGGCGAATCGGCAACTCTTACCCGGGATGAAAAAAAGGCTGTGATCTGTTATATTCTTGAAGCTATCGACGGCAGGGTACCCCTGGTGGTAGGTATCGGCGGTAACAATACCCAGGAGATAATCAACCAGGTGAGATCAATGGATTTTGCGGGAGTAGATGCAATACTTTCAGTTTCACCATATTACAATAAACCCAGTCAGAGGGGAATTTTCCAGCATTTCAAGGCAATCGCAACGTGCAGTCCTGTACCCGTTATCGTGTATAATGTTCCGGGCAGGACCGGGAGTAATATTTCAGCTGAGACATGTCTCCAGCTTGCACATGAATGTGAGAACATAGCCGGAGTAAAGGAAGCATCAGGAAATTTTGAGCAGATAATGAAGATTATAATGGGAAAACCTGAGAGCTTCATGGTTATTTCAGGCGATGATATGAATACCCTTCCTGTCATAGCAGCCGGAGGTTCAGGTGTGATATCGGTGCTGGCAAATGCTTTCCCGGCCGACTGGAGCGAGATGGTTAACCAGAGTCTTAAATCAAATTTCAAGGCTGCAAGGGAGATACAGTTCAAATACCTCGAGATGCTAGAACTGCTCTTTACAGATGGCAGTCCGGGCGGTGTAAAGGCTATGATGAATATTTTGAATCTATGCCAGAATACATTGAGGCTACCGCTGGTGCCTGTAAGCAGGACAATCTATACCCGTATACAGAAAGCAATTGAAGAGATAAAGTAGGCGTCAGGCATCAGGCGTCAGGTGATACCGATGCTGCGCCAGGCAGGTTCCTGCCATGACATTGCTTGTATTTTTTCCCGCTGCCGCAGGGACAAGGATCATTGCGTCCTACTTTCTTCTCGACCCGTACCGGTTCAGTTCTGTGTTCTCTTTCCGGACCTCCTCCTGCCGTAGAGCTGTACTGAGTAAAATCACTCTTGGAGGCTTTCATATTGCTCATATCGACTTTTCTCCTCCTCTCAGCCTCCTTCACCTGTTCGGGGTCCTGGGAAGGAATATGGCCCTTCATCAGCGTGCTTACCACATCCTTGTTTACCTTCGTCACCATTGTTCGGAAGAGCTCATAGGATTCGAATTTATATATAAGCAGAGGATCCTTCTGCTCGTATGTGGCATTCTGTACCGATTGCTTAAGATCATCCATCTCTCTGAGGTGCTCCTTCCATTCCTCGTCAATTGTCGCCAGCACAACTGTCTTCTCATAGGCACGTGCAATCTCCTTTCCACCTGATTCTGTCGTTGCCTTAAGGTTGGTTATGACCTGGAAGACCTTGTAACCGTCGGAAATCGGAACAACAACATTTTCATATACATGCGACATCTTCTCGTAAACATCTTTAAGGACGGGGTAAGCCTGTGATGCTATTGCTTCCTCTTTTCTTTTATATGTTTCGAGAACCTTAGCGTAAACTTTGTCGGTTATCTCCGGGGTTCCAGATTTTACGAACTCTTCCCTCGACACCGGAGAATCCATCGAAAATGACCTGATCAGGTCAAGGTCAAAGCCTTCGAAGTCCCCTTCCCGGTGATATGCTTCGACCAGCGATTCATTGACATCAAACATCATGTTGGCAACATCGACGGTGAGCCTTTCCCCCAGGAGTGCGTGGCGTCTCTTCTTGTATATGACTTCACGCTGTGAGTTCATTACGTCGTCATACTCAAGCAGCCTTTTCCTGATGCCGAAGTTATTCTCTTCAACCTTTTTCTGTGCACGTTCAATAGACCTGGTGATCATTGAATGCTGGATCATCTCACCATCCTTCAACCCCAGCTTATCCATTATGCCGGCAATCCTTTCCGAACCGAAAAGACGCATGAGGTCATCCTCGAGCGATACGAAGAATTGCGAGGATCCTGGGTCCCCCTGGCGCCCAGCACGTCCCCTCAGCTGACGGTCGACACGCCTCGATTCATGTCTTTCGGTGCCGATGATGGCAAGACCACCGGCTTCCTTCACTGCCGGGGTAAGCTTTATATCAGTTCCCCTCCCTGCCATGTTGGTCGCGATTGTAATGGTTCCTGTCTTTCCTGCCTCGGCAACGATCTCTGCCTCACGCTGGTGGAGCTTTGCATTTAAAACGTTATGCTTCAATCCTTTCATCTTCAGCATCCTGCTCAGAAGCTCTGAAATTTCAACCGACGTGGTACCCACCAGGACGGGCCTGCCGTTGTTATACATCTTCTGAATCTCATCAATAACGGCATTATATTTTTCACGTTTTGTTTTATATACTATATCCTCCATATCGCTCCTGATGCATGGAACGTTTGTGGGGATGACAACTACATCAAGCTTGTAAATATTCCAGAGCTCACCGGCTTCAGTCTCGGCTGTTCCGGTCATACCTGCAAGCTTATGGTACATGCGGAAATAGTTCTGCAGGGTAATTGTGGCATAAGTCTGGGTTGCGGCTTCTACCTTAACATTTTCCTTGGCTTCAATTGCCTGGTGAAGTCCGTCGGAGTACCTCCTGCCTTCAAGGATCCTGCCCGTTTGCTCGTCGACGATCTTTACCTTGTTGTCCATAACAACGTACTCGTCATCCCTTTCAAAAAGTGTATAGGCCTTCAGAAGCTGGGTCATCGTGTGAACCCTGTCGGATTTTGCGGAATAATCCTGAAGAAGCTCATCCTTTGCAAGGAGCTTCTCGCGGTCGTTCAGGTCCGATTTTTCAATTTCTGCAACTTTTGATCCCACATCGGGAAGTATGAAGAAGCTGGCATCCTCAACAGAGGTGGAGATAAGGTCTATACCCTTCTCAGTCAGCTCTATCGTATTGTTTTTTTCATCAATGATGAAGTAGAGCTCATCTGTCACCTTCGGCATCTCCTTGCTGTTATTCTGCATGTAGAAGTTCTCGGTCTTCAGGAGAAGCGTCTTGTTGCCTTCCTCGCTCAGGAATTTAATAAGAGCGTTGTTCTTGGGTAATCCCTTGAATGCCCTGAGCAGCAATAACCCACCCTCTTCCTGCTTGTCTTCCGAGATGGCTTTCTTGGAATCGGCGAGTATCTGTGTAACCAGTCTCTTCTGTGCCGCAACAAGTTTTTCAACCCTTGGTTTGAGTTCGTCAAACTGCTGGTTATCAGCCTGTGCTGTCGGGCCGGAAATAATGAGAGGTGTCCTGGCATCATCAATAAGTACCGAGTCGACCTCATCTACTATGGCATAATGGTGTCTTCGCTGCACAAGATCTTCCGGGTTGATAGCCATGTTGTCCCTCAGGTAGTCGAACCCGAACTCATTGTTCGTTCCGAAGGTAATATCGGCCCAGTATGCCTTGCGCCTGTCGGCTGAGTTCGGCTGGTGCTTGTCGATACAATCCACTTTCAGACCATGGAACTCATAGATTGGACCCATCCATTCCGAGTCACGCTTTGACAGGTAATCATTCACTGTCACTATATGTACTCCTCTTCCTGCAAGTGCATTCAGAAAGACAGGAAGCGTTGCCACTACTGTCTTGCCTTCACCCGTTGCCATTTCGGCAATTTTACCCTTGTGCAATGCAACACCTCCGATCAGCTGCACATCATAATGTACCATATCCCAGGTGATCTCGTTACCCCCGGCTATCCATTTATTGCTCCAGATTGCTTTATTTCCTTCTATGGTGATCGATGGCCTGGTCGCTGCCAGGTCCCTGTCATATTGTCGTGCGGTAACCTCAAGGCGGGTGTTTTCCTTGAATCTCCTGGCAGTCTCCTTAACGATGGCAAAGGCACGAGGAAGGAGCTCATCGAGTATTCCTTCAAGCTTGACTTCAATCTGTTTTTCAAGCTTGTCTAACTTATTGTAAATCTCCTCCTTGGCGTAAACATCTTCCTCCTTCTCCGCTTCCTCCTTGAGCTTCTTTATCTCATTCTCATCTTCCTCGACTCCTTTGAGAATATCATTCTTAAGCTCTGCCGTTTTGTCCCGGAGCTGGTCGTTTGTCAACCCCTGGAGAAGCGAATATTCCTTATGCACCTTCTGGACATAAGGATCTATCTCCTTCATATCACGCTCGTATTTATTTCCAAGAAAAAGGCCGAGTACCTGGTTTACTATGCTCATCTGGAGGGTATTTACTTTATAAAAATTTTCCGCAAAATTAGTCTTATTTTGTAACAAATCTATGGGATCGGTTTATGTACCTGCAAAAACCCCGCCAGAAAGGAGGGGTCGGTAAATTCAGACGGTTTTTGAATACCTGAATGTCCTTGTTTTATTGCCCTGTTTCACCACTATAAGGTAGAAGCCTGGTGGTGCTGAACTGATATCAATTACCGCATCATCACCTGACGAGAACACACCTTCCTTCAACTCTTTACCAGCAAGATCGCATACTTTATATGAAGTCAGTACCCCTGCCATGCCGGTTTGCTGCAGGTGAATAATACCGTCTCCCGGATTTGGATAAATTGCTATCTTCTCTTCTTCGGTATTCTGAACATCGTCTGCTACCGATCTGATGGTGAGATCATCCAGGGCCCACCCCCAGCCATGTGCGAAGGGATCGGAAAAGAGCCTGAATCGTACCAGCAACGTGTCTCCCTTGATGAATTTTGTAAAAGTGCTGACAGATATGGTATGCTTCGTGAACATGGAGGGTGTTCCCTGGAAGGTAGAATTGTCTCCCGAAATGGCACTGTTATAGTCGTTCAGGAAGGTATCGTTTACCCTGCTGTCGTAACCGGGAGCCATCGGGAACCAGTTAATCCCGAAGTCCCTTGACCCTTCAACCACAACATAATCATAAAAATAGGGAGATCCGTAGACCGAACCTGTCTCACCCGGTTCAACGAGAACGATTTCCATGTAGCTGAAATATATGCCTGAATTATCTACCTTCAGCGGATATCGCAGCACGGATGTATAGACAATGCTGTCGTCGGCACGGTCGGGACTGTCGTACGGATGTTTTGAATGAAGTGCCGGATCAGAAAAGCCGGAAGGGGTAGTTACGGAAAAGCCCCTGTTAATGAAATCACCTGAAGCCCCTGAGAAGTTAGTGGTATA
>Ga0335071_10002806_pt1 | contig 18537 bp, 8 predicted proteins | sample Lox_Sample_15_FD_206724 | JGI IMG/M metagenome (GOLD analysis project Ga0335071, IMG submission 206724) | Soil microbial communities from Loxahatchee National Wildlife Refuge, Florida, United States - Lox_Sample_1.5 | ecosystem: Environmental > Terrestrial > Soil > Wetlands | place: USA: Florida... | reverse complement strand
TCCCGGACCGACACCTTTGAACCGCTGCAGCTCGCTGCCCGGGCGTCGGGCCAGTATTCCAGCGTCCCCCTCGTCAGCCCGGAACAGTTTACCGCCGGTGGTGCCGACTCGGTGCGGGGCTACCTGGAGGTCCAGGCCGCGGGCGATTTCGGCGTCACGGGAAGCGTCGAGGTCCGCAGCCCCTCGCTCTTGGCGCTGTTCGGGCGGTCCGTGCCAGACGACTGGCGCTTCTACGCATTCACCGACGCCGGCTGGCTCGGGCTCGTGGATGCACTCGCGGGTCAGACCTCCCGATTCGCGCTCTGGGGAGCCGGCGGCGGAACGCGGGCGAGGGTGCTCGGCCACCTCGCCGCGATGGTCGAGGTCGGCGTGCCGCTCACGACCGTCGGAACGACCCAGCGGTATCAGCCCCACGTCTACTTCCAGGTTCTTGGAGACTTCTGAGGAAAGCGCGATGCCAAAGACACTTCCCCTCCACGCATCCCCGGTGCACCGCAGCGCCGTCCCCGGGCTGGCGATAGCTCTAGCCCTCCTCCCCAGCATGGCCCTCGGCTGGTGGAACGGGGACTGGGCCAGCCGAAAGGCCTTGCGCGTCGACGCGAGCGCGGCGGGCGCCAACATCACCGAGCCCATCGGAGCCTTCCCCCTCCTCGTGCGCCTGCACGCGGGCAACTTCCGCTTCGACGCGGCCAGGGAGGACGGCAGCGATCTGCGATTCATCGCCTCCGACGACAAGACTCCCCTCAAGCACCACCTGGAGAAGTACGACGCGCTGTTGGGCGAGGCGCTCATCTGGGTCGCCGTTCCCGACCTCAAGCCCGGCGCCAAAGCCGAGATCTGGCTCTACTACCACAACCCCAAGGCGCCATCGGTGGAGGACCCGAAGGGCACCTATGACGCGGGAACGGCGCTGGTCTACCACTTCGCCGACCGGGGCCAGGCACCGAAGGACTCGAGCGTCTGGGCAAACAACTCGGTCGACGCAGGCGCCAGCGCGGACGGCGCCCTCATCGGCACCGGTCTGCGGCTCGACGGCACGAAAACCGTCTCCGTTCCCTCCGGCCCGTCCCTCGCGTGGCAAGCCGGGGCCCGCATGACCTGGTCGGCGTGGGTCCGCCCCGCTGAGGCCGATGCTACCGGAGCCATCTTCAGTCGACGCGATGGCGCGCGTGGCTTCGTCATCGGTGTCGAGCGCGGCAAGCCCTTCTTCGAGATCACCGGTCTGGCGGGGGTCCAGCGCGCGGCGGCCACGACAGGTCTGGCCTCGAACAGCTGGCATCACCTGGCGGTCGTGGCCGCCGACGGGCTCGCCCTCTACGTGGATGGGTTTGCGGTGGCGAAGCTTGCGGCGGCGCTCCCGGCGCTGGACACCCCGGCCGTGATCGGCGGCGACCAGGCCGTGGCCACGGTGGCCGCGGAGCCGCCACGGCGGGCGGGCAAGCCCGACGCCCAGGTCCCGGCCGCGCCGGCGCCCCTCGCAGGGTTCAAGGGCGACCTCGACGAACTGCAGATCGCGAAAGTCGACCGGCCGGCCGGATTCATCCAAGCCGCCGTCGCCTCCCAGGGAACCGACCCGGGAAAGTTCCTGGCCGCCGGCCAGGACGAGGAGAGCGGGAGCTTCTCGAGTGGCTATTTCGCCATCATCCTCAAGTCCGTCACGCTGGACGGCTGGGTGGTGATCGGCCTGCTCGCCGTCATGTCATTCATCAGCCTGCTCGTCATGGCCAGCAAGGCCTCCTACCTCGGGGCCGTCGAGCGCGCCAACCATCTGTTTACCGAGCGCTTCCAGCGGCTCGCCGATCTGTCGAGGGCAGTGGCCGACGCGTCGCCACTCGGCGACGAGAAGGCCATCGCGAATTCGCCGCTGTACCGGATCTTCCGGATCGCGGTTTCCGAGATCCGCAAGCGCACGCACTCGCGCCGGTGGCTGTCGGCGGAGGCGATCGAGGCCATTCGGGCCACGCTGGGGGCGGGCCTGGTGCGCGAGAACCAACGGCTGAGCCGGCGCATGGTGCTGCTCACCATCGCCATCTCCGGTGGGCCGTTCCTCGGACTGCTCGGCACGGTCGTCGGAGTGATGATCACCTTTGCCTCGATCGCCGCCGCTGGCGACGTGAACGTGAACGCCATCGCTCCCGGCATCGCTGCTGCGCTGGTGGCGACCGTGGCGGGGCTCGCGGTCGCGATTCCGGCCCTCTTTGGCTACAACTGGCTCCTCACCCGCGTCAAAGACGTCACGGCGACCATGCAGATCTTCGTCGACGAACTCGTCACGAAGATGGCGGAGAGCTACGCCGACGGCGAAGAGCCGATGTCCCGCCCCGTCATTCGAGCAGCGGACTGAGCCATGCACGTTCAGTCCGAAGACAAGCCGTACGACGACATCAACATCACGCCGATGCTCGACCTGGCGTACGTGCTGCTCGTCATCTTCGTGATCATGACGACCGCCACGGTGCAGGGCATGCACGTGAACCTGCCCAGGGCGAGTCCCGCGAGGAGCCTCGCGAAGTCGACGACCAAGGCCATCACCATCACCCAGGACGGGAAGGTGTTCCTCGACACCATTCCCGTGACGCTGATCGAGCTGGAGCAGCGGCTCATTCAGCAGCGCGCCCTCACGCCTGACTTTCCGGTGGTGGTTCGCGGTGACGGCCAGGCGCAGTACCAGAGCGTCGTCGACGTACTCGACCTCCTCGGGCGTCTAAACATCACCACGGTGGGGCTCGCCACCAAACCGCTCGTGAAGTGACGGAAGGAACGGCCATCTCGTGAGCGGGAGCCCGCGACTCGCCTCGATCAAGGGGTTCCTGCGCGCCAACGCGCTGGGCGCTGGGCTCGGAGTCCTGCTCCTCGCCGTCGCGGCCACCGGCGTGCGGTGGGTCGCCTCCAGCCGGGAGGGCCCGCCACCGCGCAAGGTCATGCAGTACACGATGGTCAACATTCAGCCCCATCCTCAGCCGAAGGCGCCACCGCAAACGCAGCCGCCACAGCAAAGGATCGAGGAAAAGGTCCAGGCGGACCGAGTCGCGCTCAAGGCCTCCGACATCCCGCCCCCCGACGCGCCGCCGCCCTCGCCGAGCAGCCCGGCGGGGGGGCCGCTCGCGCTCGCCGCCGAGGGCGAGGGCCCCGGCGACCAGTTCAACCTTGCCGGCAACCCGGGCGGGCGCGGGCTCCTCAGCGGGGGCGGGCTCGGGGACGGGACGGGAGGCGACGGCCTCGGTGGCAGCTCGAGCGTGGAGGCTCGATTCGGGTGGTACTACTCGCGGATCGCCTCGGAGATCGAAGAGGCTTTCCGCCGCCACAAGCTGCTGTCCGCCGCTGCAACGCGGGTCGAACTTCGGCTATGGGCGGACGCCTCAGGGGTCATCAGCCGCGTCGAGCTCGTGCGTTCCACCGGGGACCAGCGGGTGGACGACGCGATCCGGTCGATCGTCGGCCTCCGGCTCAAGGAGGCCCCTCCGCGCGACATCCCGATGCCGATGGTGGCGCGCTTCACAGCTCGCCGGCCGGGCTAGGTCCCCATGCAAACACGTTCACCAAGAGCAGCGAGGTCCAGGATGGCCGCTTCCCAGCGGGACACGACGCTTGCGACCGCAGCCCTGGCACTCGTCGCATTCGTCCTCGCCGACCCGTTGTCCGTCGGCGCACAAGGGCTACCTCCGCCTTCCAGCGCCCTGTCCGGCGCCTCTCCCTCGCAACCCGCGCAGGTTGCGCCGGGGGGAGAGTCGCGCCCGGCATCGCCGCAGGGGACGGCGCCGTCCGAGCCAGCGAAGCGGGTCGTGTACATCCCCGAGAGCGTGAAGGCCCAGATCGTAGAGGAGACCAAGGCCCAGGTCCTCGCGCAGATCCAAGAGCAGAACTGGGCGGCGCCCAGTGCCGTTCCGGAGTGGACCAAGCGGTTCAAGCCCTACGCCGACGTCCGCGTGCGCTACGAAGCCAACATCTTCCCCGCTGGGAATGCCAACGGCGGCGAGTTTCCGGACTTCAACGCCATCAACACCGGGCAGCCGTTCGACGTGAACTACGTCAACACTGCAAACGAGCGGTACCTGGACGTGGACACCAACCGCTCCCGCTTCCGCCTGCGGGCGCGCCTCGGGGTGGAGGTCGACGCCGGAGAGGGCTTTTCCCTCGGGATCCGGATCGCCAGCGGCGATCAGAACACGCCAATCTCTCCCAACCAGACGCTCGGCGGGACGGGAGGATACTTCAGCAAGTACCAGATCTGGCTCGACCAGGCCTACATCCGGTACGCGCCGCTCAGCGGCGAGCCCGGCGCGCTCATGATCGAAGCGGGCCGCTTCGAGAACCCGTTCTTCACCGCCAGGGACCTTCTCTGGAGCGAGAACGTGAACCTCGACGGATTTGCCCTTGCGGGGGCCTTCGCAGCCGGAGCCGGGTTCAGGCCCTTCGCCGTGATAGGGGCTTCTCCCGTTTACGCCACCGCGTTTAACTTCCCGCCGGAGCAGCCCTCCAAGTACAACAGCGTCAACAAGTGGCTCTTCGCCGGGCAGGTCGGCACCGACTGGAAACTCGACGAGAAGCTGAGCCTGAAGCTCGGCGCCGCCCTCTACTACTTCTACCGGATCAGCGGCCAGGTCTCCCCCTCCTGCGACACGAACCTCGCAAACATCACCTGCAGCACCGACGACACCCGCCCTTCCTTCGCTCAGAAGGGAAACACCTACCTGGCGCTTCGCACGCCATCGGCCGCCGCGCTGCAGGCGGAGGCTGGCGGCCTCGTCCCCCGGTACCAATACTTCGGCCTCGCGAGCCAGTTTCACGAGGTGTTTGCGACGGGCCGACTGGATTACCGGGTCGCTCCACCGGTCGTGGGCAGCCTGGAGGGGGAGTTCGCCTGGAACGCCGGCTTCAACGGCAACGAGATCGCGGCCGTGGCCGTCAACAACCTCGGCAAGTGCGACGCCACGGGCAAGTGCGAGGGCTACGCGGGCGGGAACTACGCCTACGTAGCACGTCTCACCTTCGAGAGCCCCAGCCAGTTCAAGCAGTGGGACTGGAACGTCTCGCTGTCATACCTGCACGTGGAGTCCGACGCGATAGTCGACGCCTTCTCAAACCCCGACTTCGGCTACGGCGGGACGAACCTCAGGGGCTACTGGGTCGGCGGGCGGGTGGCCGTCGCGAACAACATCACGTTCGGCCTGCGCTGGATGAGCGCCGACAACATCGTCGGCCCCACATACCGGTTCGACCTTCTGCAGGCTGACCTGTGGGGGAGGTTCTAGGCCATGCGACGGTCGAGTTCATGCCTGCTTCTCGCCTGCCTCGTCGGGGCGGCTCGCCCGGGGCCCGGAAGGGCTGACGCGGCCACGGAAACCCGGCTGCGGGAGGCCCTCCGCAGTGCCCAGTCGCAGATTCGCTCGCTCGAGGACGAGCGCGGCCAGTGGCAATCGAGGGAGGCCGACATGAAGAAGGAGGTCGAGGCCGCCCAGAAGGAAGCCGCCGCCGCTCAGAAACGCTCGCTCGGCGAGCGTGTCGCGCCGCTGCTGCAGCGGCGCCTCGCCGAGCAGGAGAAGGTGGCCGCCAGGCTCCAGGAGTCGCTCGGGCGATGCGAGGCCGCGACCGCGGCCGCGGCCGCCACGGTGCGGACCGCGGAGGCAGACCGGGCCCGCGCGAAGAGCGACGCCGACGCGCTCGCGGCCCGCCTCGCCGCCAGCGAGGCCCGCAACGCCCGCATGTACCGGCTCGGCAAGGAGATCATCGACTGGGTCTCGAGCATCGGCGCCCGAGTGGAGAGCGAGCCGGTCCTCGGCTTCAAACGGGTCGAGCTCGAGAACATCGCCCAGGGGTACGACGACAAGCTCCTCGAGCAAAGGACGCGCCCATGAGCCCTCCTGCGATTGGAATCCGAAACCCAGTTCTCGTTTCGGAGAAGGGCGCGGTCAGCGAGCGCGTCCGGCTCGACGATGGGTGGCACCTGGTCGATGTGTCCGATCCCAGACCCGCCGCGAGGTGCCTCGACACCGACGGGAGAGGAGCCATCCCCTTCCATCTGCGCGCGCAGCGAACACAGGTGGCCCGACAGCCCGATCTCGCGAAGGCGCACGAGCAACACAGGCCGTCCATCAACGAAGTGGCCCTTTCCAGGGTACTCGCCAAGTCCAAGTAGCTGCCGGCCAGGCTGGCAGGAGGCACACGTGGCGCCGATCGGTTCCGAAAGGCGGAAGAGGGCCCGCAAAGCGGTCGCCATTGCCGCTCTGCTCGCGTTCTCCCAGGACACCCTGGCGGGCGACATCCTGCGCCGCCTCGGGAGCACCGCGGCCCCGGATGCGGCGGCCGCCCAGGCTGCGGCGCAAGCCGCACAGGCATCCGCACAAGCCCGGGTCCTGGCGCTGCAGGCCCAGAGCCCGCTTCGCCGAGCGCTCGACGAGATCAAGGCCTTCCAGGCCGCCCAGGCGGTGGCCCGCACCGCGACGGGAACCGGGACCGTCCCCGACGGGGTCGTGGCGGGGGGGCTTCAGGTCGCTCCCGGCGTGACGTGGGAGAACGCCGTTCTCGCCCCGGAATCAACCACTGGCGGTCGCACCGAGGTGACGATCAACCAGACGGCGCAGAAGGCCATCCTCACCTGGACCACGTTCAACGTGGGTCAGAACACGGACGTCTATTTCAACCAGACCCAGGGTGGCAGCGCCCCCAACACCTGGATCGCGCTCAACCGAATTCTCGATCCGAGCGGAAACCCGAGCCAGATCCTCGGCAGCATCAAGGCCGACGGGCAGGTCTACCTCCTCAACCGCAACGGCATCCTGTTCGGCGGGACCTCGCAAGTGAACGTGGCGACGCTCATCGCCTCGAGCCTCGACCTCTCCGGCGGCGACGCCTCGTTCAGGAACGGGCTCCTCTACAACCCTGGCGTCACCTTCGAGGCGGACCCGTCGGCCCCTGTGGGCGCGGGACTGGTGACGGTCCAGTCGGGGGCCAAGATCGGGGTGCTGTCACACGGTCAGGCGGTCCTTCTCGGGACGCAGGTGGCGAACAACGGCTCCATCGAAGCCCCGGATGGCCAGGTCCTCCTCGCCGCGGGTACCGGCGTCTCCCTCGCCAAGCCGGTCGACCCTACCCAGCAGCGTGGCTACTCCCCGCCGGTCGTAACTGGCGGTGGCGTGGTCGAGAACTCGGGCGTCATATCGGCCCCGCGGGGCAACATCACCGTGGCGGGCGAGGAATTCCGCCAAAACGGGCTTCTCACGGCCACAACCAGCGGCGAGGCGAACGGATCCATCACCCTGGGGAGCAGCCTCGACCCGATCCCGACCATCACGTTCGGGGCCAGCAGCGTCACCCAGGTTCTCCCCGACGCAAACGGCCAGAAGGTGCTGGGAAGCGCCCAGTTCAGCCCCTCGACCATCGACGTCTACGGCGAGCGAATTGCCCTTCTCGACGGCCCGGGCCAGGGAAGCGGCGCCGTGATCTATGCGCCGGCTGGCAACGTCACCCTCTCCGCCATCCAGGGCGCTGGTCGTTCGTCAGACGACACCCGAGTCTACGTGGGAGCCGGGGCACGTATCGACGTCTCCGGACTCTCCGACGTCGCGGTGGCAATGGCGGAGAACGATATCCAGGCGCAGCTTCGCGCCAACGAACTCCGCGACAACCCTCTGCTCCGGGACAACCCGGCTATCCGGGGACAGACGGTGTACTTCGACGGTCGACTTGGGGTCAGCGTCGCGGATCTCTCCGGCTACTACAATCTCGTCTCGCGCAACGTCAGCGAGCTCATGACGGCCGGCGGGTCGGTCACCCTCGCGGCCAACGAGATCGTGACGCGCCAGGGCTCGGTCATCGACCTTTCTGGCGGGAGCCTGCGCTACGGCGACGGCTACGTCCGGAGCACGGTCCTCATCGACGCAAGCGGGAACAGGACGCCGATCGAGCGCGCCGTGAAGGGGGTTGCCTACGTCGGCGTCGACAACGACTTCGTCGTCAACCACTCACGCTGGGGCGTCGTGGACACCTACTCCTCCCCGATGGCCGGCGTCGCCCCAGTCTTCGAGAAGGGGTACGTGCAGGGTTCCTCGGCAGGCAAGCTCACGCTCACGACCAACAGCGTTGCCGATCCCAACGGCTACGCCTCGGATCTCTCACCCACCGGCGCCTACCGGGTTCTCGATGGCTCCGTCGTGGCTCACACGGTGGTGGGGCCGAAGCAGGTTGCCTTGCCCACGGGGTCCACTGACCCGACCAAGGTCTGGCAGGAGCAGCCTGCAGGGGCCACGCTCGACCTGGAGCACAGCGGAGATGTGGTCGTCGGCACCCCCACGCAGCTCGGGCCCTCGTTCGCATTTAGCACGTCTCTCGACGACCTGAACCTCGTGAAATACCAGCATGTGCTCCCCGGGTCCTGGTTCGACGGGCACACCTTCACGAACGTCACCATCACGAGCGGAACCGCCTTCGACGAGACGGATCCGGTGAATCACCCCAACGGGACCCAGAACCTCGCCCCGGGCGGCAACCTCACCATCGGCAGGGGCGTGGTCGTCGACCTCGGCGACGCGGGCACCTTTCGCTTCACGGGAAAGGCGGGCGACATCGAGGGCGTGCTGCGCGCGCCGGGCGGCGCCGTCAGCCTCACCGCGCTCGATGGCGGGAGCGAGACGATCCACGTGGGCCCCGCCGGTGCGATCGATGTGGCTGGCCGGTTCACGAACGACCAGCTCGACGCGGCTCTCAACCGCCCTGGGCCGCTCGAGGCTCTGAACGGCGGCAGCGTCTCGATCACAGGAACGAATGTCGTTCTCGACGCTGGGTCGCTCGTCGACGCCACCGGGGGCGGCCACCTGGATCCCACCGGGCGGAAGCTCACGGCCGGGAACGGCGGCTCGATCGCGATCGACATCACCCAGCCCTCGGTATTCGACGGGACCGTACCGCGAGAGGCGACGCCCGGTCAGCTGGACCTGTCCGGGTCGCTGCGCGGCTACGCGCTCGGGACAGGGACCGGCGGGGCCCTCTCCCTCCGGACCGCGTACGACGTTTCCATCGCAGATCCCAACGCTCCCGCGGGCTCCGGGTTCGTGCTCACTACCGACTTCTTCACCCGCGGCGGCTTTTCCAGCTACTCCATTGTCGGAGAGAAGAGCGTCATCGTGAAGGCCGGGACCCCCGCTGCGCCGACGGTGCTCGCGCCGTCACAGGAGACCCTGGCGCTCGTCGACTCTCAGCACATCGCTTCTGGAACGCGACTCGACGACCTCCTCGGCGCCGATGGCACGGCACCCCGGGCGGCTCTGCAAGTGCTTCCGGACGAGTTGAGAGCCCCGATGAGCCTCACCCTCTCGACCGTCCCGACCCGGCCCATCGGGGATGGCACGACGCTCTCATACAGCAGGGATCTCCGGGTCGAGCAGGGGGCGCAGCTTGCGATGGTGCCCGGCTCCACCGTCCAGCTCCTGTCTTCAGGGCTCCTCTTCGTAGACGGAATCGTGTCCGCGCCCGGGGGCAACATCAAGCTCGCCACGAACGACCGGTACCTGCTGCTGGATTCGAAGATCCTTCTCGGTCCGGATGCGCTGTTGGACGCATCGGGGTGGCTGAAGACCACCCAGAGCGGCCTGTTCACCCTCCACAGTGTCCGGGCGGGCGGAACGGTGACGCTCTCCGCGCAGGGCAAGAACGCCCAGGTGATCACGGAGGTCGGCTCCGTCATCAGCGTCGCCGGGATCGAGGGGGTCGCGGACCTTCCAGCGGGAGGCGCGGGCTCATCACCCAGCAAGGTTGGATACGTGGCAACACGCGTGGACGGCGACGCCGGCGCGGTCTACATCACCACGCAAGGAGGCGAGCTCAGGGGCAGCTTCGCCCTCGGTGCGGGAGGCATGCCCGAAGGGAGCTCCTCGGCCGGCAGCCCCTCGAGGGGGCTCGCGGGGCTCCTCGACATCACCTCATACGGCCCCCTCGGCGTGCTCGCCAAGGACGGGCCGACCCCTGCTGGGCAGACGACCGTCCTCGCGGACGCCATCAACAAATCGGGCGCCGACAACCTCGTGCTCAGCACCATGCCGGGGGGCGGGGCGGCGGTCCTGCCCGGGACGCTCATCCAGTTCGACGGGGACGTCACCCTCCAGACACGGCAGGCAATCACGCTCGCCTCGCCGCTCATCGGCACGAATCCCGGCAACCCGGCCTCCAGCGTGACGCTCGCCTCAGGCTACGTCCAGCTGACCGGCGGATATGCCGCGCCTGCCCCGGACTTCACCGGCTCGAAAGTGCAGGGCGACCTGACTGTGAAGGCGGGTCTCATCGACCTCACGAACTGGGTGTCGCTCGGGTGCGGGAGCGTCGGCTGCTCGGCCGCTGGCTTCGAAAAGGCGACGTTCATCTCGAGCGGCGACATCCGCCTCTCGGACACGAACGGAATCGGAAGCGCGGGGCGCCCGTCTTCAGGGCTGTTCTCGCCGGGAGCGCTCGAGTTCCATTCCGCACAGGTGTACGTAGCCTCGATCCTGCAAGTCAACCGAGACGGGCAACTGGAACGGCCTTCGGGAGACCCCGGCTTCCTGGTCCAGTCGGACGACTCCATCCGGATCGCGAGCAACGGCGCGCCGGCGCCGGTTCCGCTCTCGTTCGGCGAGCGGCTCACCCTCACGGCACCGTCGATCGAGCAAGGCGGGGTTCTGCGTGCGCCGCAGGGCCAGATCCAGCTCATCGGGACGGGGCCGGATGGCGGGGCGGTGACCCTCCTCGGCGGGAGCATCACGTCCGGCTCGCTCCAGGGCGCCGTTGTCCCGTTCGGGACCGTCGATACCACCGGGGCCTTCAGTGGGTACAACCAGCCCGGGCTGGGGCCGACCAAGTCGGTTCTCCTCCAGGCATCCAAGGTCTCGGTCGAGAAGGGCGCCGTGATCGACGTCTCGGGCGGCGGCGACCTGCTCGGCTGGGAATTCGTTCCGGGAAACGGCGGCTCCCAGGACTACCTGAGCTCCTCTGGCGGCTTCGCGGTGCTGCCGAGCCTCGGCGCCGGTCCGGCTCCGCTCGGCGGAAGCCCCGCGCTGCAGGATCCCCGCCTCACGACTCCGGGCTCCCCCTACTACCACGCCGTTGTCCACCTTCAGGGCGTTCCGGGGCTCCCGGACGGTGACTACACGTTGCTCCCCGCCCACTACGCGCTCCTTCCCGGGGGCATCCTCCTCCAGCCGCTGGGCGGCTCTTCCGCCACCGCAGACGCGAGGGCGACGCGCCCCGACGGAGCCGTCATCGCGAGCGGCTTCCAGCTTGTCGAGGGAACCACCATCCAGGACGCCGCGTTCGCCCGATACGCGGTCATGCCCGGGGCCGTGTTCAGTCGATACAGCGACATCGCAACCTATTCGTTCGACGGCTACGCTTCCCAGCTCGCCCAGCAAGCGGGGCTCGTGGCACGCACGCCCTACGATGCGGGGACGGCCGTCCTCGATGCCTCGAAGAGCCTCGTGCTACAGGGGACCGGCCGCTTCGGAGCCGGACCGGAAGGGCTGCTCGGCAACCTCGACATCTCCGCGCCGAACATCGCCGTCCTGGCGTCGGGCGCTGTCGCGCCAGACCCGAGCTACCTCGTCATCGACGAGCAATCGCTGCAGAACTTCGGCGCCGGCAGCGTGCTCCTCGGCGGAACGCGCTCGGCCGCCGCGGCGGGCACACTTGTCACCGTGAACGCGGGTCACGTGGACGTTGACATCGGCTCGGGGTCTCCATGGACCGGGCCGGAGATCCTGCTCGCCGCCACCAGCAGCATCTCCGTCAAGGACGGGTCGGTCCTCCAGGCCACTGGAACCGTATCGCGCGATACCAATTCACTGCTGCTCGCCGGCGATGGGGCACTCCTCCGGCTGTCGACGGGGGCGCGGGTTGGGATCGCGCGAGCGTACGCCAGCGGCTCGGCGCAGGGGAGCGACGGCGAGCTCGACATCGGGAAGGCGGCGCTTTCGTCCGACGGCTCCCTGACGCTCGACGGGACCAAGACGATCGCGCTCTCAGCGGACGCCGCGCTCTCGGGTCGGCAGCTCGACCTCTCATCGGTGCGCGTCAACCTCGGCGATGCGCCCGCGGGGACGCCCGGCACGACGCTCGGCGCCGCCACCGTCGCCAACCTGGCCTCGTCGTCCGACTTGCTGCTCCGCGGCCAGGACTCGATCCAGCTCTACGGCGACCTGCTCATCGGAGGCCGAGACGGCACCGGCGCCGCCACGCTCGAGAAGGTTACCCTGGACACTCCTCTGCTCCAGGGCCACGCCGGCGCGACCGGCGTCTCGTGGCTCACCGTGGGCGAGCTCACCCTTCGGAACAGTGGGCCCGGGTCTCAGCCCGCTGGCCAGAGCGGAACTGCCACCCTCAATCTCGACGCGGACGGGCTCTTCCTCGGTCCGGGCCAGGTCACTCTCGCGGGCTACGGCTCGCTCCAGGGCCGAGCCGGAGCCATCGAAGCCCAGGGCGACGGCGCTCTGGCCTTTGGAGGCAACCTTTCCCTCGCGACGCGACAGATCAGCAGCACCTCTGGTTCGAACTATTCGCTGCAGGTGGGCGGGGCCGTCGCCCTGACGAGCGATCCCGGCCCATCGACGGCGCCTCCGGCCTCGTCTCTCGGAGGCCGGTTCGCCGTCGACGGCGCAACGGTCCTCCTCGACACGACCGTGTCGCTCCCCGCGGGAGCCTTCTCCGCCACTGCGCACGCGGGCGCGCTGGCCCTCGGCTCCAACGCCTCGATCGACGTTCGCGGGGCCTCGGTCGACTTCCAGGGGGAGTCCAAGTTCGCTCCCGGCGGCGCGATCTCCTTGACGGCCTCCGGCGACATCTCAATCGACGCGAAGGCTGTCCTCGACGTGCGCGGCGCCGCAGCAGGCGGCGATGCTGGCACCATCGCGATCGGGGCAGGCGGCAACGCGGCCGTGGGAGGCACCCTCCAGGGCGCAGCGGCGCCAGGGTTTGCCGGCGGTTCGTTCGCGATCGACGCGGGGGGCATCGTCGACTCGGCCGGTGCCACGGTGCCGCCCTGGGCGGCTCTCTCAGCGTTGAACGCGGAGCTCGAGACCGGCGCCTTCGACTCCTCGCGGACCATCCGGCTGCGACGCCAGGACATCGCGCTTGGCGCCGCCGAGAGCATCCATGCCCACCGCGTCGTGCTGCAGTCCGACACGGGGAGCGTGACCGTGGCCGGCGACATCGCAGCCGGCGGCTCCGGTGCTTTGCCCGACGGCGGTTCCATCGAACTCGTCGGAGGGAGCGGCGTCTCCATCGCGGGGACCGCGACCCTCGATGCGGCGGCCGGGCAGCCCCCGGCTGGAGGCATCGAGCCGAGGAGCGGCAAGGTTCTCATCTACGCCACCGGCGGGCGGGTCGACGTGGCGCCAGGCTCCGTCATCGACGTCAGCGGGGGCGGGAGCGGAGGAGGCGAGGTCGTGGTGCGCGCTGACAGGCAGGGCACGGACGTGGCAATCGACCGGCTCGCCGGCGACATTCGCGGCGCCCGGCAGATCGTCGTCCAGGGCGTGGAGGCGTACCAAGCGTCGTCCGGCACGGTGGATGCGGGCCTGGTCCAGACGATGCTCTCGGACGCGAGCGCATGGCTGAGCGGCGGGCAGGGAGCGATCCGGAGCAGGCTGGGCGGCTCGCTCGCGAATCTCCTCGTCGCGCCGGGGATGGTGGTTTCGAGTTCCGGGGACCTGTCGATCCGGAGCGACATATCGCTCGACGGAGCGCTCGGCCCCGGATACCTGGCATTCAGAGCGGCTGGAGGTATCAACGTCGCGGCCACGGTGAGCGACGGATTCGCCGGACCGGCTCGTGCGGCGGCGTTGCTCGGCGGCTTTTCCTCCACCCTGGCGTTCACGAGCGGCGCTGGCGGCGACATCACGTTGCAGCCGAACGCGGTGATCCGGACGGGGACCGGCGACATCCTTCTCCGGTCTGGACAGGACGTCCTGTTCGCCTCCCCGGCTTCACAGGGCGACACTCCTCCCGTCGTCTACACCGCGGGCAGGAAGGTCGCGCTGGCGCCCGGATTCTCGGGCACTCCGCAGGGGGACTTCCCCGCCGACGGTGGCGACGTCGAGATCGTCGCTGGTCGCGACGTGTCCGCGCCGCTCTCCTCGCAGACGACCTCGGCGTGGCTCTTCCGCTACGGCCAGGCGAACTGGCAGGGCGATGCCGCGTCCTCCACCGTCGCGCAGCAGACGGACTGGTCCGTCGTCTACAAGAACTTCGAGCAGAGCGTGGGCGCCCTCGGAGGCGGCGACGTGCGCGTGAGCGCAGGCCGGGACGTTGTGCAACTCCAGGTCGCCATTCCTACTACGGGCCAGCTCACCACCCCGATCGGCGCGGTGCCCAACACCTCAGACCTCGTCGTCGGGGGCGGAGGGGACCTCTCGCTCTTCGCCGGTGGCGACGTGCAGGGCGGGTCGTTCATGCTGGGAAGGGGCCATGCCGACGTGCATGCTGCTGGAAGCGTCACGGTGGGCCCCACCGAGGTCAACCTGCGCACATCGTGGACCTCTCAGGTACTCGCGCCCCCGCAACAGATCGGCTTGCTCCTCGGCCTCATGGACGCGACCGCTACTGTGACGGGTGGCTCTGACATCGTCGTCGAGGGGGTCTATGACCCTGCGCGTCAAGGGCAGGTCGCGGAAAACCTGAGCGCCGGGACCGGGTCGGCGTTCCAGGGCTACACCGAGCGAAGCGCGGTCGACGTGATGTCGCTCAGCGGCAAGGTCACCTACGCGAACGACCCCTGGGCGTCGGTCGACCTGACTCACCAGTCCGGCGCGAAGCCCGCCTATCTCGTGGCAATGAGTGGCTCGGGAACCGCCTCCCTGAACCAGCTCTTCGCCGACTCTCCCGCCTCGCTGCGCCTCGCGTCACTCGAGGCGACCGTGGCCGTCCAGGATCTCCACCGAACAGCGGGCGGCGCGAGCACGATGTTCCTCGCCCCTGCGGCGCTCGGGACGCTGGAGCTCCTGGCGGCGAAGGACGTCCTCGTCGGGATCAACGTGAGCATGGAGACAACCGATCCGAACTATCGGCGGGGCCCCCTCGACCCGTACTCCACCACCGCGAACTCGGGCGTGAACCTGGGGGTCTCGCTCCCCGCTGACTCGACCAACGGTCTTCGCGGCAGCTCGCCCATTCACGCTGACGACTCGTCGCCCGCCCGAATCGTCGCGGTCGACGGCTCGGTCTGCGCCTATTCGGGGGGCTCCTGTGTGCCAGGACAGGCGTTCCTCCAGGCGAGCATCGCGGTCGGGAAGCCTCTCGAGGTGTTTGCCGGAACCGACGTGCTCGGCGGAACGTACGGAGCCCAGAACAACGGGGCTGGCGATCTCTCCTGGATCCAGGCCGGTCGTGACATCGAGAACGTGAACTTCACCGTCAGCGGCCCGGGGGCGGCCCTGCTCGCCGCCGGCCGCGACGTCGTCTTGAACCAGCCCCCGCGCTCGGATCCCGTCACCGCGGCGGGCAACGGCTCGGGGCCGTCGGCTACCTCGTTCCCAAACCAGGCCCTGCCGGCGAAAGCCGCCGCGAATCTCTACGTGGTCGCGGGTACCGCGAACGGGGTCGACTATGCAAGCTTCGCTGCTGCCTACCTCGACCCGTCGAACGGGAAGGGAGTCGTGAAGACATACCTCCCAGAGCTCGCGACGTACATGAGCTCCATCGGCAAGGGCACGCTCGCAGGCTCTGCGCTCCTCTCGGCGTTCTACGCCCTTCCGCAGGAACTGCAGGAGGTCTTCCTCTACCAGATCTACTTCACGGAGCTGAAACAGACCGGCATCGACTACAACGATGCAACGAACCCTCGCTATCATAGCTATGCGCGCGGCTTCGAGGCCATCTCCCTGCTCTTCCCCACCGACAGGGCCACGATCGCCCCGAGCGCGGCCGGCAACGTCATCCTCAACGGACAGCCCGTCGAGACGTGGGCGCAGGGCGACATCGACGTCCTCGCGCCCTACGGGCGGGTGGCGGTCGGATCGGAGCTCATCGACACGAGCCAGAAGGGCGGACTGGTGACGAGGCGCGGCGGCAGCATCCGCGTCATGGCGGACGAGAACATCGACCTGTTCACCTCCCGCGTCTTCACGCTCGAAGGAGGCGACATCACCATGTGGACCTCCAACGGCAGCATCACTGCCGGGGCGGGGTCCAAGACCTCCGTGTTCCAGGTGCCCCTCAGCTATACGATGAGCAGCGACGCGGTCGTCTCGATCGACGCCTTCGGCATCTCGACCGGCGCCGGGATCGGCGTCCTCGACGCTCTGCAGGACGCCCCGGACCGCCCCCGTAGCCGCCTCGATCTCATCGCCCCCAACGGTCAGGTCAACGCGGGCGACGCTGGCATCCGAGTGGTCGGCGACATCAACATCGCCGCTCAGGCCGTGACGGGCATCGACAACATCCAGGTCTCGGGCACGGCCGCGGGCGTGCCCAAGGTCGAGGCCCCGAACATTTCGGCACTCACGAGCGCCTCGCAACTGGCCCAGGCCGCGTCCCAGGAAGGGATCGGGCCCGATCCGGTCACGGCGAGGAAGACGCTCGCCGACCTTCCGTCGATCATCACCGTCGAGGTGGTCGGCTACGAGAGGACCCGCCAGGAGGGAGACTCGGGCGACGCCTCCGATCCGCGCCGAAAGCGGGGCCAGGGAGCGGACCGGTGAGGGGCAACAAGTACGTGAAGGAAGAGCGACGGAGGCCCCGACGACGATGCTCATCCAGCGGAGATCACCGGGTATGACAGTCGCACGTCACACCGCCGAGCGTCACCGACACTTCCCGTACGTGGACATCTGGCAGCGATCGGCGTAACCGCAAGCATATGCGTCCTTTCCTCACCCCAAGTTCCATCGAGGTCGACGTGAGCGCCGACGAAAACGCCGCCGGTCCGCCGACGAAGTCCGCCGCGAGCGACAGGCTGATGCAGACGTTCCGGATGCCTCGCGAACTCGTGGCGTTCCTCAAGGCCGAGGCGACGCGCGGCGGTCGTGACCTGACCGGGCACGTGATCCGGTGCTTGGAGGGCATTCGGACCTACTGCGGTCTTCCGGAGGCCGCGACGGCACTGCTCGAGGCCGACCGGACGCTCCTGGGGATGGAGCGGTACGAATACATGCTGCACCTGCTGTACCAGCGCAGCCTGGAGTTACGGGAACGAGGGGCCGGGTTTGACCGACCGACGTCTTCTCCTACCCAAGGTCCCTGAAATCCGCCGACCTGTCACTTCGATGACCCCAGCCGCGAAGCAGGCGGCGCATAACCTTCGGTGCATGGGCCTTCTCCCGCATGATTCCGTTCACGAAGTTGCGTAAGTCTCCGCGCGTCCGCGCACTCCCCACCGCCTTCGCACTGACCCTCATCGCCGCTGGGTGCACCTGGCGCGCGGTCCCCGGAGGAGACGCTACGGCCCCAACGGGCAGCGCGCGTGCCCGCGTCACACTGACTGGGAGTGGGACGTCTACGGTCGCGCGAGTGGTGCTGACCGTGAGCCCAGGGATCGGCTCGTTTTTCCGGCCTGTCGAGGTGGACCTCGACGGGTCGAGCGGCGACTGGACTGGCTACGTGTCGACCATCCCCGCGGGCCCGGGCCGGCACTTCGACGTCGTGGCTCTCGACGCCGGCGGTGGCCCCATCCTCCGTGGGTCGGCCGTCAAGGACATCGCGGCCGGAGCGGTGGCGAGCGTGTCCATCCAACTCGTCGGATCAAGCCCACCGTTCGAAAATGCGGTTCCGGTGATCGAGGAGGTCTCGATTTCCGGAAAGGTGGTCAGGCCCGGGGCAACGGTGGACGTAAGGGTCTCGGCGCACGACCCCGACCCCACGGACTCGGTGTCCTTCCTCTGGACCAGCACTTGCGGAGCGTTCGATGCCCCGGCCCACCCCATCGTCGCGTGGACCGCCCCCGCTTTGGACGGCACCACCTGCAACCTGTCCATCACGGTCAGCGACGAGCGAGGCGCGTCGGCCACTGCCACCCTCACGGTCGCCGTGACGAGCGGACTGACCCGTACCATCTCCGGGACTCGGCTCGTCACCCACTGGCCCGACTCCCCGGCCTCCACGGTCACGTCGCCGGCCCCAGACGTCGCGACGGCTGCAGCTCCCTGGACGCTCGTCCGCGATCCCTCGGGGGACCCCACTGTGCAGACGGGGGGATACATCAGGGGCGACGGTGCGTTCGTCGAGGGCCACTTCGCGAGCGATGGCACTTTCGCCATCCCCGGCGTGGTTGGGCCCAACTACACACTGTGCTTCCGGTTATCCTCGGGTACCCTGGGCTGCACGGACACGGCCGAGGACCAGGTGGACCTCGGCTATGACGTTCTCGGGCGGCCCGACCAGGCAAGGGCGACCGAGTCGACGCCGGTGACGCTGGCGCTGTCCGGCCTCGATCCCTGGAACCCGAACGTCGAGCAGGTGCAGATCACCTCGTCCGGCGCGAACCTCTGGGACGTGGCCGCCGCAGCGGGGGATTTTCGTGGTGGCGACACCTCGGGAAACGTCCTCGAGGACTGGCACTGGGCCAACGGCACGGGTGCCATCCTT
>Ga0335071_10002805_pt1 | contig 18538 bp, 19 predicted proteins | sample Lox_Sample_15_FD_206724 | JGI IMG/M metagenome (GOLD analysis project Ga0335071, IMG submission 206724) | Soil microbial communities from Loxahatchee National Wildlife Refuge, Florida, United States - Lox_Sample_1.5 | ecosystem: Environmental > Terrestrial > Soil > Wetlands | place: USA... | reverse complement strand
GGAAGGGGTGAGGCCGGCTCACCTGACGCCGCCCAGCCGTTCCCAAAGCCAGCGGCGTGCTGGCCCGGTGTCGATGCCGCCCGCCTCCAGGCCGGGGAGCACCACCTCGAGGGTGGTCCTCGTGAACACCTCGCGCTTCAGCGCGTGGGGCAGCACCCCGTGCTCGAGGAGAGCGGGATCTTCCTCGAAGGCTCCTCCCGCCTCGAAGAGACCAGGGTCGATGCTTCCCGAGAGCATGGCCGGGACGAAGGGTCCGAGCAGCGAGGCCGTGCCCCGGTCGCGTTCGCTCGCCAGCACCGCCCACCCCAGCCGGCTGTGCAGGACCTCGTCGGCGGCAAGCTCGCGCAGCAGCCGGCGGAGCCGGCCACCCCGCACCGAGCCAAGCAGGGTGGTGAGCACGCCGACGCTGCCGGTCTCGGTCACGCAACAGGCGGCCACCGCCTCGTAGAGCAGGGCCGCGCGCGAGGGCAGGCTCCGAGGCGCGAGCGGGGCCGGTGCCGCCCAGGGGAGGTCGGGGATGGGGCCACCGTACTCCTCGCACGTCTCGGCGCAACGGGCAGCGTGGCGCCGCTCGTCCGAGGAGGCGCGGAGGGCCATCTCCACGAGAGGGCCCGGGAATCCCGAGCCCTCTAGCCAGCCCGCCAGGCGGGCGAAGCGGAGGTTGGCCTCCCTTTCCACCCCGCAGCGGAATCGCCAGGCCCGGGCGGCCGCGGCTCGCAGCGGGTCGTGCCGGATGTCGGTCACCAGCCGCTGGCTCCGCCGCCGCTGCCGTTGTTGCTCGAGCCGCTGCTGGCCGGGCCCGGGTCCGAGCCACTGCTCCCGGTTCGATCCTTGCTCATGCTGGCGCAGCCCGCCGCCAGCGCCATCCCGCTCACCACCAGCACCTTCCAGAGCTTGGCAGCGCGCCGGGACAGGCCCTCCTTCAGCTCTCCCTGGGACATCTTCGCCTCCTCGCCGGCATTCGAGATGGCCGGCCTGCCGGGGCCAGGCGGCCCCACGCGAGAGGGGTGGATGCGTCCGGCGCGAGCGGGTTACCGCCCCAGGGGGGACGGGCCAGGGGAACCGGGGCGTCTACCGGCCCGGCTCCAGGGTGACGACGTGCGGGAACTCCGCTGCCACGGTCTGTGGTCGCAGAGGCATCCGCACGTACTCGCTCCGCCTCCACACGTCCACCTGGTCGCGGAAGGTGTCCGACCCGAGCCAGCCGTCCTCGCCCCCCAAGAGCACAAACCAGCTTTCGTCCGGGTCGGAGAGGTCGGAGACGTGCCGCGCCTGGCTGCCGTAGGAGGCGACATGCTCCCGGTCCGCGAAGCCGTGGGCGGTCTTCAGGATCGTCTCGCGCGAGCCGGAGGCGGGGAACCGCGCATGGCGGAAGGCGCGCCCCAGGATCGGCAGGCGGGAAAGCACGCTCGCCACCTCCAGCTTGTGCATGTCGCCCCAGGTCGGGTAGCGGCGCAGGTTCCGCTCCGCGGCGTCGAGCGCCCGCCCGAACGCCGCGGCCCGGCTTGCCTGGCCCATGGTCGACAGGTCGGCGGGGAGCACCTTCACCAAGACGCTCCACGACTGAACGTGGGGCGGCAACTCCCCGATACGACGCGCCCCGTACACCACCGGCACGAGCCGGTGGAGGAGCGTCTCGAAGACCACCGGGGCGGCCTCTCCCGCGTCATAAGAGCCGTCCCAGCCGCGCAGCGTGGCCCGGGCCGTCGGGCCGCGCCGGGCGAGCGAGGGGACCCCGTCCATCTGCGCCAAGAGCTCCGCGGCCAGGTCGCGGGCGCAGCGGGAGACGGCGTCGCGCTGGAGCGCCTTCAGGTCCTCCGGCGAGACCTGGGGGCGGTTGCCCAGGAGCTCACGCAGTCGCTCGACCCGCTCCCGGGCGGAGAAGAACCAGCCGAGGGGCACCTCGCCTTGAGCGGCCGGCCGGTCGTTGGCCGAGGCCAGGAAACCCTCCGGTGGGTTCTTCCGGTACGGCAGGTCGCGGGTGCCGGCGAAGGCAGCCCAGCCCTGCTCGGCCAAGTCGGCGTCGATGACCGGACCGGGTGGTGCGCGCCAGGTACGCCGGGGCAGGCGGGCGGCGAAGACATGAGCGATGTTCCCCTCCACATCCGCGGCCAGCATGTTCTGTGGCGAGACCGCGAACCCAGCGAAGGCATCCCGGAACTCGTCCACGTCGCGGGCCCGCATGGCCCGGAGAAACGCTCCGGTCTCGTCGCTCGGGTCGTGTCCCGTCCAGCGCAACGCCAGGGTCTCGCCCGGCTGGGCCCCGAGACCCCTCAGGTCGGAGACGATGGGGCCGAAGCGCGAGTCGCGGACGGTGCGTCGCGCGTCCCGGAAGCCGCGGGTGCGGATGCGGATGGGGCGCGAGGTGATGCGGGCGTCATCTCGGTGGGTCAAATCGACCAGGTCGCTCGAGGCCCCGCGCATGTTGGTCCCGCCCCAGGCCACCCGCTCCGAGCGGCCCACCGCCACCACCGGCACACCGGGGATCATGAGCCCCACCGCGTGGTAGGAGGGCGAGGAAAGACCGGCCAGGAGCCAGAAGTTGGGCAGGGTGATGCCGAGGTGCGCGTCGCCGGCGATGAGCGCGGCCCCGGTGGTGCTCCGGGCCGGCGAGACCACCAACGCATTCGACCCCGACCGCGAGCCGGCCACGAGCCGCTCCTCCCAGGAGGGTCCGCCCGGGGTGATCCCGCAGCCTGCCTCCAGGGTGCGAGCCCAGATGGCCTCGAAGTCGGGTCGGCCGCGGGCCTTGAGGAGCGGGAAGAGCACGAGCCAGTTCACGTCCACCCCGGCCAGGCGGCTCATGGCGATCACCACCTCGGCGGTGAAGGGCTCGGGGCGCAGCCCGAGGAGCGCGAACTCGGGTGGAGGCACACGGGCGTTGGCGACCGTCCAGTTCAGGCCGTCCACGAACGCCGAGAGGAACGCGCGATCGCCCGGATCCATGACCGCCAGGATCCGCGCGGCCGCCCGTCCCAGGTCGAGTGTGCGCAGCGCATGGTCGAGATCGTTGGTGAACGGGCCAGCCATCTCCGAGATCCGGCCCTGTACCAGGTGGCGGAGGAGCTCGAGCTGGCCGAGGCGGAGGTGAGCGTGGACAAGGCCCAGGGCGAAGGCCAGGTCGTGATCGGTCGCAGCCTCGAGATACGGTACCTGCCGATCGTTGAAGCGGACGGTGACCGGGGCGCGGAGGGGCAAGCCCGTTCGTGGGAGGGCGTCGACCCGCTCACCGAGCGAGACCTGGCGCGGCCAGATGGCGGAGCACGCTGGCAAGACGGCGGCCAGGGCGGATGGCCAGGGAACGGACATGGTCCGTTCGTAGCCTAGCCTGGAAACGGCGGGCCGGCAGCCACACCGCCGGAGGCGGAGGCGGCGGGCTTCCCCGAGGTGGCCCGCCAATGTCGTCATCACCGAGCGAGCGGGAGATGGCAGAGCCTGGGCGCGGCTAGTCGGTCTTGGCCTCGGCCCGCCCGGCCACGAGCGCCCGGAGCCGGCGCAGGTCGAACGGCTTCTCCAGCACCGGATTGCCGGCGGCGCGCAAGAAGGCGCTCGCCTCCGGGGTGAAGGCCCCGCCAGTGATGAAGACCACCCGGCGGGCGAGCTCCGGAAACCGCGCCTCCAGCTCCCGGAAGAGCTCGATCCCCGACACCTCCGGCATCATCAGGTCACAGAGCAGCACGTCCAGCGCGGCGTCGTGCTCGAGGAGCGACAGCGCCTCGGCGGCGCTCGTGACCACGATCACCTCGTGCTCGGGGAGGAGCCGCCTCAGCGACTTCCCCACCACCAGCTCGTCGTCCACCACCAGCACCCGGCGGCGGTGCGGGTAGCCCCGGGGAGGCTCGCCCGGGGAGGGCGTGGCCGGGGCCGGGGGCAGCTCGACGCGCGCGGTGGTCCCACGTCCCGGTTCGCTGCGCAGGGTGACCGTGCCACCCAGGGCCTCGACGATGGCCCGCGCCACCGGCAGGCCCATACCCGCCGGCGCGCCCGGCCGGCGGGGTCGGTGCGGGTCGAAGGCCTGGGCCAGCGCCTGCGGCGTCATCCCAGGCCCGGTGTCGGAGATCTCCACCAGAGCCGCCCCGGCCTCGGTACGACCCATCGTCACCTGGATGACATGCCTCGAGGCGGCGCCCTCGGGCAGGGCCTGGGCCGTATCGAGCAGGAGATTCAAGAACGCCTGGCCGAGGGTGGAGGCGTCGGCCAGGACCCGTGGCGCCTCGCCCATGGCTCGCACCACCCGGGCCCGGTGACGGAGCTGGTTCTCCACCAGTCCGAGCGTCGCCTCGAGCACCGCCCCCACCTCCAAAGGTGCCGGGGTGCCCTCCTCGATCCGGGCGAAGAGGCGCAGGTCGCGGACGATGTCGCGCACCCGCTCCGCCGCGGCGCGTGCGTCCTCGAGGGCCGAGGTCAGCTCGCCGAGCGCCTCGCCCTCGCTCGCCCCCAGCCCGGGCAGCGCCTCGAGGGCAAAGGCCAGGTTGGCCAAGATCCCCGCCAGCGGGCTGTTCACCTCATGGGCCACCCCGGCGGCGAGCGCCCCCACCGACGCCAGCCGGCCGGCGCGAACCAGCCCGGCCTCGCCCTCTCGCAGGTGGGTGATGTCCAAGAGGGTGCCCTCGATCACCTCCTCGCCCTCGAGGCCGCGGCGGCGGGAGGCGCGAACGAGAGCCCATACCGCCGCCCCATCCGACCGGCGCAGCCGCAGCTCCCCGGTCGCCTCACCCGCCCGGTCGAGCTGGGCGCGGAAGGCGAGGCGCTCCGCGGGGTCGAGGCACAGCGAGGCGCCCTGCATCCCCCGCAGTTCCTCCGGGGCGGCGTAGCCGAGCAACGAGGCCAGCGCTGGGTTGGCGTCCAGGATGCGTCCGTCCGCCCCTGTCCGGAAGGCCGCGGCCAGCCCCTTCTCGAAGAGCTGAGCTTGACCCTCCGTCGCTTCGCGCAGCGCTGCGGCCAGGTCGCCCGCGCGCAACTCCTCCTCGCCGGTTGGCGGACCGGGGACCATGCATCAAGGTAGAGGCGAATGCCAGGCGACCGCAAGAAAGCCATGAACCGGTACGGCAGATGCCGGGGGGCTCTCGGGCGGGGCGGAGGATCGGCGGCGGCGAAGGGGTGTATCGGCTCCTTGCGGGCGAGGTGGGCGGCTGTGTGCATCACGCTGACCCGCCGCGAAGGAAGAGCCCACCGGCCCGCGGGTCGCCTCCCAAAACGGGCCTGGATTCATCGCGTTGGCGTGGAGGGTGAGAGGGCTAGGCCGCCGCCGCTCTTAAGTGCGATCGTACCCACGATGGTCACCGAGACCTCGGAGCTCGGACCCTCCTTCGTCCGCCGTCACCACGTCCACTACGACGTCCGCGACGAGTTAGTGGTGGAGGGCGACGAGAGGCGGAAGGTGGGCTACCGGGTGCGGATCTGGGGCGTGCTCCCCGAGAGCGGTCTTCTCCCCGGCGACGCAGCGGAGAGCCCGTTCGCGCGCGAGCTGCTGGCGCTGGCCGAGGAGGTGGTTCCGGCGGAGCGAGAGGGATCGACCATCTCCGTCGAGCCGCCCGTGCCCGCCCTGTACGAGTCCCGGGTGGTGGTCGGCGCCGACGAGATCGCGCTCGACATCCGGCTGGTGCACGGCTCGTTCGGCGACTGCGCCAGCGGCGCGGCCGAGGATCGCTGCCTCAGGTTGATCCGCCACGCCCTCGAATCGCTGGGCGCACAGCAGAAGGACTAGTGCTCGCTCCGCCCGACGGCGCGTGCCCCGCGCGAGCCCCGTAACCGGGCCCGCGCCGCCATCTCCACTTGCTCGCAGGCCGGCCAAGGACGCCGGCGGGAGGAGCGAACATGCGGAGCGCCATCACAGCCGCCTCGGCTGCCACCCTCATCTTGTGCGGTTGCGGGGGCGGCGGTTCGATGCCGGCCGCGGGGACGGCCGACAACGAGGCCGCTGCCGCCGCTGCCGGGGTGGCCCTGGACCCGAGCGTGCTATCCACGGGCAGGCATGGCACCTACGTGCAGCGCGACCTGGTCTCCGACGGGGCTGTCGCCGCCGAGCACACCGACCCGAATCTCAAGAACGCCTGGGGCCTCGACGCACTCCCCTCGACGCCCTGGTGGGTGGCGGACAATGCGACCGGCGAGTCTACCCTCTACGACGCCGAGGGGATCGCCCAGCCCACCACGCCCGGTCCGCTGGTCGTGACCATCCCCGGTGTATCCGGCCCGGGTGCCCCCTCGGGCTTGTCGGCCAATCCCACCAACGACTTCCCGGTGACGATCGAGGGCGTCACCGCCCCGGCCCGCTTCATCTTCGCGAGCGAGGACGGGACCATCTCCGCTTGGACGCGCTCGGCCACGTTGGTCCCCACGACGGCTGCGGTGGTGGTGCCCAGTATCGATGGAGCGGTCTTCAAGGGCCTCGCCCTGGCGTCGACCCGCACCGGCTCGCGCCTGTTCGCGACCGACTTCCACAACGGCCTCATCCGGGTATACGACGGAGCGTTCCGGCCGGTCAGCCTGCCCTCCGGCGCGTTCACCGATCCGGACATTCCCCAGGGCTTCGCTCCGTTCGGCATCCGCCGCATCGCCGGCGTGCTGCTCGTCACCTATGCCATGCAAGATGCCGACCGGCACGACGACGTGAAGGGACCGGGGTTCGGGTTCGTGGATGCCTACAGCACCGGTGGAAGGCTGTTGGCTCGCATCGCCTCCCGCGGGAAGCTGAACTCGCCCTGGGGCATTACCCTCGCGCCACCGCGCTTCGGGCAGCACGGTCTGCGGTTGCTGGTGGGGAACTTCGGCGATGGGCACATCATCTCCTTCGGCCTCCGCCGAGACGGCGGGCCCGAGCGCGGCGACGATCAGCGCGGTGACCTGGACGACGAAGGCGTCTACCTGATGGGCCAGAGCGGCCCCATCGTCATCGACGGCCTGTGGGCGCTCTCCTTCGGCAACGGTGGACCGGCCGGACCGAGCAACACCCTGTTCTTCACCGCCGGCCCCAACGACGAGAACGATGGTCTGTTCGGCCGGATCGACTTCGCGCCGCAAGCCCGCTGAGGCACGAAACCGCCCGGCGGCAGCCGCATCAATCTGCAGAGATAGCGGGTGGGGGATCCACCCGGGAAAGGCGAGAAGGCCATGTCAAGGACGGTTCGAGGTGCGATGGCTGCCACGGGGGCGGCGATCTTGCTGGCGGCCTGCGGCAGTAGCAGTAGCGGGGGTGGCGGTGGAGCAGGCAGCAGCACGCCCGGCTTCTTCCTCACCATCCAAGGGATGGCCTTCTCGCCCATTCCGCTGGCGGTCCCCCCCGGGGGTACGGTGACCGTGCTCAACCGGGACTCGATGGCCCACACGGTGACCAGCGAGGCGGCGGAAAACGACTTCACCAAGGGTTCCGTGGGCGGCGTCGAGTTCGATACCGGCTCCTTCACCGGGCAGGCCCAGTTCACCATCCCGGCCAGCGCCGCCGACGGCACGCTCATCCCCTTCTTCTGCAACATCCACAAGGGCTCGATGGCGACGCCCAACGGCACCATCAAGGTCGATTCGACGGCGCAGCCTGCAGCACCGCCCGGGGGCGGAGGCGGCGGGGGTGGGTACTGACGAGAGCCTTGCCTCGCGGGCCGGGGCCGCGGCTGGTTAGTGGTCGCGGAGTTCCGCCATGACCCGGTTCACCACCCGGTCGCAGCGAGGGGCCTCGAAGGGGAATGCCTCGCGCAGATCCCGCCCCAGCTCCTCGGCCAGCGCGTCGCGGAGCGCCAGCCGGGCGCGGTGGAGGCGGACCTTGGCTACCTCCTCGGTAACGCCGAGCGTCCGGGCAGCCTCGCTGGTGGACAGGCCCTCCACCTCCCGGAGCACGAGGATGGTCCGGTGGATGGCGGGCAGCCGATCGATGGCGCGCTCCACCAGGAAAACCGCCTGGCGCGAGGAGGCGCTCTCCTCCGGGTTCGGGGAACGTTCTGACATGGCCTCCGCCTCCCCGAGGTCATCGAGGGCCACCATCCGGCCGCGCCCCCGCACCCGTCCCAACGCCTCGTTCAGCCCGATGCGCAGGAGCCAGGTGGAGAACGAGGACAGCCCCTCGAACTGACCGAGCGAGCGGTAGGCGCGAAGGTAGGCCTGCTGCATCGCGTCCTCGGCCTCGTCCTCGTCCCGCAGCACGCTGCGCACGACCCGATAGAGCCGAGCATTGTGCCGACGCATGAGGATCTCGAACAGGGGGACATCTCCGGCACGGACCCTGGCGACGATCTCGGTGTCGGAGAGCCTGCCCGGGAGGTCATCCCTTCCTGGTGGCGGGGAGCTCTTGGGGGTGGGGGTCATCTCCCCGCCTCGATGCGCGAGCCTGGCGAAAGGTTACCCGGGTCACCTTCCGCCCGGACCGGCGTCCAAGAGGTGGACATCGTCGCTGGAGGTAATCGATGAACGAGAAAAACACCACCGCGGCCTACTGGGCGCTGCGCCTTGCCCTGGGCATCGTCCCCATCGTGGCCGGCCTGGACAAGTTCACCAACCTGCTCGCCAACTGGTCGGGGTACCTGAGCCCGCTGGCGGTGAAGGTCCTGCCCGTGAGCCCGGAGGCGTTCATGCGCGCTGCCGGCGTCGTCGAGATCGTCGTCGGGGCAGCCATCCTCTTCGGGTTCGCCCGCATCTTCGCCTGGGTCGCCTTGGTCTGGCTTGCGGCCATTGCTCTGCAGCTCGTCACCACTGGCCACTTCCTAGACATCGCGGCGCGGGACGCGGTCATGGCCACCGCCGCCTTCGCGCTGGCCAGGCTCTCCGAGGCGGTCGAGCGCGCTCCGGCGCGGCAGAGGGCCCGCACTCCCCAGGCGAGTGCGGCCAGGGCCTGACCTTCGGGGCCGACAGCGGGGGCGGCCGATCTTCTCCGGAGACCTCCGCCCCCGCTCCCCTGCGGTGCTACTCGTTGGAACCGGAGCTGCCGGTCGAGCCCGTGCCCATGGGCCCGCTGTCGCTGCTCGAGCCCGTGTCGCTCGTTCCCTGGCCGGACGGGCCGCTCGCACCGGTGTCCCCGGTGCCGCCCGAGCCTGCCGACCCGCCCATCGAGCCGGCCGAGCCGGCGGATCCGGTGGTGTCACTTCCCGAGCCGGTGGAGTTCGAGCCGGCCCCGGTTTTCGAGTCGGTCGAGCCGCTGGTGCCGCCGCCGCCGGAGTTCATCCCGTTGCCGGCCGCGCCGGTGCTCCCACTCGAGCTGGCGCTCGACCCCGAGGCGGACGGGTTGCTGCTCGTCGTGGTGCTGCCGCGATGATGCCGCCGGTGCTTGTAGCCCGTCGTCGTCCCCGAGGTCGAGCCGTTCCCCGAAGGGCTCGTGGTCGTGGCCGAGTCGTCGTTGCTCGTGCCGACGCCGGTACCCATCGATGACGGATCGCTGCCGGTGTTTGACGTGTCGGCGGTGTCGCTGCCTGCCGCACCCGCGGAACTGCTGTTATCCGAGGTGTCCGCCCTCGCCCGGGCGCCGATCGCCATTGCGGCCAGCCCGGCGGCGATGAGGTATGTCGCTCTCTTCTGCATTCGGTTCTCCCCCTGTCTGCACTGCGGCGCCGCCCCATGCGGTCGACGCATGCCCGCCCGCTTGGTCGGCGGGTGCCCCAGGCGTGCATCCCCCGGGGCTCGTCGAAACCTGCGCATGCCCTCGTCGCGCACAACGGGGTCCCACGGCGGAGGTGGCTCAGATGGGGCATGACGAAAGCGACCGATCGTGCGGCAGCCGGCCGCAAACCGCCCGGAGAGCAGCCACGGCTCCGGAGCCAGGGTAGATTTCGGGCGGCTTGATCCCGTTCGCCGTCGCGGTCGTTCCCGCATACCTGCGCACCGGTCAGGATGCCCGCTGGCTTCGCCGGGGCGTTGAGGCGCTGCTCGCCCAGCCGGCGGTCGGCCGGGTGCTAGTGGCCGACGACGGCAGCCCCTGCCCGGTCCCGCCACTCCCCGAGGGCGTCGAGGTCCTGAAGACCCCCGTCAACGCCGGTCCGGCGGCCGCGCGGAACAGGGGGATCGCTCGAGCGCTCGGCCTGGGGGCGGAGGTCGTGCTCTTCACCGACCACGACTGCCTTTGCGAGCCGGGCTGGGCGAAGGGGCTGCTCGACGCCCTCAAGCCAGGCCGGGTGGCGGCGAGTGGGGTGACCCGCGCCCTGGGCAGAGGCCTGCTCGATCGATACCAGGACTTCGCGGGGGCGATGAATGGCCGCTGGGCGCTCCCCGGCCACGACTCACTTATCTACGGCCCCTCCTGCAACCTGGCAGTGCGCGCCGGCGCTCTCGCCGAGGTTCGCTTCGACGAGCGGTTTCCGACCGCCGCCGGCGAGGACTACGACTTCTGCCACCGACTGCGCCGCCTCGGCACGATCGCCTTCGTCCCCGAGGCGGTGGTGCGCCACGATTTCGGCTATCGCGGCCTGGGCGGGCTCGGTCGGCTCCTCCGCCAGGAGTGCCGCTATGGCTCAGCCGACGCTCTGCTGTGGGAGAAGCACGCCGAGTTGCATGCCCTACCTTCCGAGGCCTGTGCTCCACCCGACGTCGGGGCCGATCCCTTCCCCACCGATCCGTCGGCCTATCGTCGAGGCGCACTCTCACGGGTTCGGCCCAGGCGATACGCACCGTTCTTCCTGTTGATGAAGCACCTCTGTCGGCACGCCTATCGCCGGGGCCAGCATGCGCCGGGCCGCTGGCGCGAAGGACCCTTGCCGGTCGGTGAAATGGGAACGACCTAGCTTCTGGAGCCGAAAGCGCCGTGCGCACCTACCTCCGCCTCTTCCGCTTCGCCGGCCCCTACAAGTGGCGGTTCCTCGGTGCCTTCGCCTCGATGATGGTTCTCGCCGCCGCCACCTCGGCCTACGCCCTGCTCCTCGGACCGGCGCTCTCCTTCATCTTCAGTGGCGACCTGGGCTCGGCCGCGCAGCTCTCGCACTTCGTCCCCCGCTCGTTCGACCTGACCGGCTACCTGGCGCACGCCGACAGGCACCAGATCCTGGCAGCCCTGCCCATCCTGGTGGTGGGGGTGGCGCTCTTGAAGGGGCTGGCCTTCTTCGGCCAGGCCTACCTCATGACCTCGGTCTCCTCGGGGATGATCGCCGACCTGCGCTGCGCTCTCTTCGACCGGCTGGTGGTGCTCTCGCCCTCCTTTCACACCCGCCATCACACCGGTGATCTGATCAGCCGCTTCAACCAGGATGTGGCCATGGTGCAGATGGCGGTCACCGACGCCATCTCCAGCTACCTGCGCGATGGCATCACCGTGGTGTGGATGCTCATCACCTGCTTCGTGCTCGACTGGAAGATGTCCCTCATGGTGTTCGGGGCCATCCCGGCGACGCTCTTCCCGGTGGTGCGGATGGCCCGCAAGCTCCGGCGCACCACCGGCCAGTCGGCGGCGAGCCTCGGGAAGATCTCCGAGATCGCTCTCGAGGCCTTGGGAGGGATCCGGGTGGTCCAGGCCTTCGGCATGGAGCCCTACGAGCAGCGTCGGTTCCGCCGGGCCATCCGCTCGCTGGTCCGGTTCGAGCTGGGCATCGCCCGCTTGCGAGCCTTCTCCTCGCCGCTCATGGAGGTGATGGCGGCAGTGGGGATCGCCTTCACCCTCTGGTGGGTGGGCGGGGAGATCCTCTCCCGGCAGCTGGAGCCGGGAAAGCTGTTTCAGTTCATGGCCGCGGTGCTGCTCCTCTACACTCCGGTGAAGCAGCTGGGGCGGGGTGGGCAGATGGTGATGATGGGCGCCGCCTCGGGGGAGCGGATCTTCTACATCCTCGACTCGACCGCGGCCGTGCCGGATCGCGGCACGTACGCGCTTCAGCCGCTGCGGGAGGCCATCCGCTTCGAGGAGGTCGGCTTCAGCTACGGCGATCGGCCGGTCCTGGAAGGGGTGAGCCTCACCTTGCGCCGCGGCGAGGTGGTGGCGGTGGTGGGGCAGTCGGGCGGCGGCAAGACCACCCTTTCCAACCTCCTGCCCCGCTTCTGGGACGTCCAGTCCGGCCGGATTGCCATCGACGGGCACGATATCCGCGAGGTCACGCTCTCCAGCCTCCGCGGACAGATCGCCATGGTGACCCAGGAGACGGTGTTGTTCAACGACACCATCCGCGCCAACATCGCCTACGGCCGCCCGGACATCCCGCAGGAGGCGGTGGAACGCGCCGCCCGGCAGGCCCAGGCCCACGAGTTCATCCTGCAGCTGCCGCAAGGCTATGACACGGTCGTCGGCGAGCGGGGGGTGCTGCTTTCCGGTGGGCAGCGGCAGCGCATCGCCATCGCCCGCGCCTTCCTCAAGGACGCGCCCATTCTGGTCCTGGACGAGGCCACGAGCGCACTCGACTCCGAGTCGGAGCGGGAGGTGCAGCGTGCCCTCGACGGCCTCATGCGCCTCGAGCACGGCCGCCACCGCACCACCCTCGTCATCGCCCACCGACTCTCCACCATCCGCCACGCCGACCAGATCGTGGTCCTCTCCCAGGGGCGGGTGGTCGAGGTGGGGCGGCACGACGACCTCATCAGCCGCGAGGGCGAGTACGCGAGGCTGTGGCGCATCTTCGAGGGGGCAGAGCGGCCGCAGGCGGAGCAGCCGGAGGCGGCGCTCGCCTAGGCGGGTGACCCGGGCCGGGCGGACCCCCCATGAGGGCCACGGCGGCGCTAGGTCACGTTCACCCGAGGTGCTCCGCCAGCCCCTGCTCGCAGCGTGTCGCCCGCGACGCCTCTACCTCCCGGATCACTGCCCAGTTCGGGTTGTCGGCGCCCAGCTGGTGCGGGGGGTGCCAGAGGTGCACCGCCACCGCACCCATGCGCAGATCGCGGCGCCACAGCCCGAGGTGGAAGGCACGCTGAACGATCTCCGCGTCCTCGAGCCCCCAGCCCTCCATTCCCTCGTTGAAGCCGTTGAGGCGCAGGAGGTCCTCTCGCCAGAAGGCCAGGTTGCAGCTCTTGGCCCCCGCCCGGCGGTGGTGCGGCCGCCCCCACAGGTCGCGCAGGAACGGGGCGCGTATGAGGTGCCGGCGCCGGCCCAGGCCCGGCGCCAGGAAGGGCACGTCCACACGCCGGCCGGCGATGAGCGCGCGGGTGATCGCCTCCGGGGCCAGCACCCGTGAGCCCTGCGCCAGGCAGCCCGGGCGGGCGAAGTCGCGGTGGTCGGCCACGAAGTCCCGTCCCGGCACCATGTCTCCATCCAAGAACACGACGTACTCGGAAGAGGCTCTGGCCACGCCCCGGTTCCGGGCTCGAGACATTCGCGGGCCGCGGTGCTCCTGGGTGAGGTGGATGATGGGCACCGGGGAACAGGCCCGCGCCTCGTCGACCACCTGGCGGGTCTCCGGCTCGGTTCCGTCCTCGGTGACCACCACCTCCAGCGGGGGAACGCGCTGTCGGGCCAGTCCGAGCAGGACCAGGGCCAGCGCATCCGGGCGTCGGTGAGTGAGGAGGACGATCGAAATAGACATTGCGTCGGGAGCGAAGAGAGGTTCACCTTGCTATGGGTGCGCCCGGGAGGCAACGCCAAGGCGGCGCGCGGCATGGGTCGAAGGGCGGTAAAGCGCTGGTGGGTCCGGTTGGGGCAGGCGCGGCGGCGCCGGACCTGGCTGGCTGGGAACCGCGGACGGTCCGTGGACGTGGTGGTCTCGCACGTCGAAGTGAACGGGCTGCACGGCACGGGAGTCTTCACCCAGGCACTGTTCAGCGGCGAACCCGACGTCGTCTCGGTGCGCTCCCACGACGCCTACGACGCCAGGCAGACATTCGGCGCCTTCAGCCTGCGACTGCCCCAGCCGGATCCGCGGCCGGCAGTCGTGGCAGCGCGGGTCCGGGCGGCCCTGCCGGGGCTGGCCATCCGGCGCATCGCCGTCATCCCCTTCTTTGCCGACGACGTGCGGAACGCCCTCGCTCTGGCCGACCTTTCCGCAGCACCGCTGTGCACGTTCGTCATGGATGACCGGAACGTGTTTCAGTCGGACATCCCCGACGAGCTTGTGGCCGAGCTCCTCGCCCGCTCCTCGCTGCGCCTGGCCGTGTCCGAGGAGCTCCGCGACAGCTACCAGCGGAAGTTCGGGGTCCCTTTCGCCTTCGTCCCGCCGCTCGTCGATCCTGCCCTGGTGCTGCGCCAGCCGTCCTCTCCCGACCCTGAAGCCCTGGCCGGTCGGCGCGCGGTGATGGTGGGCAACGTCTGGGGACAGGAGTGGCTCGCCCTGCTGTGCCAGGCCATGGAGGGCTCGGAGTTGGAGCTCGAGTGGTACTCGGCAACCGGGCTGCGGTGGCATCGGCTGGGCCCGGAGGAGCTGGCCCGCTCCGGCATCCGCCTTCGGCCTGGCCTCTCCGACGCCGAGCTCGTGAGTCGGCTTCGACACGCCGCGTTCGCTGTACTGCCCTCGGGAACGCTCGCAGCCGGCGACGACCACCAGGCCATCGCCCGGTTCAGCCTTCCCAGCAAGCTCGTGTACTCGCTCGCCACCGCCCACTTGCCCACCCTGGTGCTGGGCCACCCGGACACGGCGGCCGCCCGCTTCGTGCTCCGCCGTGGGCTGGGGTTGCGGGCACCCTATGAGCGGGCCGCCCTCGACGCGGCGGTGGCCGAGTTGCTCCGGCCCGAAGTACAGCTCGCGGTCCGGGCTCGAGCGGCCGCGCTGGCGCCGGTCCTTTCTGCCGAAGGCGCGGGCAGCTGGGTGTGGCGCTCGCTGGAGCTCGGGCGGCCCATCGACGACCGATGGGAGCGGCTCGGCTCGAGCGCTACGGCCGGGACCGCCAGCTGAATGACCGACCACGGGGAGATGGAGGGGAGATGCTCCCGAAAGCGCCCTCGTCGTCAGTCGCTCGATCGCACGCCCAGCGAGGCGCCGGCCAGGTGCGCCGACGACCGGACGCGTGCCACGGCGGACGGCGCGCGGTGGGGCAGGCGTTTCGGGCGGTGGGTGGAGAGGAGATCGAACAGATCAGCCAGCCGGTTCTCCTCGAAGGCCCGGACGAGCTCGGGGTAGGCACCGCTGCGCACCTCGCGGAGCAACTCGTATTTGCGAGCGTGGTGCCAGGCTACCGTATCGGCGAGCTGGCAGGCGGGTAGGCCGCCCCGGAAGGCCGCACCCTTGCAGATGGCATCGCGCAAGAAGTGGGCTAGGCGTTGCAGGAGTGCCGGCTTCACCGGCCGCCGCTCCTTGACGTTGCGGATGGCCCAGAGGAGCGCGTAGCGCTCGAACTTGGTCCGGACCACTCCCAGGTCCTCGGCAAAATGGTGCTCGAAGGTGATGTCGAGGCGCCTGGTGGGCGCCGCCGGCAGCGCCTCATGGACGATCATGTCGCGCTGCCAGCCGGCCGCACCGCGGTGGATGAGCCGGACGTGGTGTTCGGTTCGGTACAAGAAGCGCCGGCCGAGCAGCCGCGCCCAGTCATTGCGCCTCAGGGCGTAGTGAGGAGCGGTGGGGCCCGAGCCCTTCCAGGCCCGCAGGGCAACGATGGCCGCCGGCTCGAGCCACTCATCGGAGTCGAGAAAGAAGAGGTAGTCGCAGTTCGGCAGGGCCGCAGCGGCCGCGGCCCGGGCGGCACCGTATCCTTCCCACCGGCGCGGGATCCGCCGGAAGCCGCTTCGGCGCACGAGCCTCGCCGACCCGTCGGTCGAGCCGGTGTCCACCGCCACGCACTCCTCGGAGACCGCCGCCAGCGAGTCGAGGCAGCGGCCGAGAGACGACCGGTTGTTGCCGTGGATGACGAATCCCCCCAGGCGCATGGTCCGCTCGACTCCCCTACCGGTCTCGGTGCGCTCCGCGGATGCCGTCGGGCCACCGGACATTGGGCCCGCTACGGACGAACATTCATCGAAGCTACTTCCTCCCGGCGGTTACCCAAAAGCCCCGCCTGGGCGGCGGGGAGGGGCGCCCCGACGCGGCGTCTGGTCCGGGTCGGCACGGACCGGAGGTCCGGGCGGGGCGTATCACCCCGGCCGGACCCTCGGCCGCCTCCTGGCCGGTTAGGATCGCGATCGTTCCATGCGCGCACTGATACGGTGTACGCCCACGTTTTCGCCTGGCAGCTCACCCTGGCCGAGGCGGGAATGCCCCTGGACGGCTGGAAGATCCACCGTCGCATCGGCATGAGCGGCGGGCTCTTCACCCGGGCGCTGGCCCGGGAGGTGGGACACGAACTCTCGGCGGAGGAGACCCATTTCCTCCAGGAGCGGCACGGGGAGCTGTTCCGCGGCCTGCTCCCGGAGCGCCGCCCGCTCCCGGGGGCCATCGAACTGCTCCGCCGACTACGCCAGGCGGGTGTGCCACACGGGGTTGCCACTTCCGGCCGACGGCCGGACATCGACGCCTCGCTGGCCGCCCTGGAGCTTCCCCCGGAGACGGTGGTGATCGATCGCCGCGACGTGCACCACGCCAAGCCGGCCCCGGATCTCTTCTTGGCATGCCAGGCCAAGCTGGGGGCGGCCGCCGAGGAATGCTACGTGGTCGGCGACGCGGTCTGGGACATGCTCGCGGCGCGACGGGCCCACATGCTGGGGTTGGGATTGCTCACCGGTGGGTACGGCGAGGACGAGCTTCTATCGGCCGGTGCCTATCAGGTCTTCCGCGACGTCGAGGAGCTGGGCGGCACGCTCGAGGAGCTGGGCCTCGTCGGGGACTAGGCTGGGCTTCACCGCCCGCGGCCGGCACCGCGCCGCAGCGCCGACAGGGCTCGAGCCGAGGGTGGGCCATGAGACGCGCGTCGGAGAGCAGCTCGGTGGTGGGGCCGTCGGCCGTTCTCGAGCACCATGGTGCGGCGGCACACCTCCAAGACGAGGTCGAGATCGTGGCTAGCCACGATCTTGGTGTGCTCGAAGGCCCTTCAGCTGGTCGATGACGGCGCGCCGGGCGACGAGCACGTCCGGGGCTATGGGGCCAGGACGGTGGCAATTGCCACCACGCGCTTCTCGCCGCCGGAGAGCCGATGCGGCGGTCGGGAACGCAGGTGGAGGGCTCCCACCCGCTCCAGAGCGTGCCTCGACCCGAGCGCCGAATCCTCGGGGGCAAGCCCAGGTTGGACGGCCCGAAGGCGACATCGTCCTCGACCCGGGGCATGAACAGATGATCGTCGGGATCCTGGAAGATCATGCCCAGCGCGCGCCGGACCCGGAACAGGGCGGCTCGCGACATCGGCCAGTCGCCCACCCGGACCACACCGCGGTCCGGAAACACCCCCGCCAGGTGGAGCAGTAGGTGGACTTGCCCGCGCCGTTGGCCCACGAACCGGTGGCTCAAGGAGGGCCTCCGAAGAGCCCCGGGCCGATCCAGGCCGACACGTCAGCGGCCCGCGCAAGGACCAGCAGGGCGGCGAAGGCGAGCGGCCGGAAGATCAGGGGGTAGGCGATGAAGCAGCTGGCCGCCCCCGTGTTGAGGGCGTTGCCGCCGAGGGCCAACAGGCCACCGTCGGCGAAGAAGAGCGCCTGCACGGCCAGCACCGAAGTGAGCACGAGGAACGCGGCGCCGGGGCCGAGCACCGCGGCGGGGAGAAGGCCCCCGGGCGATGTGGGCCGGAGGACCCGGTGCCGGGGATGGAGAAGTTGATCATCTGGGCGGCGAACACGAACGCGCCCAGAACGCCCATGAGGGGAACACGGCCGGGGTCGCGATGGCGCTCGACCGCCGGGCAGCAATGGCCGCAAGCCCGGCCGCACCGGCCCACAGGGCACCGCCCATCGCTGGCGAGAGGAACGCGTCCCTCATGTGCATGTGCGCCTCTCCGGAGGTCGGTCTGCCGATGACACGAAATCGTGCTACCAAAACCCACCACTTCCGGCCGGGCGGCGCGAGCGCCTCCTCGTCCTTGGGGCGCATGGCCGCAGATCCGCGCGACCGCGTCAGCGCAGGCCCTGGCCGGTGGTGGCCGGGACCAGCTTCCCGAACTTGACGCCCCGGGTGCTGAGGAGCCCCTCGCCCATGGACAGGACGTCGCGAGCGCGGCCGCGCAGGACCAGCACCTCCAGGCAGTTGTGCTGGTCCATGTGCACGTGCAGGGCGGAGACCACCGCCTTGTGGTTCTCGTGCTGGATGTGGGTGAGCTTGTGAGAGAGATTGGACGAGTCGTGGTCGTAGACCAGGGTGACCACCGCCACCCGCTCCTCGCGCTCCTCGGACGCCGACCACTCCCGTTGCACCAGGGGGTCCCGGATCAGGTCGCGGACCGCCTCCGACCGGTTCACGTACCCCTTCTCGGCGATGAGACGGTCGAACTGCGCCAGGAGTCCCTCCTCCAACGAGATGCCGATGCGCTCGAGCATGCGTGCCTCCGGGCGAGAGGCTATACGGGCCAGCGCCGCCGCGGAACACGGTCGTTGGCCCGCGCCCGTCGCCGGGAGAGGGGGCACGCGCGCTCGTCACCCACCGGGTTACCCGGGCGAGCCTCGGCTCGGGGGGCTGCGGCAGGGGACTGACCCGCCCGGGCGGCGCAGCAGCAAGCCGAGGCCGGTCACTGCCCCCTCCCCGGGGAGCTCCCGAGTGCCAGGGCGGCTGGAGCTGTCCGGCGTCGCCGCACCCGTGTCCTGCCCGCGCGGACTTCCCGCACCGTGAAGATGGGCGGATGCGGCGCCCTACGCCTGCCGCAAGAG
>Ga0335071_10002804_pt1 | contig 18538 bp, 19 predicted proteins | sample Lox_Sample_15_FD_206724 | JGI IMG/M metagenome (GOLD analysis project Ga0335071, IMG submission 206724) | Soil microbial communities from Loxahatchee National Wildlife Refuge, Florida, United States - Lox_Sample_1.5 | ecosystem: Environmental > Terrestrial > Soil > Wetlands | place: USA... | reverse complement strand
GGTCACCAATGGCGTAGAATTTCCCGGACACATGCTTGAAGAGATCGAAGAGCCGGTCCGACTCGTGGGTGATGAGTTCGATGTCTTTGAGCAGCTTTGCATGGTCTTCCGACAGGACACGCCCCGCCTCCGGGAAGGTCTCCCGGGTTTTGCGGATCGACTCCTCGAGGCGCCTCTGGAGAAGTCTCGTGCGGCCGATAATCCCGTTGAGGGGATTGGCAAAATTATGCAGGATCCCCGGGATGAGTTCCTCGATGAAGGTGCCCTCGAACCCGCGCTCCAGGGAACGATACACATCTGATTCCCGTGCTTCTTTTGCTGCTTCCTTTGCTTTGATCATATCCTCCTTCTCCGGTCCCCAGCAGGGCGTCCATCCTACCGGCACAGACTAAAGCATCGAAACAAAAAGCTCAAGCGGTTATCCGGACCCGAAGCGCTTCAGCCTTCCCCATTATCTCTTGTGCTTATCTTCGCCGGTTGTCGATGATCGTATTCTGATGTTGAAGCATTTTCCATGCCTCCCGAACCTTCTCCTGCTCCGACTCGTTCTGCGTGGGAGCGGTGGGGGCACCTGTTGAATAGAGGACCGACGTGTTGCCCTCGGCGTCCTTGACCTCCCTCGTGCCGATCTGGTCGGCCGGGTTTTGCTGCTTGCCGGCACGCTCCTGTTCGATCATGATCCGTATGGTCTCGTCGCTCACTCCCGCCTTTTTGAGCTTGACGACCTCATCGGTCGTCAGGGCATAGGCCCACGTGAAACCGAATACGACCATGAAAATCACGAATGCAATCGTTTTCATCCTTTTCATTTCTTCTCTCCTACCTCTGCCCTATACCCTATACCCTATACCCTATACCCTGAACCCTGTCATATGAAGACATACCTTGTAATGTAGATGTCCTTCAGTGCAGCCTCGCCCAGGAGATTGCGAAGGTCATCCTGCATCTCCTTTTTGAGCCGGCTTCCCGAATCGGAAGCCCGGATCAGTTCCTGGCCCTTTTTCTGCGCCGCCCGGTAGATGACCCTGCGAATTTCCGCCTTCCGGTCTTCCGTCAATTCCACCCCCGCCTGGAACTCGAGGGTCACGTCGCACTGCAGAAAGCGGTACTGTCCCCGGGCATCTTTGATATCGATGCTGAAATCGGGGAAAAAGGCTTCCTGAACGACCGGAACGGCCGAGGCCAGCTGCTTTGTTTTCTCGGCAGCCACCTGCGCCTCTTCCTTCTGCCGGAGGTGCAGATAGGCAACCGATCCAGCGGCGATCAGGGCAACGGCAACACCCGCCGGGACGAGGATTTTCCAGGAAAGAAGCGATTTCCATTGAAAGGCGACGTCGGGACGGACAAACCCGTTTCGGATTCCCAGCAGGAGGTTGCGAACGCGATGGGAAAGCGACGTCCGGACTTCGAGGTCCGATATGGTCTCCCCGTCGGGCCCTGCCGGAGCCGACGCGTCCAGCGGGATTTCCGCCAGCTTTTCCTGCTCGAGAAGATCAAGTTCAACGCGCCTTGCCATGGCTTCGCCTGCTTACCTCAGGTCCTTCACCCTGCCCCGCAGCCGCAGCACGGCCTGGGAGTGCAGCTGGCAGACCCGCGATTCGGTAAGGCTGAGAACACAGCCGATCTCTTTCATGGTGAGCTCTTCGTAGTAGTAGAGCGAAAGCACCAGTTTTTCCTTGTCCGGAAGCGCTTCGATGGCGCCCTTGAGGATGTTCTTCACCTCGCCCCGGGCCAGGATCGACAGGGGGCTGCCCTGGTCGATCTTCTCCAGCACGTCGTAGGCCGCATATTTCTCACAGTAGTCCGGCGGCAGGTCCTCGCTCGAAAGCAGCGAAACTCCCGACGCCTCGTCGAGGAGCTGGTAGTAGTCGTCGAGGGAGAGTTCGAGGTACTCAGCCACCTCCGACTCGTCGGGTGGCCGGCCGAGCTTCTTCCGGAGGGCGTGAAGGGCCTTTTCGATTTTCGCGTCCTTGTTCCTCGCCGATCGCGGCTGCCAGTCCCGTGCCCGGAGCTCGTCGAGGACCGCCCCGCGGATGCGGAAACGCGCGTAGGTCTCAAACTGCACGTTGCGCGTCTTGTCGAATTTCTCGAGGGCCGAGATCAGGCCGATGATCCCCACATTGGTGAGGTCGCTGCGCTCGGCCACATGCTCGGGCACCTTGCAGGCGATCCTGTCGACGATGCTTTTGACAAGTGGTGCGTATTTCAGGATCAGATTGTCCCGGTCCTTCTTTTTCACGGAATCCCCTATCGGCGCTCTTTCTCGACAATCGACTTCCAGAAAAACTTCAAGCTGCCCGCATCGCTGAATTCGGATGGCAGCTTGCAGAGTTTACGGGCAATGGACTGCAGGCACTTGCTCGCCCTGGACTCCGGATAGATTTCCGCAAAGGCCTTCTGTCTCCGGACCGATTCGGGCACCTTCTCGTCTTCCAGGACGTAGCCCAGGTATTCGATAGTGAGGTTCAGGAAATGAGATGTGGCGTTGCTCAACTTCTGGAAGACTTCCCGGGCCTCGCTGGAATGTTTCACCATGTTGACCAGCAGCATGAACCGCTTTTCGCCGTAGTTGCTGTAGAGGATCTTGATCAGCGCATAGGCGTCGGTGATGGACGTGGGCTCCGGGGAGACGACCACGATGATCTCCCGAGCGGCCACGTTGAAGTAGATGACATTGCCAGCGATGCCCGCCGCCGTGTCGATGAGCAGGAAGTCCAACTCCGTGCCCAGGCCGTCCAGTTCGTCCAGCAGCGCCAGCTTCTCGCCCCTGGAGAGATCGGCCATCTCCTGAATCCCCGATGTGGCCGGCAAAATCTTCATGCCGCCGGGCCCGTCGACGATCACCTCGCCGATCGTCTTCTCGCCTCTCAGTACATGGTAGAGGTTGTGCTTCGGGGCAATCCCCAGGATGACATCGATGTTGGCCAGCCCCATGTCCGCGTCGAGGACGAGCGTCTTTCGCTTCATCTGCGAGAGATGATAGGCCAGGTTGGTGGCAATGTTGGTCTTCCCCACCCCGCCCTTTCCGCTTGTGATGGCGATGACGCGCACGGCTCGCGGAGCCTTCGGGTCCGCGGTCGGAGTCCCCCGTGCGGGCGATTTCGATTCGTTCTGTTCCTGCGAGGCTTTTTTCATTCGCCTGAGCATTGAAGCCTGATCCAAGAGTAAAAGTCCTCCAACCTTTCTATCCGCCAATGCCCTGCTAATGCAGGGGAGTGTTCATAATCATCTTCGCCAGACGGCCCGGGTTGATCTTTTCGATGTCCTGGGGGACGTTCTGGCCGTTGGTAACGAAGGAAACGGGTTTGCGCTCCTGGTCGATGACATTGTAGATCACGCCGTAATGACGGCTCTCGTCGAGCTTGGTGAAGATGATCGACTGGTAGCCGATGGGTTTGAAGCGCTCCAGGTTCTGGGCGAGGCTATCCTGGCTCGCCGTGAGCGGCAGCAACAGATGGGCTTCCACGGGTGTTTCGAGCTGAAAGAGATCCCGTAGCTTCTCCACGTAGCCGGACTCCACGGAGCTTTTGCCGGGCGTATCGACGAGGATGAGATCGCGGTCTGCGAGCTTCGCCAGGACTTTCCGGAATGCCGTCTTGTCGGAAACCACCTCGACGGGGACCTCCATGATCCGGCCGTAGGTCTTGAGCTGATCTGCAGCCGCAATGCGGTAGGTGTCCGTCGTGACAAGCCCGACCTTTACCTTCTCTTCGAGGGCCGCACGCGCGGCAATTTTGGCGAGGGTCGTGGTCTTTCCCGCACCGGTGGGGCCCATGAAGGCGCAGATCCTTTTGCGTTCCGTGGCTCCATACGAGAGGCTGATCGTCCGGGCCAGAAGCTGCTCGGCGATCCGGTGGATGCTCTCCTCGTTCCGGAGATCCTCGGCGGAAAGGTTTTTCTTCAGCGTATTGACGATCAGGAAAGCTCTGGAACGGGCTACCCCCATCGAAACCAGGTGGTGATAGATCTTCGAGAGCGCCCCGGGAATTCTCTCTTTGCGCTGGAAGCCCATGGTGTCGAAAAACGTGTCCAGCATCTCCTTCATCTCCAGAAACTCCCCGAAGGGGAAGGGACGCATGACGTTCTCGGCGATCAGGGCCTTGATCTCCTCCATGTCCCGACGGAACGATTGAACGACCGCCTCTTCCTTGGGGGGAGCCGGCATGGGAAGCGGGGCACCGATGGCAGGAAGCTTCTCGCGCCGGTTCTCCGCACGAATGTCCACGGCGGCCGTCACCTCGAACAGGGGGACCCGCCCGCTGCGGATCTTTCGCGTCGAGAGGACTACGGCATCGGGCCCGAGATCGTTTTTAACCTTCAACAGGGCTTCCTGAGTGCTGGTGGCTTCGTAACGCTTGATCTGCACGGTCCTACTCCACGATCCCTAGGGATTTGATGTTCACATCATGCGTAATCTCGTTGTGCGAGAGCACGATGATGTTCGGAATGAATTTCTCCAGAATCTTCCGGAAATGGATCCGGGCACCCGGCGAGCACAATACGATGGGCTGCAGACCCCGCGTGGCAAAGGTGCCGATGTACTTCTGGACACTCCGGACGACCGACTGCACCCAGTTCGGATCCACCGAGAGGAAGGATTCGAATTCCGTGTGCTGAACGGAGTGGCTGATCTTGTCCTCGATCTCCGGTGAGAGCATCACCACTGAGATGTTCCCCTCGCCGTCGCGGTACTGACGCGTGATGGTTCGGGAGAGGGCCTGGCGCACATAGCCCGTCAGGATGTCGATGTTCTTCGTGAGCGGCGCATAATCGGCAAGCGTCTCCAGGATGGTGAGAAGGTCGCGGATGGGGATCCGTTCGCGCAGCAGCCGCTGCAGCACGCGGTGGATCGTCCCGACGGAAACCACCTTCGGCACGAGTTCTTCGACGACCTTCGGGTAGGTTTTCACAAGGTTGTCGATCAGGGACTGGACTTCCTGCCGCCCCAGAAGCTCATCGGAGTTGGACTTGATCAACTCCGTGAGGTGAGTCGTCACCACGGTGGCTGGATCCACGACGACGATGCCCCGGGCCTGGACGCTTTCCTTCTCCTTCTCCGTGATCCACACGGCGGGAAGCCCGAAAGCGGGCTCCTTGGTATCGATCCCCCGGACCTTCTGGGACTTGTCCGACGTCAGGGCCAGCCAGTGGCTGGGCATCATCTCGCCGCGGGCGATTTCGACGCCCTTCAGGATGACACAGTAATGGTTGGGCTTGAGCTGGAGGTTGTCCCGGATGTGGATGGCGGGAATGACAAAGCCCATCTCCTGGGCCAGCTGCCTTCTCAGGGACTTGATCCTCTGGAGCAGCTCTCCCCCCTGGGCCACGTCGACAAGCGCGATGAGACCGTAGCCAACCTCGATCTCCAACAGATCGAGCGGCAGCAGTGAATCCACCGTCTCGATGGGCGTAGGCGCCGGCAGGTCTTCCTCCGTGTCCTGCTCGGCGGGGACAGCCGATTTCGTCAGATGAAACGCGAGAAATGCGGCCCCTGCCGCGACGACGAGGAAGGCAAGCCGGGGCATGCCGGGGATCAGCGCAAAGATGAAAAGAATGGCAGCAGCGGTCCCGATGGCCCTGGGCTGCAGGAAGAGCTGCTCCGTAATGTCCTGTCCGAGATTGGAGGATGAGGTGGAACGGGTCACGAGCATACCGGCGGCCGTGGAGATGACCAGGGCCGGCACCTGCGTGACAAGTCCGTCACCGATGGTGAGCAGGGTATAGTTGCGTGCCGCGTCGGTGATATCCATGTTTTGCTGCAGTACGCCGATGATGAGGCCGCCGACGATATTGATGAAAATGATGACGACCCCCGCAATGGCGTCGCCTCGCACGAACTTGCTCGCACCGTCCATGGCGCCGTAGAAATCGGCTTCCCGCTCGATCTCGCCCCTCCTGCGCCGCGCATCGGCCTCGGAGATGAGACCGGCATTGAGATCAGCGTCGATGCTCATCTGCTTGCCCGGCATGGCATCCAGGGTGAAACGGGCCGCCACCTCAGCGATGCGCGTGGCGCCCTTGGTGATGACGACAAAGTTGATCAGGGTGAGAACCGAGAAGACGATGAGCCCCACCACGTAGTTACCTCCCACGACGAAGGTCCCGAAAGCCTTGATGACCTGGCCGGCGGCACCCGTGCCTTCGTTGCCGTGCAGCAGGATGAGCCTTGTGGAGGCCACGTTGAGAGAAAGACGGAAGAGGGTCACCGTCAGCAGGACGGAGGGGAAGACCGAAAAGTCGAGCGGCTTGAGGACGAACATGGACATGAGCAGGATCACGATGGCAATCGTGATGCTCAGCGACAGCAGCAAGTCGATGACCAGTGGCGGCAGGGGAATCACCATGACCATGAGGACACCGATGACACCGATGCCCATCAGGGTGCCGGGATTGCTCGCCCAGTGGGATGTCGCGACGGTTCTCTGAGCTGCATCAGCCATGAAACAATCCTAGTGAAGGGGACAGGGTAAAGGGTTCAGGGTAAAGGGTTCGAAGCACAAAACCTGACATGGAAACTCCCCGATCTTTCCTCCATTCTTCCGATACCGAATACGGTCAAACGGCATGCTCTTTGAGGCCATAAACATAGGCCAAAATCTCGGCAACCGCGCGGTAGAGATCCTCCGGGATGGCGCGATCCACATCGACCGTTTTATACAATAGTTGTGCCACGGGTTTGTTCTCAATTACGGGCACTTTGTTCGCCCGGGCGATTTCCTTTATCGTTTCCGCCACGTAACCGGCACCCTTGGCCACGACGACCGGCGCATACATCCTGTCGGCGTCATATTGAATGGCCACGGCCAGGTGTGTCGGGTTCGTGATAACCACATCGGCCTTGGGTACCTTGGCCATCATCCGTTTGCGGGCGATCTCCCGCTGGATGCGGCGAATCCTCGCCTTGACGAGGGGATCGCCTTCGGCCTGCTTGTATTCGTCCTTGACTTCCTGGCGGGACATGCGGAGGCCCTTCTCGTATTCCCAGCGCTGGTAGAGGTAATCCAGCAGAGCGAGAATGATGAGAACCCAGCAGGTCGTGATCATGATCCGGAAGGACACCTTCCCGCTATAAACGAGAATCCCCATGAGAGACTCATCCATGAGCGGGATCAGATTCTCCGTCTCGTCCTTGAGGGTGAACCAGACGATGGCGGCGACAACGGCCATCTTCAGGATGCTCTTGATGAGTTCCACCAGGGAACGAAGAGAAAAGAGGCGCTGAAAGCCCTTTAACGGATCGATCTTCTCGAACTTGGGCGCTATGGCCTCAGGAGCGAAAATGAAGCCGATCTGGAGATAATTCGACAGAAAGCCGGCAACAACCACTGTGAGCAGCAGCGGTGCCATGATCAGGAAAAGCTTCCAGGCCCAACCCCAAAAGAGGGTCTCGATACTTCCCAGACTGACCGTGGTGGTACCGCATTCCCTCAAAATCCAGCGCGTCAGGTCCATCATGCGTTCCAGCATCCCGCTGGAACCAAAGTAGAACAGAAGCGTGCAGGCCAGCAGGATCGCTGCCGACGGCACTTCGGGGCTTCGGGCAACCTGACCTTTTTTATGTGCTTCTTCGCGTCGCCTAGGCGACGCCTGTTCAGTTCGTTCTTGGTCCTTGTCGATGTCAGCCATGATTACGGGGCTCAGGGTTCAGGGTATAGGGTTCAGGAAAAATCCAAATGCCTTTATCGCCTTCTGCCGTATCGTTCTGCAACCCCTGCAACGGGGTTCCAACCTTCTGACGCTGACGTCAAAAAATGAGCGAAAAAGACCGGAAAGTCGGCCCATGGGAATGATTAGGAAGACTGCAGACTTCGTGCCGAAAAGGGCTTCTGGAATCAGGATTCTGGATTCCGGAATTGGGGTCCCGGATGCTCCAGGCCAGAGGCCTGATGCCCGCGTCGCAAGGCGCTTACATCGACTTCAGCAGCAGGGCAATCTGCCCGGAGAGGCCGGAAAACATACCGGTGGTAACATGCAGAAAAATGGACACCGTCAATCCAATGCCGAGAAGCCCAATGGCAATCTGGAGGGGAAAGCCGACAATAAAAATATTGATCTGGGGAACGGTCCGGGCGACCAGCCCGAGCCCGATATTGGCAAACACGAGGGCAACGACAATGGGTGCCGAGATCTTCATCGAGATGACAAACATCTCTCGCGTCAAATCCACGATGGTCTGAATCAGCGCGCCCGTCCAATGAAAGCCGAGAACCGGCACGACAGCATAGCTCTCGGACACGGCCTGAAGCAACAGGTGATGGCCGTCAATGGCGAGAAATAGGAGCCCTGCCAGAAGGTATTGGAATTCGGCAATGATCGACACTTGTTTGCTCGTGATGGGATCGATAATGTTGACGATGGCAAATCCCATCTGAAAACCGATGAGCTGGCCGGCCATCTGGATGGCCTCGAAGAGCAGACGGCCGGCAAACCCCAGAATGACACCGATCAGGAGTTCCCCACCCATTTTCATCCCCAGGGAAAGCACATCCTCCGAAACGCCGGCAGGCATTTTCAGCAGAGGTACGACAAGAATGGCAATGAGCAGGGAAAGCCCTGCCTTGGTCCGTACGGGGGTGGTCCGATCTCCCAGAATGGGAAGCATCACCACGATGGCACTGACCCGTATAAAAACCAGGAAGAAGAGCTCTATCTGCGCCGGGGAGAAGAGAGGGAATTTCACGTTCGCTTACCGACCGAGGGCTGATGACTCCAGTAAAATGGATAGTTCCGTATTCTTCGCCTGTAGCCTGCAGCTTACTTGACGTAATTCGGTATATTCGTGAAAAGGTTGTGTGTGAACGTCACGAGCTGGTCGATCATCCAGGGGGCGGCAAAGAGAAGGGCGAGCATGACGGCAAGGATCTTCGGAACAAAGGCAAGCGTCATCTCGTGAACCTGGGTAACGGCCTGAAATATGCTGATGACGAGGCCAACAATCAGTCCCACCAGCAGCACCGGCGCCGAAATCAGCAGAGTCACCTTCATCGTCTCTGCGGCGATGCCCATAATCAAATCGGTTGACATGATTCCCCCTTGTCTCCTCGAAACCTCAGTGGAAGCTCTGGACCAGAGAGCCGATAATGAGATACCAGCCGTCCACGAGGACAAACAGCAGGAGTTTGAACGGAAGACTGATCATAATGGGCGGCAGCATCATCATCCCCATGGACAGCAGAATGCTGGCCACGACCATGTCGATGACCAGAAAGGGAATATAGATGAGAAACCCGATCTGAAAGGCCGTCTTCAGCTCGCTGATCACGAAAGCAGGAATCAGCGTGGTCAGGCTCACGTCCGCCTGTTTTTCCGGCTTTTTTCCGCCTGATATTTTAATAAACAGTTCAATGTCCTTTTCGCGGGTCTGTCTCAACATGAAATCCCGGATGGGGTCCGCTGCCTTGTCGAAGGCCTGCTGCGTAGAGATTTCTTCGTTCATGTAGGGCTGTAGGGCATCGCTGTTCACCTTCTGCCAGACAGGCGTCATGATGAAGAAGGTCAAAAAGAGCGCCAGCCCGATGAGGATCTGGTTTGACGGCATCTGCTGGGTACCCATGGCTTGCCTCAGGATGGCCAGTACGACGACGATCCTCGTAAACGAGGTGAGCATCATGAGAATGGCCGGCGCCAGGGACAGGACCGTGAGAAGCAACAGGAGCTGCATCACGACGGATACCTTTGCTGGCTCTCCGGATGCGTCGCCGAAGTTCAGGCTGATGCTTGGGATGGGCATGTTCTGCGCCCCAGCCGGCACAACCAGAAGGAGAACCGCCAGAGCAGACAGCAGGAGTGCAGGCAGCATGCTGCGGAGGGAACAACTCATGGTTTTCTGTCGCCTTGTGAACCCACGAGGCTGAGAGTTTTCAGCTTGCGCTTGTACAGGGTGATCTGGTCCAGGAAGGCCTGCGAGTCCCGTTCACCGCCCCGGGAGGTCTTCACGCGCTCCAGGGAGTCCTCGTCGGTGATGGTGGTGAGCATGGAAATTTGACTGCCGGTGACACCGATAACGATCACCTGACCCAGCACGTCCACAAGCATGATGCTCGATTTCGGGCCCAGGTAACGGGTGGACAGGATCCGGATCGCCTGCCCGTCATCGACACCCGCACCGGTCTTCTTCATCAACTTGCGCACCACCCAGAGGCCGGCGAGCATGATCCCGAGAACGACGGCCAGCGCCGAAACCATCTTCAGAAGCGATGCGATGAAATCGAATGTGCTCATGCTTGCTCCGGACTATCTCTCAACGAAGCTTGAGGATCCGCTCCGCCGGGGAAATAATATCCGTCAGACGGACACCGAACTTTTCATTGATGACGACGACCTCCCCACGGGCGATCAGGCGATTGTTGACATAAATATCCATGGGCTCGCCGGCGATCTTCTGCAGCTCGACGACGGAGCCCTGGCCAAGCTGCAGCAGCTCGTTGATGAGCATCCGGCAGCGGCCGAGTTCCACCGTGAGGTTCAACGGGATGTCGAGGATGAAATCGAGACTGAGACTTGCTTTGCCGCCGCCCGTCTTCTGCAGCTCATTGAAGTCAGGGTCGCTGACCTCCGTCCGCGGGGCGGGTTGCCGGGACTTCTCCAGCTCATCCTTGACGTCGTCCCAGTTGATCTCCGCGTCCTGCTTCGGAGGAGCGGCTGCCGCCTCCTTATTGATCTCCTGCATCAAACTGTCGACTTCATTCTGTTCCATAGTAGCGAGCCTCTTTTCCCTGGATCATTCCCGCAATCTGGATTGCGCTGTTGCCCTTGTAAACGCCCGGAAAGGCAGTGAGTTTCTGCACCCCTTCCACGAATACGTCGAGGGGATCGACGCGGTAACGGTCGAGCATAATGACGTCGCCTTTCTTGAGGTCGGCGACTTCCTTGGCACTCACTTCGGTGCGCCCCAATTCGACGATGAGCTCGACGGTTGAGACCATGAGCCCGTCCTTGAACCGGTTGGCCCACACGCCGTCCACTTCCAGCGCATCGCTCTGGAAGCCCGCCAGCAATTTCTCCCGCACAGGCTCGAGCATCGAGTATGGAATGCAGACGGAGACGACGCCCGAGGAGTATTCCATTTCGATCTCGAAGTGCACGACGACGACCACATCGGTGAGCGGTACGATGTGGGCGAACTGAGGGTTGATTTCGGAGCGCTGATAGCTCACCTTCAGTTCGATGATCGCCTTCCAGGCCTTCTCCCAATCGGAAAGAGCATTGAGGACGACCCGCTTGATCAGGCGGTTCTCGATGGCCGTGAACTCACGGCCCTCGATCTTGAAGCTCGACTGACCCGAGCCCCCGAAGAGGATGTCGACCAGGGAGAAGATGACCTTCGACTCAACAACGATGACGGCACTGCCGCGAAGCGGCTCCATCCGGAAGATGTGGAGACTCGTCGGGACGGGAAGGGTCTTGAAAAACTCGCCGAATTTCATCATCTCGACGGACAGCGCGCTCACTCCGACAACCCGCCGCAGAAGCGACGAGAGGCTCAGCCGGAAAAGTCTCGCGAATTTCTCCGTGGTCATCTCGAAGGTCGGCATCCGGCCCCGGATGATCCGATCCTGGCTCGTCAGGTCATAGGGAAGAACATCGCCGGCCTCCTGAAGCTCAGAGCGATCGGTCTCGATCTCCCCGCCCGAAAGGCCTTTTAAGAGGACATCAACTTCTTCTTGAGAGAGAATATTTGACATCGTGAAAAGCCGTCTGTTTCGTTGATTTCGTTCGTTTCGTCTATTTCGTCACGGCGCCTTCGGCGCCAGTCCTTGAGCCTTTTTCCTTGGTCCTTGAGCCTTTACTTACTGGACGACAAAGTCCGTGAAATACACCTGGACGACCTTTCCCTTCGTCAGGTGCGTATTGATACGCATGGCAATCTCTTCCTTGAGGCGCTGCTTGCCTTCGTAATTGTTCAAGTCCTTGAAGGTCTTCACCGTGAGCACGCCCAGAACGAGATCACGCACCTTGGGCCTGATCTGATCCAGTTCCGCAACGGCGAGCGGGTCCGACAACTCAAAGTTCATGGTCACCTTGAGATACCGGTCGGCATCGGCATCAGCCAGGTTGATGATGAACACATCGGGTGCCCAGACGGAGCCGATCACCGGTTTCGGCGGGGCCTGAGCCTCCTTGCCGGGCTTCAGCAGGAAGAAATAAGCTCCTGCACCACCGGCACCGAGAACCGCCAGGATCACGACACCAATGATGATCCACTTGAGCTTCGAGCCCCTCTTCTTTTCTTTGCCGCCCTCGGCAGCCCCTTCTTCGGACTTGTTTTTCTCGACATCCTTATCTTTGGCCATGGCTCCCCCGGTTCACATCTCTTGTTCTATGAAAACTCGGCATACCTCGACAGGGCGATGGCATTCCCGTCGAGTTGGATGACTTTTCAGCAACCGGCCCCCTGTCTCGTCAGATTACAGCGCAATGTCCCGCGAGCGGAATCAGCGGGCGCACCACGGGGGCACACTCGATATGAGCAAATTCCATACCAATAAATGGCTGGTTTTCCGGAGAAATCCGGCAGGTGGCAGGTGCAGCAATGGCAAGGCTCACCGGGCACGGCTCCGATCCGGCCCGGTATCCTAGGCGGACGTAGAACAGCAGCCTGAAAGATCCGCCTTTCAAGTCATTATATTGACGCTCCGACCGTCTCAAATCTCCGTTCAGGCGGTTTCGAAATGTCCAGATGCAAGGCGCCCGCAGTCCCGAGGAGGGAGGCGTACTTTTAGCGTACCTTGACCGACGAGGGGCAAGGGCAACGCCGCAGATGGGCATTTCCAAACCGTCTGAAGGGTGGGGCCGGGCCGCCGGGGCTTACCCCGTCACGGCCCGGCTGATGAGGTTACTACCGTTTGGCATTCATTAATGCCGTCATCATGTCGTCGGTTGTCGTGATGATCTTGGCGTTTGCCTGGTAGGCCCGCTGGGCCGTGATCATGTTGATGAACTCGGTGCCGATATCGGTGTTCGACATCTCCAGGGAACTGGCCTTTATTTCGCCAAGTCCCCCGGATCCTGGCGTGTTGACAATCGCCTGCCCCGAGGTCAGGGTCTCACTGAAGAGGTTCTGCCCCATCTTCTTGAGACCCCAGGGGTCCGCGAAGTCAGCCAGGGCGATCTGGCCCAACGAGGTCGTCTGTCCGTTGGTGAAGTATCCCGTGATGGTTCCATTTCCCTCGACGGCAAGGCTCTTGAGGACACCGGAAGGATATCCATCGTTGGACAGGGCCTTGACGGCCGACGCGGCGGCGTACCCGGTGATCACCTGGGCTTTGTCAGATGTGATGTCCCAATTCAGGGCATTCCCCGTGCCGATCGTTGCGTTATTCAGCAGAACGCTGGAGGGAACAGTCACGGAGATATCCGCCGGGTCGACTTCGGTCTGGTTGATAGCAACTGCCAGAGTTCCTGCACGAGTCCAAGCCGTTGCCGGGTTCAGGGTGATATCCGTTCCTCCGCTTCCGTCCAGGTCAATCGTGATGCCCGAGCTGGTGGCCTGCCAGCTCATATTCGCATATCCTCCGTTGGAGGTAAGGCTCCAGCTCAAAGGCGATCCGCCGTACGTGAATGTGATTGGGGTAGCGGTGGTGTCTTTATAAAGCTGGCCCTGATTGTTAACCGTAATATTGGTAGTGTCCAGCGTTCCTCCGGCCGTGGCCGTTGCCGTCGATGAATAGACCTTATCGAGATTGCCGTTTCCGTCGAAGTGGAGCCCGGAATAGGTCTGGGCCGCAGCAACTGTGCCGTCAACAGAGGCCTGGACCCCCCAGTAGCCCGATCCTTCCGTCTTCTGGTAGGTCATGGCCATGGTGTGAGACGCGCCCAGTGTGTCGTAAACCGCTTGGGAAGAATAGAACGTATCCCCCGTCACTGTGCTGGCGTTTAGATTGAGACCCACGGAGAAGGTCGTGGTGGTGTCCGGAGCCGACTGGGCGCCGCTCGTGTTCACGTCACCCATGGTAGCCGAACCCGGCTCATAGCCCTGGACGCGATAATTGTTGTTATCGACGAGATACCCATCTGCATCGACGTGCAGGGCCCCGGCCCTCGTGTAATACTCGGAACCATCCGTGTCCTTGACGATGAAAAATCCGGTCCCGTCGATGGCCAGATCGAGGCCGCTGGCAGTGGACTCGAGAGAGCCCTGGCTGAACTGGGTCGCCACATCGGCCACGGCAACACCCTGGCCGATCTGCATCATGCCCGACGAGCCGCCGGAGAGGCTCTGGCTCAGCACATTGGCAAAATAGGTCTTCCCCGTTTTGAAGCCCATCGTGTTTGAGTTGGCGATGTTGTTACCGATGACGTCCAGTTCTTTCGAGCTGGCGTTCAGTCCCGAAATGGCGATCCACAGTGCACTTCCCATCTCTATATCCTCCTGGTTTCCTCGGTCCTTATTTCCATCCTCATTCGTGTTCTGCTACTTCACAGATACGACATTACTAAAACCGATTTCCTGCCCACCTACCACCAGGTAGGTGGCGTTATCATGGAAATTCACGCCCGTCACCGTTCCCTGGGCCATGGTACTGGCACTGACGGATTGACCGGAATTGTCAAGGGCGCTCACGGCAAAGGTGTAATTCCCCTTTGCAGAGCTGGGGCAGTTCCACACGACAGAATTCAGCCCCTGTTTCTGGTTCTTGAAGCTGAGGGTATCCACTAACTGCCCGTTCGAATCATAAACCTGGATCTGCCCGCTGGCAGCATCTGCGCCGAGGTTGTAGCTCAGCGGTACGGGATTTCCATCTACGTTGACCGTGCTGCCCTTGGCCAGGACCTGCTTGCCGATGAAGTTCACCGACTGGCTGTTGCCAAGGGCCTGCTGCTGCTGGGTGAAGGACGTCAGCTGGGTATTGATGTTCGTGAGCTGCTCCAGGCTCGAGAACTGAGCGAGCTGCGCCGTGAAGGCCGTGCCGTCCATGGGGTTGAGCGGATCCTGGTTCTTGAGCTGGGCGATCATCATCTTTAAGAAATCGTCCTTGCCCAGGACGTTTTTGGAAGCGGTTGTTGAGGTGGTCGCTGTTGTCGTGCTTCCCGTTGACTGCACTGCACTGGTATCACTCATGACTCCACTCCTCTTTCACTGTTATGCAAAAATGCTGATGCCGTTTTCCCCTGTCCGGACCGCCCTCATCGGGTTTTCCCGGGCCGCGGGCACAGCTTCCGGTTCACCCCTCGGTCGTTCGCTTCCCGACGATTCCCCCTGTGCAAATCCCGCCTGCTGCCAGAAATTTGATCCTGACTCGTCCGGCCGGTTCTGGACGAGGACCTCAAGGCGGTCGATCTGGAACCCTTTATCCTGCAGGGCGTTCCGGAGATCTTCCATTCCCGACTGCAGCATCTGCTTGACCTCCTGGTTGTCAGCCAGCATGATCATGGTCACGCGGTTGTCCTTGACGGCGACATCCAGATCAAGAGTTCCAAGCCGGGGGGGCTGAAGATTCAGGACCGCCCGCCCGGTGCCGTCCCGGAGAGTCTCGATCGCCCCGTTGACGACCTGGCTTATGACGACCTGCGGCTTCACGGCTGAGGTTACGCCGGCGGATTTGCCCTGAACAGGGGCCGCCACATCACCGCGAGCCGGAAACACTTCGCGGTTCTCTACACCCAGGTCTTTCTGGATGGACTGTTTTTTCGACGGTCCCGTCGAGGTTATTTTCTCCTGAGCGTTCTCCATCAGGTTCGCAAATTCCTGTTTGATCTTATCGGCCGAAAGAGTGGACGGAGACGTCTTTTCTTCACCCTCGGACACGTCGCGCAGGGCAGATGCCTGTTTGGCCTTCCCCGGTTTTCCGATCTTGAGCTTTTGCGGGCCCTGGGTCTCATCACCGTTCGAGAGGTTTTTGAGGACTTCCCCTTCGTTGGCCGTCATCGACTTGACGGCTCCGATCCCGTCCGGGCGGTTCAGAGTCTCACCGTTAATGGAGCCCTTCATTTGTGCCGTCGTATCCTTGCGGCCGCTCATGGCCCCGTTCTTCTGGACCATCTCCTTCAGTTGGGCCTCCTCTGCCGCCGTGAGAGCTCCCTTCTTCGGGAGTTCCGAGGACTGCAGCGAATCCGTGTTTTTCTCTGAGATGGTCTTCGCGACCGACTCTGCGGCGGCTGCTGCAGCCTCCTCCTTCAGCGCCTTCGACTGCCCTTTCACGAGAAATGTCCGCTCCTCGGCGGTTTTGTGGCCGAGTTTCTTTCCCTTGGCGGCGGGTTCGTTCTTTATCTGCCCCTCTGTATCGACCTTGAGGTCCTGCCTCTTGGATTGAAGGATCTCGGCGAAGGACACCGTAAGCGCTGCCGAAGCGGCTGCGGCTTCCTTTCCCTCTGCCTGATCGTTGCGTTTCTTGCCGGGCGCCACGTCGCGGCTCTTGGTCATATCCGCGGGGGCAACAGGGTCCATTGGAATCGGCACGCTTTGAGAATCCATGCTTACTCCTCAAATGGTTTTGATGGAGTCGTGAGCAACGCGTGTGCCATGAAGGAGAGTGTATCGGGTACAGGGTATCGGGTACAGGGAAGAAAAAGAAATAGACCACTGTTTTGATTGATCTTTCTGATCTGCTCTCGCCTCTTTCGCCCTGTTTTTATGCAAGCGGGGAATCGGAAATACTTAGAAGCGGCAGGCCCTGTCGGGCAAATATTGCCCGTCGCGATCTGTAGAGTACGAAAAAAAATGCCCGCCGGTGAACAGCGGGCTTCCGGTTTCAGGATTCCGGCTTCCGGATAGAACAAAATGCATAGGGAGAACAAAAACTGTGATCAAAAAAAGGGGGATCGATCGTCCAATGGAATGACCGTCCCCATGCAAGTTGAATTCTAGTTCTTTCCCGACGCCTGATGCCTGTAGCCTGAAGCCCGCCGCGAAGCGGCTCAGTTCGCCGATGCTGCCGCCGGCTTCGGTCCGCTGGTGATCTCCTTGGCGATCTCGGCGGCTCGCTGCGGTTCGATATAGCCCCAGACGGCGCCGGCCTTCTTGCTCTTCATGTTCATGATGATCCCGGCGGCGAGCTTCTTGTCCATCTTCTCCAGCATGGTACCCGCCTGCGCCGGAGTGGTCGCCTCAAACACAGTTGCGAGATCCTTGAGCCGCTTGTCTTCGACCGCCTTCACGGCATCGAGCATGCCGGAAAGTTTGTCCTCGAGGCCTTTGAGAGCATCGATCTTGGCAACGATCTCGTTTTTCAGGACCTGCAGCTTCTTTTCCTCTTCCTTGATCGCGCTTTCGCGGCTGTCGAGCTGTTTCTCCCGATCGGCCAGCGACGCTGCCAGTTTTCTCTCCCTGGCCATGGAGTCATCGGTTGTCTCATGCGCGGGTGCCGTCTCCGGGGCCTTCTGAGCGACGTTGGCAATGGCGTGATCGGGGTCGAGGATGGCCGCCCCGGGTGTCATCTTCTGCAGCATTCCGCCTGCCGTCGCGATCTTGATGATGATCACCAAGACCACGAGGATTTCACAGATTATGATCAATCTTCTCATCGCCGTACCTCTTCAGATAACGATTGATTCCCTGTTCGTTCAGCTCGACCAACTCCTTGTGGTTCCACTCTTTCCAGTAATTCTCCAGTTTCTTCTGCTTGAGGATCTCCATGATCTTGCGTCGCTTGACGGCCTCTGCAAGTTCCTCTCGCTTGAGCTCGAGGGCCTTTTCCTTGTCCGCAATCCGGAGGACCTGAGCCACTTCCTGCTCCCGTAACCCTTTCAGATAATCAAAGTAGAGGCCGATCTCGGTTGCCGTGAGCGCTCCCGCCTGTTTGTGCATCAGCTCCGCCAGCAGCGCTGCCTTCTGGGTGCGGATCGAACGGAGGTGCAATCGTTCCCGCTCCAGATCCCGCACCTGCTCGGAGAATTCCTGCAGGACCTGATCCTCCAGAATCTTGCGATAGTTGAGGATCTGCTCAAAGCGGAATCGGAACATTGTTGTTCCCTTCATTCTCAGTTAAAGAGCGCTACAAGCTGCCTGCGGCTCTCTTCGAAACTGACCCTCTCGTTCATGTCCTGCCTCAGATAGGCATTGACCCGATCGATCATTTTGATCGCGTGGTCAATCTCCGGATTGCTCCCCGCAACATAGGCGCCGATGTTGATGAGGTCCTCGGCCTTCCTGTACGTCGCAATGATATTCAGCAGATCGTTTGCCCGTTTGCGCTGTTCGCCATCGACGATGTCGATCATGACGCGGCTCACGCTCTCGAGCACGTCCACGGCCGGGTAATGGTTTTTCGCGGCAATGGCACGGGAAAGAGCGACGTGGCCGTCGAGAATGGAGCGCGCGGCATCGGCGATCGGTTCATTGAAATCGTCGCCCTCGACGAGCACTGTGTAGAGCCCCGTGATGCTCCCCCTGCCCTCCACGGATCCCGTTCGCTCCAACAGCTTTGGCAGGAGGCTGAACACGGAGGGGGTATATCCCTTCGTGGCAGGCGGCTCTCCGACGGAAAGCCCCACCTCGCGTTGCGCCATGGCGTATCGAGTGAGCGAATCCACCATCAGCAGAACGTCTCTGCCCTGATCCCGAAAATACTCGGCCACGGAGGTCGCCACATAGGCCGCC
>Ga0335071_10002802_pt1 | contig 18549 bp, 14 predicted proteins | sample Lox_Sample_15_FD_206724 | JGI IMG/M metagenome (GOLD analysis project Ga0335071, IMG submission 206724) | Soil microbial communities from Loxahatchee National Wildlife Refuge, Florida, United States - Lox_Sample_1.5 | ecosystem: Environmental > Terrestrial > Soil > Wetlands | place: USA... | reverse complement strand
CGCGCCGGTTCGTGCGGGACGCGGTAGCGGAGGAGTCGGGTACGTGGCTGCGCCGGCTGGTCGCCGTCCTGGGGGGCAGCCTCGCCCTGGGCGAGCACCTGGCTCGCCACCCGGACCAGGTCCGCGTCCTCGCCCCCGACGAAGACGCCGCGCTGGACGGACGCGACCCGCGCGAAGACCTCCTGCGCGCCGTGGGTGCCGATCCGTGGGACCCCCAGTCCAGGGCCGTCCGTACCGGTGCGGCGGGCCGCGACGCCCTGCGGGTGGCCTACCGCCGCCGGGTGCTCGCCCTCGCCGCCCGCGACCTGGTCGGAGAGCTCGGTGTCGAGCACGTCGCCGCGGGGCTGGCCGCGCTCGCCGACGCCGCGCTCGAGGCCGCGCTGCGGATCGCCATGGCGGAGCACGAGCCGGCCGCGGACCAGGTCCGGCTCGCGATCGTGGCCATGGGCAAGTGCGGCGGACGGGAGCTGAACTACGTCAGCGACGTCGACGTGCTCTTCGTCGCCGAGCCGGCCGATCGCGTGGAGGAGACGGCGGCGCTGGCTGCGGCGACGAGGCTCTCGACCGCGGTCATGCAGGTCTGCTCCGCCCACACCCCCGAGGGCGTCATCTGGCCGGTCGACGCGAACCTGCGGCCGGAGGGGCGTCAGGGCGCCCTCGTGCGCACGCCCGCCTCGTACCTGGCCTACTACGAGCGCTGGGCGAGCACCTGGGAGTTCCAGGCCCTCCTCAAGGCCCGCCCGGCGGCCGGGGACCGCGAGCTGGGGACGCGCTTCGTCGACGACGTGGCGCCCTTCGTCTGGGGTGCCGCGGCCCGGCCGCACTTCGTCGAGGACGTCCAGGCGATGCGCCGGCGCGTGGAGGAGCACGTACCCGCGGGGCAGGCGCAGCGCCAGATCAAGCTCGGCCGAGGGGGGCTGCGCGACGTCGAGTTCGCGGTGCAGCTGCTCCAGCTCGTCCACGGCCGCACCGATGTCTTCCTGCGCTCGGCCTCGACGTTGGAGGCGCTGGAACAGCTGTCCACCCGCGGGTACGTCGGGCGCGACGACGCAGCCGAGCTCGACCGGGCGTACCGGTTCCTTCGCTCGATGGAGCACCGGCTGCAGCTGTTCCGGATGCAGCGCACGCACGTCGTCCCTGACGACGAGCCGGGGATGCGCCGGCTGGCGCGCTCGCTGGGCTTCCGCGAGCAGCCGGTCGAGGACCTGACGCGCACCTGGTCCCGGCACGCCCGCGAGGTGCGCCGCCTGCACGAGAAGCTCTTCTACCGTCCGCTGCTGAACGCCGTCGCCCGGCTGCCGGCCGAGGAGGCGCGACTGACACCCGAGGCGGCCGAACAGCGGCTGGAGGCGCTCGGGTACGCCGACCCGGAGCGCGCGCTGAGGCACATCGAGGCGCTGACGTCCGGGGTGTCCCGTCGGGCGGCGATCCAGCAGACCCTCCTCCCGGTGATGCTCGCCTGGTTCGCCGACCACCCCAACCCCGACGCCGGCCTGCTCGGCTTCCGCCAGGTGAGCGACGCGCTGGGCTCCACGCCCTGGTACCTACGGCTCCTGCGCGACCAGAGCGTCACGGCCGAGCGCCTCGCCGCCGTCCTCGCCTCCAGCCGCTACGCGAGCGACCTGCTGCTGCGGGCCCCCGAGGCCGTGCAGCTGCTCGCCTCCGACGAGGAGCTCACGCCGCGCTCGCGCGAGGTGCTGGGATCGGAGATGCTCGCGCTCGCCGGGCGCTACACCGACCAGGTCGAGGCGATCACGGCGGTACGTGGCGTGCGCCGGCGCGAGCTGTTCCGGATCGCCTGCGCCGACCTGCTCGGCCTCCTCGACGTCAAGGGGGTCGGAGACGCCCTGTCCGACGTGACTGCTGCCGCGCTGGACGCCGGCCTGCGCATCGCGACGCGAGCCATCGAGGCGGAACGCCGTACTCCGCTGCCGACCCGGGTCCTCGTCGTCGCCATGGGCCGCTTCGGGGGTCACGAGCTCGGGTACGGCAGCGACGCCGACGTGATGTTCGTGCACGACCCGCGCCCAGGGGCCGACGAGCGCGATGCGCAGACCGCGGCCCATGCTGTGGCCGAGGAGATGCGCCGGCTCCTGGCCATCCCGACCACCGACCCGCCCCTCGTCGTCGACACCAACCTTCGACCCGAGGGGCGCAACGGCCCGCTGGTGCGCACCCTCGCGTCATACGCGGCCTACTACGCCCGCTGGTCGCTGGTCTGGGAGGCGCAGGCGCTGCTGAGGGCCGAGCCGGCCGCGGGCGACGCGGACCTCGGACAACAGTTCGTCCACCTCGTCGACCCCGTGCGCTACCCGCCCGCCGGGCTCACCGAGGCCGACGTCCGCGAGGTCCGACGGATCAAGGCCAGGGTGGAGGGCGAGCGGCTGCCGCGCGCGGCGGACGCGACCCTGCACACCAAGCTGGGCCGTGGCGGGCTGGCCGACGTGGAGTGGACGATCCAGCTCCTGCAGCTGCGGCACGGAGCCGACGTGCCGGCGCTGCGGACCACCAGGACCCTCCAGGCGCTGGCCGCCGGGGTCGCCGCCGGCCTCATGACGCCGGAGGACGCGTCGGTGCTCGCGCACGCGTGGGAGACGGCGACCAGCGTGCGCAACGCGATCACGCTGGTCCGCGGCCGCGCGTCGGACACCCTGCCGTCCGACGTACGCGAACTGGCCGCCGTCGCCCGGGTCGTCGGCTACTCTCCGGGACGGACCGGTGACTTGGTGGAGGACTACCGACGGACCACGCGCCGCGCTCGGGCCGTGGTGGAGAGGGTGTTCTACGCGTGAGCCGTTCGGGGCGAGCTCCGCTGCGTGAGGTGTGGCGCAACCGCGAGGTGCGCGGGCTGCTCCTCGCCCAGGTCTGCTCCGACGCCGGCGACCAGGTCGCGCGGATCGCGCTCACCCTGCTCGTCTACGAGCGCAGCGGCAGCCTGCTCGCCGCCGCCGCGACCCTCGCGGTCAGCTTCATCCCGGGCGTGGTGGCCAAGGCGATGCTCGGGTCGCTCGCGGACCGCTACCCGCGCCGCACCGTCATGGTCGTCTGCGACCTGCTCCGAGCCCTCGTCATCGGGTTCCTGGCCCTCCTGGCCGGCCCCGGGACGTCGATCGCGCCCCTCCTCGCCCTGCTCCTGGTCTCCGAGCTCGCCACCGGGCCGTTCGCCAGCGCCCGGACCGCGCTGTACGCCGACATCCTGCGTGACCCCAGCGAGTTCACCGCCGCTCAGGCGGCCGGTCGCATGGTCAACCTCGGCATGCAGGTCGGCGGCTTCGTCGTGGGCGGGATCGTCATCCAGCTCATCGGTGCCCGCGAGGTCCTCGCCCTCGACGCTCTGACCTTCCTCGTCTCCTACGCCCTGGTCCGAACCCAGGTGCGAGCCCGCCCGGCGGCGGACGAGACCGGTACGTCGGTCCGGCGCCTGCTCGCCGACGTCAAGCTGGGCGCGCGCGAGATCTTCCGGGACCCGCTCAAGCGGCCCATCGTCCTCGTCAGCTGGATCTCCACCCTCTATTTCAGCGCACCGGAGGCGGTGGCCGTCGGCTACCACCCAGGGCAGTCGGCCACCACGAGCGGGCTGCTGCTGGCGGCGGCTCCGGCGGGCTCCTTCGTCGGCGCGGCGGTGCTCAGCCGGGTACGGCTTCCCGACCAGGTGCCCCTGATCGTCCCGATGGCCTGCCTGTCCTGCCTCACCCTGTTCGCCACGTCGATCGACCCCGAGCCGGCGGTGGCGTTCGGCCTGTGGTTCGTCGCGGGGAGCATGACCGCGTTCGTCATCACGATCATCGCCTCGGTCGTCCAGCTGACCCTTCCCGCGCGTCGTGGGCGGGTGGTGGGCATGGCTTTCGCGGGGTTCAACGCCGCCTCTGCCGTGGCCTACCTGGTCATGGGCTGGGCCGCGGAGTCCCTCGGTGCCGCCCGCGCCGTCTCGCTCGCCGGGGTGGTGGGGCTGGCGTCGATGCTGATCTTCCGGCTGGTCTGGCGCCAGGACCGGCTCGTCAACCGGCTGGACGCGCTGTCCGCACCCGCGGTGATCTCGCTTCCCGAGGACGAGCGGTCCTCGTCCCAGGTGGGTCCGATCCCGGATCCCGAACCCGCCGACGCCAGCTGACCCCTGGGTGCCGGCCGATCCTGCCTCAGCCGCGGCGCGGGGTCCCCCGGCGAGGGGCCGCCGCGACCACGGCTCGTGCATCGACCGCGGCGACGCCCGCCTCGATCCGGCGGAGCAGGTCGAGGAGGGTCTGACGCTCGGCCTCGGCCAGGCCCGACAGGGCAGCCGTCTGCAGGGCGACGACTTGAGGCAGGAAGTCCTCGACCGCCTCGCGACCCGCGTCGGTGAGCACGACGTGCAGCCTGCGCCGGTCGTCCGGGTCGGGCCGGCGCATCAGCAAGCCCTTGCGCTCGAGGGTGTCGAGGAGCGACGTGACGCTCGCGGTGGTGACGATGAGCCGATCAGCGATGGCAGTGGGGGACAAGGGCTCGCCCGCACCATCGATGACGGCGAGGGCCTGACGTCCGGCCCGGGACAGTCCGTGGTCGCGCAGGGCCTGGTCGACCACCCCCAGGAAGGCCTCAGCGGTCTGGACGAGTGCCATCATGCAGGCGTTGGCGGACTCGCTGCCCCCGGGGAACTCGCGCTCGAAGGCGTCGGCAGTCGCCGAAGGGCTCCCGCTACGAGGGGAGCCCTTCGGCCGCGGAGCCTGCGCAGTCAGTACCGCTCCTCGACGTCCTGGTCCCAGACGCTCACATCCGGTGCGCCGAGGACGCCGCCACGCTCCATGGCGTCGTGCAGGCTGGGGTCCTCGCTGAAGGTGCGAGCCGATGCGGCGTCGGGGAAGTGGATCAGCGCCAGGACGTTGTTGCCCTCCCGGAGCACTCGATGCTCCGTCGCACCGTGGCTGCGGCGGATCTTCTCGTGCTCGTCGAAGACGAGCTTCCAGGTGTCGTAGTCGGCCACCGAGTGCCGAACTGCGATCGTGGTCATGGCTACCTCCAGCGTGAGTGGATGACCTGCTGGTAGTTTCCTAGACCTCAAGTAGCTAGAAGTCAAGCAAATTCTACGCCAGGAGCTGAGCCTCGAGGTGCTGGGCGTAGGTGACGGTGCCCAGGTGCGCACCGGGGCCGGGCAGGGCCAGGCCTTGCTTGAACGCCTTCGCCAGCTTGCCGGGCACCGGGAGGGGCAGCACGCGCGGCTTGGGGGCGACCTCCTCGGGGTGCTCCTCGATCCACGTGCTGGCCCACAGCCGCGCGAGGTCCCTGGAGCCGATCTCCTGCGGTCCGGCCATCTCGAGGACGTCGTGGCCGGGTTCGCCCAGCGCCACCTCCCAGACGTAGGCCGCGACCTCGTCGACGTCGACCGGCTGGATCCGCCACCCGGAGGGGATCGCGAGCAGCGGGCCGTGCCGTTGCTGGCGCAGCAGGTCGTCGAGGAAGGTGTGGAACTGGGTGGCGCGCACGATGGTGACCGGCAGTCCCGACCCGAGGAGCACCTGCTCGGCGGCGAACTTGGCGTGGTAGTAGGCGTAGGGGACGCGGTCCACGCCGACGATCGACACGTAGACGAGGTGGCGCAGGCTCGATCGGTCGGCTGCCTCGACGATGCGCCGGGCACCCTGCACGTCGACCGACCACGGGTCCTTCGTCGAGGAGGCCGTGTGCACGAGCACCTCGACCCCGGCGAGGGCCTCGGACAGCCCGGCGCCCGAGGGCAGGTTGACGACCGTGTAGTCGTTGCCGTCGTAATGGCTGAGCTGGCGGACCTGGGCCGTCTCGTCGGCGAGGGCGAGACGGACGACGCGGCGGCCAAGGCGTCCGCCCGGGCTGGTGACGGCGACGATCACGCGGGTGCCTCCTCGAGCGCGGCTCGGGCCACCAGCCTAGGGACTGCGTGGGGACGTGCCGGTCACGCGGCGCTGTGCGCCTCCGCCGTGTCCTGGCGGTGGTACTCGGCGAGCAGCCGCTTCTCCTCCGCGCCCTTCGGGAAGAAGAAGTAGACGAGGACGGCGCCGACGGCGACCGCGATGATCCCGACCGAGTACGCCCAGTGCTGGCCCTGCAGGAACGACTGCTTGGCCGCCGCGATGATCTGGTTGGAGTACTGCGGGTACTGCTTGGCGATGTCCGTCGCCCCGTCGAAGGACTTGGTCAGCTCGCTCTGCACGCTCGAGTTGATCTTGTCCGACTGAGGCGACGCGGCGATCGCCGCGTTGGCCGCGGCGGCGTACCCGGCGGTGAGCAGCGCCCCCATGATCGACTGCATGATCGCCCCGCCGAGGTCGCGCTGGAGGTCGGCGGTGCCCGAGGCCATGCCCACCCTGGTCACCGGAACCGAGCCGGTCAGCGAGTGCGACGCTGGCGTGCCCGCGAACCCGACGCCCGCGCCGACGAGCGCGTAGCCGAGCCCGACCTCCCAGTAGTGGCTGCCTTCCTTCCACAGCAGGAGCATGGTGAGGAAGCCCGCCATGATGGCCGCGTAGCCGAGGAGCAGGGTCACGCGAGCGCCCTTGGCCTCCACGAGCTTGGCCGAGCGCGGGGCGATGAGCACCATGAAGAAGGCGGCCGGCAGGATCGCGAAACCCGCGTCGACCGTCGAGTAGCCGAGGACGTTCTGCAGGAACTGCTGGCCGATGAACATGGCACCCATGAGCGACCCGAACACGATGATCCCGGCGCAAGCGGCCACCCAGAACACCCGGCGAGCGGCGACCCGGAGGTCGTAGAGCGGGAACTCGGCCCGCCGCTCCCGCAGCAGGAAGGCCACGATGGCAGCGGCGCCGATGATGGCCAGGCTCAGCACGAGGGTTCCCTCGTTGGGTACGGCGGCGAAGTTGATGGCCAGGATGATCGCCCCGACGAGCAGCGCGGACAGGATGCCGCCGAGGTTGTCGACCGGGTCGGTGGTCTCGTTGACGTGGCTCGGGACCAGCCGGATCGCCATGGGGAGCGCGATCACGATGATCGGCAGGGTGATGAGGAAGACCGACCCCCACCAGAAGTGCTGCAGCAGCAGGCCGGACACCAGGGGGCCGAGCGCCGAGATCGCGCCGCCGGTCGCCGACCACAGGGCGATGGAGCGGGTGCGTCCGGGTCCCGACCACAGGGCGGTGATGAGCGAGAGCGTGGTCGGGTAGGACATGCCGGCCGCGATGCCCCCGACGAGTCGCGCGACGATGAGCACCCAGATCTGCGGGGCCCAGGCCGCGAGGATGCAGGCGGGCACGGACAGCACGACGCCGACGAGCAGCATCTGCTTGCGTCCGTAACGGTCGCCGACGGCGCCGAGCCACAGCACCGACATGGCCAAGCCCAGGCTGTAGCAGACAGCGACAAGGTTCAGCTGGGTCTGCGAGGCGTTGAAGTGCACGCCGATGTCCGGCAGGGCGACGTTGGCGACTGCCAGAGGGAGGTTGGCGACCGCCGCCACCAGGATGAGGCAGGTCAGGACCAGGCCCTGCCGGTCGGGCGCCGCCGCCTGCTCCTGGGTGACCGTCGTACCCGTGCCCCCTGCCATGGGCGCCCCTTCCTCGAGTCGCTCGTGCCCGCGGCGATCATCGTAGGGGGAGGCCGCACAGGGTGGTCGGCCCTACCGTTCTCATGTGGCATGCACCGCCTGCGGTCGGGACCTGGAGGGCGCCTTCGCGTTCTGCCCCTTCTGCGGCGCGCCACAGCGGCCGACTCAGGGTGGCGAGGTCGGGGAGCGGCGCGTCGTCACGGTCGTGTTCTGCGACCTGGTCGGGTTCACCTCGACGTCGGAGAGGGCCGACCCCGAGGACGTGGACCGGATGCTGCGTGCGTACTTCGCGCTGGCGCGGCGGCTGATCGAGTCCTACGGCGGGGTGGTGGAGAAGTTCATCGGCGACGCGGTGGTCGGCGTCTTCGGGGTGCCGGTGTCGCACGAGGACGACCCCGAGCGGGCGGTGCGGGCGGCCCTGCGGATCGCCGAGGACGCGGAGTCGGTCACGACCCCCTCGGGCGAGGCGCTGCGCCTGCGCCTGGGGGTCAACACCGGCGAGGTCCTGGTCCGCCGGGGCGTGGCGCCGGGGGCGGGCGAGGGATTCCTCGCCGGGGACGCGGTCAACACCGCCTCCCGCCTGCAGTCCCTCGCGCCGCCGATGGGGGTGGTCGTCGGCGCGTCGACGTACGAGGCGACCGCGGCGGTCTTCGCCTACACCGAGCTGCCGCCCGCCGAGGTCAAGGGTAAGTCCGGGCTGGTCCACGTCTTCCAGGCCCTGCATCCGCTGTCGCGGTTCGGGACCGACCTGACGCGGGTTCACGACGGCCCGTTCGTGGGTCGCGAGGTCGACCAGGCGATCCTGCAGGGGATGTTCGAGAAGGCGGTCGCCGCCTCCTCGGCCCAGCTAGTCCTCGTCGTCGGCGAGCCGGGCATCGGCAAGTCCCGCTCGGTGGCGGAGCTGTTCCGGTACGTCGACGCCCGGCCGGGCCTGGTGTCGTGGCGCCAGGGGAGGTGCCTGCCCTACGGCGACGGCATCACGTTCTGGGCGCTCGGTGAGATCGTCAAGGCGCACGCCGGCATCCTCGAGTCCGACCAGCCCGCGGTGGCCGCGGCCAAGCTGGAGGCGGTGCTGCCGACGGGCGCCGACCGCGCCTGGCTGCGCCAGCGCCTCCTCCCGCTGGTCGGGGTCGAAGGTGCGCCCGCGGTGGGACGCGAGGAGCTGTTCACCGCCTGGCGGCGGTTCCTGGAGAGCCTGGCCGAGGAGAACCCCGCGGTACTCGTCGTGGAGGACCTGCACTGGGCCGACCCGGCGATGCTGGCCTTCGTCGCGGATCTGGCCGACCGCGCTGTCGGGGTGCCGCTGCTGGTGGTCGGGACCGCACGCCCGGAGCTCTTCGACCGGCACCCGGCCTTCGCGACCGGGCTCACGAACGTCAACCGGATCAACCTCGAACCGCTTTCCGCCAGTGAGTCCGCGCGCCTGGTGACCGCCCTCGCCGACGGAGCGCACCTGCCGGCCGACGTCGAACGAGCCTTGTTGGAACGGGCCGGCGGCAACCCGCTGTTCGTCGAGGAGTACGTCCGCCTGCTGCGGGACCGGGACCTGCTGCACGAGACGGCCGCCGCGGGGGACGTCCCGGCTCTTCCGGACTCGGTGCAGGCACTGATCGCCGCCCGGCTGGACACCCTCGAGCCGGGCGAGCGGGCCCTCCTCGGCGACGCAGCCGTGGTCGGGAAGGTCTTCTGGGTCGGGGCGCTCGCCGCGATGGGCGGACGCGACCTGCCCGAGATCTCTCACCAGCTGCACGAGCTCTCCCGGCGTCAGCTCGTACGCCTGTCCCGCCGTCCGTCCATCGAGCAGGAGACCGAGTACGCGTTCTGGCACGTCCTCACCCGTGACGTCGCCTACGCCCAGCTCCCGCGAGATGCGCGCGCGCGGCGCCACGTCGCGGTTGCCCGGTGGATGGAGGCCGCCACCGGGGAACGGGTCGAGGACGTCGCGGACATCCTCGCCCACCACTACGCGACCGCGGTCGAGCTGCTCACCGCCGCCGGGCGGTCCGAGGAGGCCGAGGGTCTCCGCGATCCCGCGGTGCGCTTCCTCACCCTCGCTGGTCACCGAGCCCTCGGCCTCGACATCTCGGCGGCGTTGGTGGCCTTCGAGCGAGGACTCGCGCTGATTCCCGAGCCCTCGGACCTGAAGGCTCCGCTCCTGCTCGGGTTCGCCGAGGCGGCGTCCGCCGCTGCCCGGTTCCCGGAGGCCCGCCGGGCCGCCGCCGAGGCGGCGGCGCTGTTCGCCGCACGAGGGGATCGGCCGTCGCAGGCTCGCGCGCTGCGGCTGGAGGCGTGGCCGGCGTTCCGGATGGGTGACAACGTCACCCGTCACGAGCTCAACGAGCAGGCCCTCGCGCTGCTGGAGTCCCTGCCGCCGAGCCAGGAGTACGTCGAGGCCCTCGCCGCGCTGGCGGGCGACGAGGCGCTGCGCGGCCACAACGAGCGGGCGCTCGAGCTGACGACGACGGCGCTTCGGGTCGCGGACGAGAACGGTCTGGATCCCACCGGCGCGTACGCCCGTCGGGGGCTGGCGCTGTGCAACCTTGGCGACCGGGCGGGGATGGCGGACCTCAGAACCGCGATGGAGCTCGCGGGGGAGCACGGCGGAGGTCCCGAAGGGATGACCGCCCACACGAACCTGAGCTCCCTGGCCGGGTTCTTCGACGGACCGCAGGCTCAGCTCGACCGGGCTCAGGAGGCACTGGCCTTCGCCCGGGCTCGCGGGAACACCCTCGTCGAGAGCTGGATGTCCTTCGACCTGCTGGACGCGACCGCCTCCCTGGGGCGCCTCGACGAGGTCCTCGATGCGATCGCCGTGCAGATCGAGCAGGTCCCCGCCGGGGACGACATCCGGCTCCTCATGGCCCGGGGGAGCCGGCTCCGGGCCGTTCTCGTCAAGGGTGAGGCCGAACGGGCGAGCGACTCACTCGACTGGCTCGAGGCGACCGCCGTGCGACTGGCCGACCCGCAGTGGCGAGCCAGCGTACTCACCTCGGTCGCGTGCGCCCACGCCGCTCTCGGACATCGCGCTCAGGCCGCCTCCCTGCTGGACGGCCTCGCGGGCGACGCTCAGGTCAAGGCGGACTCATCCCTCGCGATCGTTCTTCCCGACCTGGTCCGCGCTGCCCTGCTCCTCGGTGACCTCGGTCTGGCGCGGCGCCTCGTCGCCGACGTACCGCCCCGGTGGCCGTACACCGACCACGCCCTGTGCCACTGCCGAGCCATGATCCTGGAGGAGTCAGGAGACCTCGAGGAGGCCGCGGCCGCCTACGAGGAGTCCGTTCGGCGGTGGCGGGACTTCGGTGTGGTCACCGAGACGGCCTTCGCGCTCCTGGGACTCGGGCGTACCTTGCTCGCCCTCGGCCGTCCGGACGACGCTGGCCCGCCCCTGCGCCAGGCACGGGAGCTCTTCGCGGACATGAACGCCCCCGTCCGGGTCGACGAGGTGGACTGCATCGCGGCGTCCTGAGCGCCGATGACCCCTCCATGACGACTCGTGCGTTCCGCGCTGTGGTGCTCCTCCTCGCCGTGGCCGGCGCTCTGCTGCCGACGGCCGCGAGCGGAGCGCGTACGGTCACGCTCCCTCCCGTCAACGCGACCTTCGACTACCAGATCGGTGGTTCCTATCCACCGGCGCACGGCGTGCGCATCGTCGACCGTGACCGGCTCAGCACGCCGGCCAAGGGGATCTACTCGATCTGCTACGTCAACGCCTTCCAGACCCAGGCGGAGGAGGACTCCTGGTGGAGGAAGAAGCACCCGACACTGCTCCTCCACGACTCCGCCGGCCACCTGGTGGAGGACCCGGGCTGGCCGGGGGAGTACCTGCTGAACACGCGTACGGCGACGAGCCGGTCCGCGCTGCTGCGCATCATCGGCGCGTGGTTCGACTCCTGCGCCCACAAGGGCTTTCGCGCCGTGGAACCCGACAACCTCGACTCCTGGACCCGTTCGAAAGGGCTCCTGACGCGCGCCGAGAACCTCGCCTTCGCCCGTTCGCTCGTGGCTCGCGGGCACGCGGACGGTCTCGCGGTGGCCCAGAAGAACGCGGCCGAGCTCGGGTCGACGGGCAGGTCCAAGGCGAGGTTCGACTTCGCGATCGCCGAGGAGTGCCAGGTGTACGCCGAGTGCAGCGCCTACACGTCCGTCTACGGCCGCCACGTCATCGAGATCGAGTACTCCGACAACCCGCTGACGTACTACACGGCAGCGTGCCGGGCGCGTGGTGCGAGGATCTCGATCACGCTACGTGACCGTGACGTCATGCCTCGCGGCTCGACCGACTATGTCGACCGGCACTGCTGATGCGACCTGACGCGGCGATGCGCCGCTCCCCGGCCGGGCCTCCGCTCAGAGGAGGTTGCCGATCTCGGAGACGATGGTCATGAGAAGCCACCCGGCACCGACGACGTAGCCGATCACGATCGGGACGATGGCGGCCCGGACCGAGAGCTCCCGCGCCTTCCGGCCGAAGAGCACCGCCGCCACGCAAGGGGCGAGGCAGACCACGGTCGCGACGGCGTCGGAGACCAGGCCGACCCACGTCGGATAGGAACCACCGTTGTTGTAACCGAGGAGCGAACTGGTGCCCTCGCCGAACGCGATGGCGAGGACGAAGAACACTGGGATGAGGACCACCGAGATCCAGGCACGGGTGAGATCCCTGCTCGTGGGGGGAGTGGCCTGGTCACGCTGGGTGGGGTCCGCGGTCTTCATGGGGGTTCACCTCCCGCGTACACCGTCACCGTCTCGCCGTCCCGCGAGCCCGGGAAGAGTCGTAGGTCCCCGACCGCGGCGCTCAGGCGGTGACGCGGTACAGCGTCCAGGTGTCGGGCACACCCTTCAGCTCGTAGTCGCCCATGGGCGTGAAGGACAGCCCGGCTCCGGCGCTGAGATCCTTGACGGTCCGCGTGGCCAGCACCTCCGACGCCCCGGCGAGGGCGCACACACGAGCCCCGATCGCGACCGCGATCCCTTGGTCCTTGATCCCCGTGCGCAGGACCTCACCGGTGTGGACGCCGGCCCGGATCTCGATGCCGAGCGGCTGGACGGCGGCGACCGCCCGTACCGCGCACTCGAGCGCGCCACCTGGGCTGTCGAACGTCGCGAAGACTCCGTCGCCCGTCGTGTCCATCTCGGTCCCCCCGAAGCGCGCGAACAGGTCGCGGAGGAGGCGCAGGTGCTCGGCCACCAGGGCGTTCCAACGGCTGTCGCCCAGGCGAGCGGCCTGGCTGGTCGAGGCCACGATGTCGGTGAAGAGCACGGTGGCGAGCGCCCGATCTCGTACCTCGGGTACGGGCTCGACGCCGAGGAAGTCCTGGATGGCGTCGAGCACCTCTCGGGTGTCCCCGAACCACGGCATGTCGTCGAAACCGGCGAGCAGTTGGAAGTGCGCGGTCGGGATCCGCGACGCGACGTAGCGGGCCTGTTCGGCGCTCGGCTGGCGAGCGAGGACGAGGGTGGGCACCGTGACGCTCGGCAGGACGTCCCGTACGTCGGTCTCGAACCACGTGCGCACGAGCAGCACCGCTCGCGACGGCGTCACCGACCCGCGCTGCACCCGGGCCATCCACTCCTGGAACCGGTGGTCCACCTGCCCCATCGGACCCTGGGCGATGGCTGCCTCCTCGCCGGAGCTGGCGGATCCCCATCGCTGCGGGAGCTGCTCCAGCTCGGCCTCCTCCTCGTCGAGGGTGGACCCCCAGGGGTAGTCCTCCGCCCAGCGTTCCCGAGCCACCGCGTGCAGCCAGATGAACCGGTCGACGCGGTCCGGGCGGGTCGCCGCCAGGAGCGCGCCGAGCCCGCCGTAGCTGCGCGAGCCGAGGAGGCTGACCCGATCGACGCCCTCCGCATCGAGGATGGTGAGCAGGTCGCGCATCCGGGTGCCGAGGTCACCGGGCTCCGGCCCACGATCGGACAACCCGATACCCCGGGGGTCGTGGACGATCACCCTCGCGAACGTGGCCAGCTCGCTGAGCCAGGCCGCGATCGGTTCGAAGTCCCACAGCAGGTCGACGTTGAACAGGAAGTACGGGACGTAGACGAGGTCGACGTCGCCATGCCCGAAGCGCTGGTAGGCGAGCGTCACGCCGTCCGGGGTGACCACGTACCGCGTCTCGGGCCGGTCCACGACCGCACCTCCCTCCGCAGCGAGCCCTTCCTGGGCGACTCACCTTCGGGCGACCCCGCACCGGGCACCGGGGATGCCTGCAGTAGATCGCGCCCCGAGCCTTCTGCAGAAGTCCCATATGTCCCCTCGCCGGGTCGATGAGAACCGGACATTTGGGACTTCTGCAGAAGTGGCGCCGTCGGGACGGGGTGCGCGGAGGTCCGTCCGAACGCCGTGGTGGCGGGGGCTCCGACACGCTTCGCTGCAGGCGGTCGCGGATCGTGAAGTCTTCGAATCGTGAGAACGCTCCCGGCTCACTCGGCGTACATTTCTTGCGCATGAGCCGAGAAACTTCCCCTTGGCGGCTCGACCTGAGCCCGTCCGGCCGCGGCTGGCTGTTGGTGCGCAGCGGCGACAACCTGGCCGAGGAGCAGGCCCGGAGAGCCATCGACGAGGCCGGCCTCGCGATCGCCGGCCGGGCGCACTCCCTCGTCGACATCAGCGTCGGCCCCTGCTGGGCCTACCCCGTCCTCGCCCAGTCGGACTGAGACCACCCTCGGGGCCACCGTCGAGGAGGTGGGGCGCGTGGGTTGGGTCGAGTCGGGCCACGCCTGGGGTGCCCGCGCGATCGACTGGGCTTACCTCTTCGAGCCGTACGCGCGCAGCGCCAACGACGAGCTGTTCGCTCGGACCGGTGTCGGACCGGGCACCCGCCTGTTGGACATCGCCTGTGGATCGGGCTATGCGGCGGGCGTGGCGGCCCGGCGCGGCGCCGCCGTCTCCGGCCTCGACGCGTCGGAGGAGCTGATCACGATCGCGCGGGCTCGGACGCCGGACGGGGACTTCCGCGTCGGGGACATGTTCGCGCTTCCCTTCGAGGACGACAGCTTCGACGTCGCGACGAGCTTCAACGGCATCTGGAAGGGGTGTGAGGGTGCGCTCGTCGAGGCGGCCCGGGTCGTACGCCCGGGAGGCTTGGTCGGGTTCACCTTCTGGGGAGCCCCCAAGCGGCTGGGTCTGGGTCCCTACTTCGCCACGGTCGTCGCGCTGTCACCGCCCGACCACGGGGCCGCCACCATGGACCAGGGCGAGACGGGTCGCCCGGGCGTTGCCGAGCAGATGCTGCAGGACGCTCGACTGGACCTTCTCGACCGCGGAGCGGTCCAGGTCGTCAACGAGTTCCCGGATCTCGACATCGCGCTGCGCGCGCTCGCGTCCGCCGGCCCCTCCTGGCCTCCCATCCGACACGTCGGCTATGAGCACTTCGCCGAGGCGCTCCGCGAGGCGCTGGGGCCGATGTACGTCGAGGGGATCGGTGTTCGGATCGTCTCAGAGCTCGGCTGGGTCGTCGCCCGAGTACCCGCCGCTTGAGTCCGGTCGGCGAGGGGCGCCAGCCGCGAGCCGCCCACCGAACTCCACGCCTTCGAACCGAAATCACCTAGGGGAGACGTCCGGCAGGTGATGACAGGCCAGGGGACTCGGCGGACGCTGAAGCAGATGAGCAATGAGCGTGCGACGACGTACCGGCTGGTCCTGCGTGGCGAGCTGGGGGAGCAGTTCGCGTTCCTGTTCGCCGGCATGCGGATGACCCGGGAGGACGGCACCACGGTGCTGACCGGTCCGGTGACGGACCAGGCCCAGCTCGCCGGTCTCATCGACCGGACCCAGGAGCTGGGCCTCGAGCTCGTTTCGGTCGGCCCTGACGAGCCCGTCGTCGACGCCCCGACTCTCCCCTAGGTGAGATACGTCCGTAGGGGATGCCCGCTCCTCCTGGCGCTGCGAGGTTCGTGAGTGACGACGAACGCAGCACCGACACGAGGAGCGAACAGATGGGCAAGGGCACGAGCGCCCCGGTCGCAGCACGACGAGTGAGCAGGCTCGTACAGCATCCAAGGAGTGAGTGGAGATGACCGCACTGGCTGCGGAGTTCGGAACCGGACAGGTCTTCTGGTCCTTCGTGTGGTTGGTCCTCTTCTTCATCTTGATCTGGCTGCTGATCGTGGTCTTCGCAGACATCTTCCGAAGCCAGGATCTGTCCGGGTGGGGCAAGGCCGGGTGGACGATCTTCATCATCGTCTTCCCGTACCTGGGGGTGTTCGTCTACCTGGTCGCCCGCGGCGGCAAGATGCACGAGCGCGCCGCCCAGGCTGCGCAGGCGCAGGACGCCCCGGCCCGCGCGTACGTGCAGAGCGTGGCCGCTACCACCAGCCCCGCGGACCAGATCGCTCGGCTGGCGGACCTGCGGGCCCAGGGCGCGATCACCGACGAGGAGTTCCAGGCCGGGAAGGCCAAGGCACTCGCCGCAGGCTGACCGCTCCCACAACCGATTCGCGGCATCGACAGGAAAGGACATGACCATGAGCAAACCGTTCAACGGTGTGATCAACATCGACATCCAGGACTCGACCCCGGACTGGACGCCGTACGCCCAGCCGAACCCGCCGGAAGGCGCTCCCAATGTGATGTACGTCGTCCTCGATGACGTCGGCTTCTCCGCGTTGGAGCCTTACGGAGGGATGATCGAGGTCCCCCACATCAAGCGCATCGCCGACCGGGGGCTGAGGTACACCAACTTCCACACGACCGCCCTGTGCTCGCCGACCCGGTCCTGTCTCCTGACCGGGCGCAACCACACCACGAACGGGATGGCCTGCATCTCCGAGGCGTCGTCGGGCTTCCCGAACGCCAACGGGCACATCCCGCTCGAGACAGCCATGGCGCCCGAGGTCCTCGGCGAGCTGGGCTGGAGCACGTTCATGGTCGGCAAGTGGCACCTGTGTGCGGAGGACGAGGAGAACCTCGCCTCCCGCCGGCGGGGCTGGCCGTCGGGCCGTGGCTTCGACCGCTGGTACGGGTTCCTGGGCGCGGAGACGAACCAGTGGTATCCCGACCTGGTCGAGGACAACCACATGGTCGACCCGCCGCAGACTCCCGAGGAGGGCTACCACCTCTCCGTCGACATCACCGACAAGGCGATGTCGTTCATCCGCGACATGAAGGCCGTCGCCCCGGAGAAGCCCTGGTTCCTGTACTACGCGTTCGGCGCCGGCCACGCGCCTCACCACGCGCCGAAGGAGTGGGCGGACAAGTACAAGGGCAAGTTCGACATGGGCTACGAGGCCTATCGCGAGATCGTCTTCAAGAACCAGAAGGCAATGGGGATCATCAGCAACGAGACCGAGCTGTCGCCGATCAACCCCTACACCGATCTCAAGGGCCCCGAGGGGCAGGACTGGCCGGCGCTCGACGTCGTGCGCCCATGGGACTCGCTCAAGGAGGACGAGAAGAAGCTCTTCCGCCGCATGGCCGAGGTCTACGCCGGCTTCGTGAGCCACGCCGACCACCAGCTCGGTCGGATGCTGGACTACCTCGAGGAGTCGGGGCAGCTCGAGAACACGCTCATCATCATCGTCTCCGACAACGGTGCCTCGGGCGAGGGCGGCCCGAACGGCTCGGTCAACGAGAACAAGTTCATGAACGGGATCCCCGACACGATTGAGGACAACATCAAGTACCTCGACGTGCTGGGCAGCCCGCTGACCTACAACCACTACCCGACCGGCTGGGCATGGGCGTTCAACACGCCGTTCAAGATGTGGAAGCGCTACGCCAACTACCAGGGCGGCACAGCCGACCCGATGATCGTCTCGTGGCCCGACAAGATCAAGAAGCCGGGCATCCGGACCCAGTACCAGCACGCGATCGACATCGTGCCGACGATCTACGACTGCCTGGGCGTGACGATGCCGGATGTCGTCAAGGGCGCCACCCAGATCCCGCTGGAGGGGGCGAGCTTCAAGGCCACCTTCGACGACGTGAAGGCTCCGGGCAGGCTGACGCAGTTCTACTCGATGCTCAGCACCCGGGCCATCTACCACGATGGCTGGAAGGCATCGTCGGTCACGCCGGCGACACCGGACGCTTGGGGCGAGTTCCCCACGCAGCGTTGGGAGCTCTTCCACACCGACGTGGACCCCAGCGAGTGCCACGACCTGGCGGAGAAGGAGCCGGCGAAGCTGGCCGAGCTCACGTCCCTGTGGTGGGCGCAGGCCGGGATGTACAACGCGCTGCCGCTGGAGACGCGAACGGCGGTCGCCATCCTCAACACCGAGCGGCCGCAGCTGGCCAAGCCGCGTGACCAGTACGTCTACTACCCGGGCTGCGCCGAGGTGCCGGAGGCCGTCGCGGTGAATGTCCGCAACCGTTCGTACTCGATCACGGCCGAGGTCACCCTCGACAAGGACGGCAAGGCCGGTGGTGTGCTGTTCGCTCACGGCTGCCGCTTCGGCGGCCACGCCCTCTACATCAAGGACGGCAAGCTGAAGTACGACTACAACTACGTCGGCATGGAGGACCAGTACGTCGAGTCCAGCAAGCCCATCCCGACCGGCGCCGCGGTCAGGCTCTCGGCCTCCTTCGTGAAGGACGACAGCACGGACATGCCGACCACCGGCACGCTCACGCTGTACATCAACGACGAGGCGGTCGGCGACGCGAAGATCAAGACTCAGCCCGGCAAGTTCTCGCTGGCCGGCGAGGGCCTCAACGTCGGCCTGGACCGTGGCGAGCCTGTGACAGCCGACTACCCCGGTGAGGCGCCCTGGCCGCTCACCGGCGGCACCCTGACGAAGGTCGTCGTGAACGTCTCCGGTGATCCGTGGATCGACCGCGAGAAGGAGGTCCAGGGGGCCTTCATGCGCGACTAGCAGCAACGTTTCGACCGATAGCGCAAGGATCGGTGCGGCCGGCGGGACACCTGCCGGCCGCACCGGCGCGATGAAGGAGTGGAGATGAGGCCCGTGTCGACGGTCGACGTGGGGGAGTCGCTGACCATGCCTGGGCTCCCGAGGCCGGTTCATGTGATGGCGAAGCCGACGGGGGCGGTGTGCAACCTGGACTGTGAGTACTGCTTCTTCTTGTCGAAGGAGATGCT
>Ga0335071_10002799_pt1 | contig 18555 bp, 17 predicted proteins | sample Lox_Sample_15_FD_206724 | JGI IMG/M metagenome (GOLD analysis project Ga0335071, IMG submission 206724) | Soil microbial communities from Loxahatchee National Wildlife Refuge, Florida, United States - Lox_Sample_1.5 | ecosystem: Environmental > Terrestrial > Soil > Wetlands | place: USA... | reverse complement strand
CGTCCGACGGCAGGGACTGCAACACCTCGCCCTCGTGGAGGAGGGCCAGGGTCGGTACGCCCTCCGGAACTCGCGGCAGCGCCCGGTCGTAGGACCCGCCACCGCGCCCGAGCCGCACGCCCGTCGCGGAGACGGCGAGCGCCGGGACCAGCACCACGTCGGCGTGGGCCACGGCCCCGCGGCCGAGCCACGGGCCGGCGGGCTGCAGGATGCCGAAGCGTCCGGCGACCAGGGACGCGTCGCCCTGGTCCTGGGCCCAGTCCAGGTCGCCGTCGGGGAGCAGGACCGGCAGCAGCACGTTGACGCCGCGGCTGCGCAACGCCGCGCGCAGCCGCCCGGTCGGGGGCTCGTTGCCGGCGGAGACGTACGCGGCGACCGTCCGCGCGCCGGCGACGTCCGGGCGCGCGAGGACCTGCTCGGCGAGGGAGCTCCCGGCGGCGGCGAGGCGCTCGGGGGTCAGCTCGGCGCGGGCGGCCAGCAGCCGCTGGCGCAGCTCCCGCTTCGTGACGGCGCGGTCCACGGCGGACGTGTGCACGCGCACATGGTGGCAGCCCCGAGCCGGCTCCGCGCGACGCTCCGGCGAATTTCGCTGAGCGCGCAACAAACCCCCTCGACGGCGCCTGGGCGCGGACGCCACGTCGCCCCGAGGCGGGGCCATAGGGTTCGGCCATGACCGTGACCAAGGCCGTGATCCCCGCGGCCGGGTTGGGGACCCGGTTCCTGCCCGCGACCAAGGCGACGCCCAAGGAGATGCTGCCCGTCGTCGACAAGCCCGCGATCCAGTACGTCGTCGAGGAGGCGGTCTCCGCGGGCCTCGACGACGTCCTGCTGGTGACCGGGCGGAACAAGCGGGCGCTGGAGGACCACTTCGACCGGGCGTATGAGCTCGAGGAGGCGCTGACGGCCAAGGGGGACCTGGCCCGGCTGGCGGCCGTACGCCGCTCCGCGGAGCTCGCGACCGTCCACTACGTGCGCCAGGGCGACCCGCTCGGCCTCGGCCACGCCGTGCTGTGCGCGGCCCAGCACGTCGGGCAGGAGCCGTTCGCGGTGCTGCTCGGCGACGACCTCATCGACCCGCGGGACCCGCTGCTGTCGGTGATGACGGCCATCCGGGGCCGCTTCGGCGGCTCGGTGCTCGCGCTCATGGAGGTGCCGCCGGAGCAGATCCACCTCTACGGCTGCGCCGCCGTGGAGCCCACCGGCGAGGACGACCTGGTGCGCGTCACCGACCTCGTCGAGAAGCCCTCCCCCGGCGAGGCGCCGAGCTCGCTCGCGGTGATCGGGCGCTACGTGCTCGACGCCTCGATCTTCGAGGCGATCCGGCGGACACCCCCGGGGCGTGGTGGGGAGATCCAGCTGACCGACGCGCTGCGCGAGCTGACCGTGGCGCCGCCGGAGGCGGGCGGTGGCGTGCACGGCGTGGTCTTCCGGGGCCGGCGCTACGACACCGGTGACCGCCTCGACTACCTCAAGGCGGTGGTGCGGCTGGCGCTGGAGCGCGACGACCTCGGCCCGCCGCTGCGGGCCTGGCTCGGGGAGCACCTCGCGAGCAGCCGGTGAAGAGCGTCGACGCCCACCTCGCGGACTGCCTGGAACCGGTCAGCCCGCTGTCCCCGCTGTCCCTGCAGCTGCTCGACGCCCTGGGGTGCTCGCTGGCCGAGGACGTCGTGGCGCCGTACCCGCTGCCGCCCTTCGACAACTCCGCGATGGACGGGTACGCCGTCCGCGCCGAGGACGTGACCGGCGCCACGGAGGACTCGCCTGTCGTGCTGCCGGTGACGGGGGACCTGCCCGCCGGTGTCGTCTCGGCCTACGCGCTCACCCCCGGGTCCGCCGTCCGCATCATGACCGGCGCTCCTGTCCCCGCGGGCGCGGACGCGATCGTGCCGGTGGAGCTGACCGACCAGGGGATCGCGCGCGTGTCGGTGAAGGCGCCGGTCGAGGTGGGGCGGCACATCCGCCGGTCCGGGGACGATGTGAGCGCGGGGGACGTCGTCCTCGCGGCGGGGACGCGGCTAGGCCCGCGCCACCTGGGGCTGCTCGCGGCGGTGGGCCGCGACCGGGTCCTTGCCCGGCCGAGGCCGAGGGTCGTCGTGCTGTCGACCGGCAGCGAGCTGGTCGAGCCCGGCCAGCACCTCGGCAGCGGGCAGATCAACGAGTCCAACTCGTTCATGCTCACCGCGGCGGCCCAGGAGGCGGGGGCGACCGCGTTCCGGGTCGGCATCGTCGCCGACGAGCCACAGGCCCTGATGAACGCGATCGAGGACCAGCTCATCCGCGCCGACCTCGTCATCACGACGGGCGGGGTGAGCAAGGGTGCCTACGACGTCGTCAAGGAGGTCCTCGGCCGGCTCGGCACGGTGAGCTTCGACGCGGTGGCGATGCAGCCCGGGCTGCCGCAGGGCCGAGGGACGATCGGACCCGACGAGACGCCGATCCTCACCTTCCCGGGCAACCCGGTGAGCGCGTACGTGTCCTTCGAGGTCTTCGGTCGGCCGGTCCTGCGCAAGATGCTCGGGTCGGAGACGCTGACCCGCCCGGAGGTCCGCGCGGTGTGCCTCGGGTCGTTCTCCTCCCCGGAGGGCAAGCGGCAGTTCGCGCGCGGCGTGCTCTCGGTCGAGGAGGGGCGCTACGTCGTGCGCCCGGTCACGGGGCAGGCGAGCCACCACGTGCGCGCCCTCGGCGACGCCAACGCGTTCATCGTGGTGCCGGAGGCGGTGACCCGCGTGGTCGAGGGCTCCCCCGTCACCGTCATGGTCCTCGAGCGGCGCGGCATATGACGCGGGGCCCTGACGACGTGTCAGGCGTTGTGACAAGGCCCCTTGTCGAAACGTCTGACACGTCGGTGGATCCGGCCCCTGGTGGTTCCGGGGCCGCGCCGTCGGGGCTGACGCACGTCGACGAGCGGGGCGCGGCCCGCATGGTCGACGTCACGGCGAAGCCGGTCACCGCGCGCACGGCCACCGCCTCGGGCCGGGTCCGGGTCTCGGCCACCGTGGTCGAGCTGCTGCGCGGCGACGGCGTACCGAAGGGCGACGCGCTCGCGGTCGCGCGGATCGCCGGGATCCAGGCCGCCAAGCGCACGCCGGACCTGGTCCCGCTGTGCCACCCCATCGCCATCCACGGGGTCGAGGTCGAGCTGTCCGTCGAGGACGACGCGGTCGCGATCCGCGCGACGGTGCGGACGGCGGACCGTACCGGCGTCGAGATGGAGGCGCTGACGTCGGTGGCGGTCGCGGGCCTGGCCCTCATCGACATGGTCAAGGCGGTCGACCCGGCGGCGCAGATCACCGACGTGCGCGTGGAGTCCAAGACGGGCGGTACGTCGGGCGACTGGAGCCGGCCATGAGCGTCCGCCGCCGCTGGGGCGGCGCACGCGTTCGGGCGGGGGGTCGGCGATGAGCCTGCGCGCCCTCGCGGTGACCGTCTCCTCCGGGGTGGCCGCCGGCCGCAAGCCGGACGTCAGCGGGCCGTTGCTCGTCGAGGGTCTGCGCGAGCTCGGGCTCGCCGTCGACGGCCCGTCGGTGGTCGCGGACGGCGTACCGGTCGAACAGGTGCTTCGGGCGGCCGTCCTCGCCGGCTACGACGTCATCGTCACCACCGGCGGTACGGGCCTCACGCCGGACGACCTCACCCCCGAGGCGACGCGCGCCGTCATCGACCGCGAGGTGCCGGGGATCGCGGAGGCCGTGCGGGCGTACGGCGTCGCGCACGGTGTCCCGGGCGCCGTGCTGTCGCGTGGCCTCGCCGGCCTCGCGGAGGGCACGCTGGTCGTGAACCTCGCCGGGTCCCCGGGCGCGGTCCGCGACGGGCTCGCCGTCATCGGTCCGGTGCTGCACCACCTGCTCGAGCAGGCCCGGGGACGGCACGGGCACCCGGGTGACAGCACGGCCGAGGCGCCGTGAGCCGCGGCTGGCCGGTCCGGTTGAGCGACGGGCGGGTGGCCCTGCGACCCCTGCGGCAGCGCGACCGGGCGGCCTGGCGCGAAGTGCGTTCGCGCAACGCGACGTGGCTGCGGCCGTGGGACGCGACCAGCCCGGACCCGGTCCACGAACCGGTGCCGACCTTCAGCGCGATGGTGCGCCACCTCAGCGGCGAGGCCCGCGCCGGGCGGGTGCTGCCGTTCGTGGTGACCTACGACGACCGGCTGGTCGGCCAGCTCACGGTCGGTGGCATCTCCTGGGGATCCCTGCGCGCGGCGCACATCGGCTACTGGGTTGACCAGGCCGTCGCGGGCCGAGGGGTGATCCCGACCGCGGTCGCGCTGGCGTGCGACCACTGCTGGTACGGCCTCGGCCTGCACCGCATCGAGGTCAACATCCGTCCCGAGAACGTCGCCTCCCGCCGGGTCGTCGAGAAGCTGGGCTTCCGCGAGGAGGGCCTGCGCACGCGCTACCTGCACATCGACGGCGACTGGCGCGACCACCTCGTGTACGTGCTCAACGCGGAGGACGTACCGCAGGGCCTCCACCACCGCTGGGTGGCCACCCGCCCCGCGCCACCCTGACGCCGCTGCCCTTCGCTGCGTCATCCGTACGGCATCGGTGGCGCCAAGGCTCGCAGTGGCGTTGGTCACGACACACCGGGCAGATGCGCGGTACGTCGGCCCGTCGGACGTAGCGTCGGAGCCCGTGACGGATCCGGCGCACCGCGTGAGGGGGATCACGTGCTCTATGCGGTGATCATCGCCCTCTGGGCCTGCGTCCTTCTCCCCATGTGGCTGTGGCGGCACGACCGGATCGTGGAGGAACGACGCTCTGTGGACAGATTCGCCAACGCCATGCACCACCTGTCGAACCGCAGAGCCGGCGACCGCCGCGAGGTGGTGATGCCCGCCCGGCACGACGAGCCGGTCACCGTCGACGGTCGTCCCCTGACCGTCGCCGCTGCGCGCTCCCGCCTCGCGGCCCGCCGGCGACGGACGATGGCGGTCCTCGCGGGTCTGCTGTTCGTGATCGCCGGCGCCTCTCTCATGGGCTTCGCGCCCGTGTGGGCAGTCGCCGTGCCCGCCCTGCTGATGCTGGGCTTCCTCGTCCACCTGCGCCGGCAGGTGTCGCAGCAGCGCGCGGTGGACCGCCGGCGTCGCCAGCACGCGACGACCCAGGCCCGACGCGTGGCTCGCCCGGCCGCGCCGCGGGAGTACGAGGTCGAGACCGTCCTGCCGGTGACTCGCCCGGTCGCCGCACGCACGCTGGACCCGGCCCATGGTGAGGCGTCCGCGACGACCGCGGGCGTCGGCGCGGAGCCGGCCGTCGCCGCTGCCGACGGGTTCTACGACGCCCAGGCCGACGACGGCACCTGGGAACCGGTCCCGGTGCCGCTGCCGACGTACGTGCTCGCGCCGAAGGCACCGCGTTCCGTGCGTGTCATCGACCTGACCGCCCCCGGGGCATGGACCTCGGGCCACCTCGACGAGGACGAGTTGGCGGCCCTGGAGGAGGAACGCCGCGAGCAGGCGAGACTGGAGGCCGAGGAGGCCAGCCAGGTACGCCTGGAGCGGGCCTCCGGCGACAGCATCGTGACGGGTCAGGTGGTCATCGAGCGCCGGCGAGCGGTCGGGGACTGAGCCCCCCGCTGGGCCGGCCGGCAGCACCTCGCCCCGGCCTCGGCACCGCGCGCTCCTGGTAACCTCGTGTCTCCCGATTCAGGGGGCTGTGGCGCAGTCCGGTAGCGCACCTCGTTCGCATCGAGGGGGTCAGGGGTTCAAATCCCCTCAGCTCCACCATGTATGGCCTGGTCAGAGGCCATTCGCACACCAGCCGGCGGCTGCACTTCAAGGCCTTGACCCTCGTTTGACCCTTGAACTGGGCGGCACTTCGCGGGTCTGACCACGCTCACTCGGTGGCGCGCATCAGTCAGCGCTTCGTTGGGCTGTCGATCCCCGGCGTCTCCTAGGCGGACTCTCGCTGGTGGTCCGCTCCTCCGTCGTCGATCAGCTTCAGGAGCGGTGCGCTGGGGATCTTGATCAGCTTGCCGACACGGAGGACCGGGGTGGGCCAGCGGTTGGTGCGGACGAGTTCGTAGGCGAGGGTTCGCCCGATGCAGAGGACGCGGGCGGCGGCTGGGACGTCGAGCATCGGGGGGAGGTGGTCGAGCTCGTCGCGGGTCATGGTCTGCTCCTCTCGGACGGGGCGGGTCGCCGGCTGACGTCCCGTACCTAGAGGTGTGCAAAGAGACCCCTGAACATCGAGGGTCACTGCCCGCCAGTCCTCGAGTCTTGCGGCCGCAGGGTCGCCCTGCTCGTGCCGGCGCATCGCGGGTGGTGTCAGGAGGTGTGCGCCTAGCGGGTCAACATGCGCGTGTCGTCGCCTGGCGGCGCCACAACGGGGTCGCGGCGCCTCGCCTGGTCTGCGGCCAGCCTCAAACTTCGCTGGCGCGACGTCTGGGTACGGCCGATGACGGCGTGCGCCGCCTGGCCGCTGCCTGAGGTGGCCAACGCGCGCGCCAGGAGGCTCACGGCGGCCTGTTGTTCGTCGACCGGCACGGGTCCGGCCGTGATGGCCGAGGTTCGCGTGCGGTGGGGTCCGGCGTCGCCGGTGTCGGTTTCGGGGGTGGTGTGGACGTGGTTCTCGTTGCGTCCGCGGGTCATCGCGACGTAGAGGTGTTCCCGGTCGAGTCCGGTGCGGGCGAGCAGGACAGCGATGTCGGTGGTGGCGCCTTGCCCGGCGTCGATGGTGGTAGCCCACCCGTACTCGGCGTGCCGGGCGAGGTAGTCGACCGGCAGGTCGGTGATCGCGTCGTCGTGGAGGGCTTGGACCCGCAGCCCGCCGCCGGGTGCGCCGTCGAGGACGCGGAGCCGGTCCCCGTTCCGGAGCTGCCGGCGCCCGAGCCGGATGCTCGTCGTGTTGCGTTTCGCGAGGAGCAGGTCCCCGGCCCGCCAGCTGCGGGGTTCCGGGTGCCCGCGGGTGCTCGCGCTGCGGGAGACGACGGTCAGGAGATCGGGGCCGTGCACGTGGCCTTGGGCGATGGCGGCGGCTCGGGCGCGGGTGTTCAAGGCCGTGACGTCGGCCCAGGACTGGGCGAGCATCAACGCGTCCCGCCCGGCGTCCACTACTTCCTGCCAGCGGTCGAAGACAGCGTCGGCGGCGTCCTGGATGTCGCTGGCGGGGTGGATCCGGTCGTGGTCGAGGTACGCGCGCAGCGCGGCCGGGTCGCCGGCGCGTAGCCGCAGCGACGCGTCGGCCTCCCAAGGGTGGGTGAAGCGGTGCAGCTCATTCAGGTCCACCCGATCGCGGGCGAGAAGCTCGGTGAGGTGGGCAAACATGCCGCCGGGTGCGTTGACGGCGCCGATCTGCGCGGGGTCGCCGACCAGGACCACCTGGGAGCCGCTCACAACGGCGTGGGTGAAGACGCGGTCCAGGTCGAGGGTGGACAGCATCGACGCCTCATCGACCAGGATCACCGACCGCCCGCCCCCTGGCGCGCGGCGACGGGATTGGTTGTCATGGGTGAGCAGCCACCGGGCGACCGTGGTCCCAGCCTCCCCTGTGCCCCCGGCGCCCGCTGCAGCCGTGGTGAGTTCGGCGGCGGCGCGGGCGGACGGAGCGAGCAGGCTGACCTGGACACCGGTGGCGCGCCAGGCGCGGACCGCGGCGCCGATCGTGGTGGTCTTCCCTGCCCCGGCGGGGGCGGTCATCACGCTGATCCGGTCCTGGGCGGCGAGCAGCATGACCGCCGCCTCGCGCTGCTCCGCGGACAGGCCCGACCCTGAGTCTGCGATGCCCGCGGTGGCGGCGTCGAGGTCGAGGGCGGCCTGCGCGAGCCGGGCGGCGGTGAGCGGGATGCGCAGCATGGCGTGGCCGATGATGCGTGCCTCCATGGCGACCAGCTCGGCGGAGGCGTACCGGGGGTCGGAGGCGCGGGCGGTGTCGCCGGCCTGGTCCAGGCCCAGGGGCACCACACCGCTCCGGCCGAGGGGGCCGACACCACGGTTCGCCCGCCATCTCCGGCCACCCGGGCCGACCTCGAGAGCGGTGTCGGTGAGGTCGCTGACCAGTGCGACAGTGTCGGCTGCGGTCGCTGGCTTCGGCTCATCCAGGCGGTCGATCCGGGCGGCGATGGCGATGGTCAGGTCCGCGCGGGACCACACCGCCTTCGACCGGCCGACCACGGACACCGCGTCGGCGAGCAGCGCGTCCCGCGCTAACACTTCGGGCCGTGTCGCCACGGGTGGGGTTGCGCCGGGGCTTGCCTTAGGGCTTGCCGCCGACGCTCCTGCCACGGCGTCGAGCAGACTCCCCGGCGTGATGCCGTGCGCCGCGGCCTGCGCGGCCCAGGTGGTCCGGCGGTCCGGGCCGCCGGCGTGGTGCTCCTTGCGCGGTCGGGTGGCGAGGACCGCGGCCTTGATGATCCGGGCCCGCTCATCCGCGGTGACCGATCGACCGAGGGCCTCCTCGGCGTCGGCGATCGTCGGGACCGCGTCCGACATGACGGCGCTGGTCCGACTCGACCACGCCTGCAGGAGCTGCTCGGGCACGGCGGTGATGTCGGCCTGCCCGTGCTCGGAGACGTCCCCGAACAGGACGGGGAGCCGGTGGGTGAGCTCGGCGCGCAGTGCCGCCTGGTACAGCGCCCCGGCGGCCTTCTTGTGGTGGTACACCTCGTGCCCGTCCAGGGTGCGCCACGCCCCGTCGGCGCAGCGCGCCTTGTTCACGACCAGGGCGTGGGTGTGCAGCTGCGGGTCTCCGGTGCGGGAGGTTCCGTGGTCGAACAACGCGGCCGTGTACCCGGCGGTCGGGACCTGGTGGATGCCGTTGCGGCCGCGCCGGGAGTACCCCGCGACCTGCTGCAGGTAGTCCAGACCCGCCTTCACGGCGGCGGCGTGCGCGGTCTCGATCTCCGTCACCCAGTGCCCGTCACCGAGCGCCCAGAGGGCGCTGACGGACTTCGGGGCGGAGAACGTCAGGTCGTACCCGGTGACCGACCGATCGCCCCACGCCGCACCCAGCTGCTCGCCCGTGGACGGGGAGAGGGCGCGCCCGAACAGCGCCTCCAGCTCCCGCTCCTCGACCACCCCGCCCGCCAGCAGACCAAGCTGAGGGAGGCCGCTGCCGTGCCAGCGGCCGGGCGCCTCCCCGTTCTCGCTGTAGTACTCGCACGCACCGCCAGCGACCGTGGCCTGGTAGTACCGCCACGACGATCGGCCGATCTTCGCACTGGACAACACGAACCGACACCAACCAGAATCACGTTACGGGACAACGGTTTCCGGCTTCGACGGTAGCACCCACGATGCACATGTCTGACGCCAGAGGTCCATTCCCCGTTGAGGCCCGCGCACACCGAGGATGCGGCGATGCGGTGCGGCTCCTACCGTCGGCAGTACCGCAGCTTGACGATCCGCCATTTCAGCCGTCGCGGGCAGCGAGACGGGCTGCGCCGCGGACGCGTCGGTCATCGGCAGCCCATCGCGGTAGCGCGCCGCCCACTTCGACGCCGTCGCCGACGACACCTGGAACCGTTCGGCGGCCCGACGCACCGGCCACTCGTGCACCACGATCGACTCGGCGAGGCGCTGACGACCGATCGGGGTCAGCGGGGCGTTGGCGTGGATCAACGAAGACCTCCGGGCGAGGGTTGGTGTGGTAACCCCCTCCGTACCGGAGGTCTTCGTCTATCCGCTCACGCCACGCTGATCACAACGTCCTCGGGACTACGAACCAGGCAAGTCGGTGCAGCGATCGCCCCGGGGTGCCGTTGACGGCCTGGCTTAGCAATAGCCTCCTCAGATTCGACGAATATTGGTGGGTTGTTAGAACTATCAACTATGCGCGTTGGTGGCTCCAGATATCTGCCAGTTGTGACCATTCCAGGAAACGTAAGAGTGCGCATCACCGCTTGGTTTTGTGTTGTCAAAGTAAACGACGCCAAGGGTATGCCCGCTGTACCAGCCACCGCTGTAGAAGGAAAATGGAGAGACTCGTGAGCCCGAAGTAGTCGTGCAGATGGTCTCCTCGCGCCCTGAGGTGTCTGTGATGACAGTGCCGTCTTGCTCGTCAAAGAGCCGGATACCGCCCACTATAAAGAAGACGCCCTCTCCGGTTCCGGAGGAATTGTCGAACGATGCCTCTTGTGCGGAACTCGGCACTCCATAAACCGTCTGATCTCCGTACGAGGTTGCCTGCGCGCTAACGGCCGGTACGAGGACGGCCAGCATTGCCGTCACGACGACACCGGTAAGCGCCGACAATGACTTGTGAGTTCTCCGGCTTCGTTCGCGAATTCCAGGGTCCATTGGACTTTCTACGCTGATCGAATTTGGTGTCACATTCGCCTCCGGTATCGAATGGTTTTCTGAAGAAACTTGTTGCGTGGCTATGCTGCACAAGCAGAATTCGAGTTATGCGCAGTACTTGTTTTGGATCGGCTGCTTCTTCGTGAAGCGGCGCCCCTTCGAGCGCCACGGCCAGGAGGCTACGCCGAACGGGTGAAACTTGTCACTCAGGCCAAGTGACGAAGGTGGTCGCGTCGGCCAGGCGCAGCGATGATCCTCGGGTGAGGGGGAACTACTCTCGCGGCGGCTCGCCCCGCTCGTGCAGACCGGTACAGATAGACCGGTACAGACAGACCGCACATGTACCGATGACCAGTATGTGACGGTTGGTTCGGGGGCCCTGTCGGCGTCGACCTGGCGGTTGGGCAAGGACTGGCGCCGGATTTGGGCCAGCGGTGTAATCCTGCCTGCGTCAATGTTGGGGTGGGTGCTCTTGCAGTGCCTTCTCTACACGCACACGGCATCCCTGCCACCTGCGAGCTACCGCTATCAGACGCCTGCTTGGGACTGGCTCCGACATGGATTCCGCTACGACCTAGCATCGATTGCATTCTGGACTTGCGTCGCGACGGCAATCGCCATTAGCGCAGCTCAAATTCCCATACGTGGACACCTGCCTTCCCCTAGGTTGGCTTCCGCGATCGCGCTCGCTATCACTGTCGCGCTGGTTCACCGGGACCGGACATCGCCGAGTGGGCGGCTTCCTGGCTGGCCAGCTGGAATCTCTCACGGATGGGAGCACTACCAAGGTTGGCACGAGCGGTCCAACGCGGCGGTGGTGGTGTCAGGTCTGCTGGCGCCGATTGTTGACTTCGGACTGGTCTGGCTCTTGGCATTCACGGCATGCAAGGCGATCACCGGGTCACGAGCGATCGTCCCCGCCCAGGGGGCACCTCCATCTAAGCCTCCGTCTCGGGAGGTTCGCCTCGCCGCTGTCGCCACCACGGCCTTCCTACTTTGGTTGGTGTCAATGGTTGCCACCAACGCAGTGCTCGGGCGTGCCGGTGACGTGCCAGGCTGGCTTGGATGCATGCTTCCCACCTTGGCCATCGGAGCTGCCGGGGCCGGGGCCGCCCTGTATATGCCTGGCGACGGGTTTCGGTGCAGATTGCGAATAGTCGCGGCCGCCGTCGCAACGATTGCGGTGTTGACGTTGTGGCAGTGGCTGTCGTGGCGCGGTCTCGTGCCAACGGGCGCGGACACAGTCCTTGATGGGCATCCGTTCAGCGCACCGCAGTCGGTAGCGGGAACCAGCGGAGCCGCGTTCACCTGGGCGGCGGTTACAACATCAATCCCGGCAGTCGTTGCGTTTCCTTGCTTGGTGTTCTGTGAGTCCCTCAGCGCGAGAATCATGCTGGCGCTCGCGATCCTGCTTGCTGCCAACGGAGTTGATGCAGCTGCCACTTGGGTCGGCATCGCATCGCATCGCGTCGCTGAGGCGAACCCCGTTGTTCGTCTTGTGGGCTTCGGTGCCAAGCTAGCGGTGGTTACTGTCGGGGCCCTCCTCATATGGCGCCATCGTCCGCGGCTGCTGTGGCCCCTAGCGCTCGTCCTACTTTGCGTTGTCGCGTATCACGCGGCCGGCCTCGTCATCGGACGCTGACAGCGCGCCGGTCAGACAGCGCCCCTGCGCATCGCGTCCAACACGGTGACGGCCGCTTGGTCGGCGTTAGGGAGCGTGTGCAGGTATTTCTGAGTCGTGGTGATGCTTGAGTGCCCCATGCGTTCTTTGACGATCTGGATGTCGGCTCCGCCGGCGAGCAGCCAGGAGGCGTGGGCGTGTCGGAGGTCGTGAAAGCGGACGTGGAACCCGACACCGGCGGCTCGAAGTGCGGGAGTCCAGACTTGTTGACGGAACCAGGCGCGGGGGATGTGGCCGTCGGTGTCCAAAGTTCGGGGTCGCCTCGGCTGGTCCTTGCCGTCGGCGCGGCGTTGGGCTCGGTAGGCGGCGACTGCGTCTTTGCAGTACTGGCAGCGGCATCTCCCGGCGCTGTAGGCGGAGAGGGTGCCGTGCAGGTAGCAGCGACCCAACTCGTTCGGAGCGGTCACGCCCAAAGTGACGGGGTCGGGCAGAGTCTCGGGTCGGCGCCGGCGAGCGGCTCCGACGGGATGGGGCGCGCGGAACAGCAGGTCGTCGTCTCCGAGGGGCGCCGCGTGAGCTTCGAGCTGTCGCGCGATGTGAGTGGAGAGGGTGAGGGCCCGCCATTCGGTGTCCTTGGGGTAGGCCTTGACGAAGAAACGCTGGCCGTCAGGGGTGAACCGGGACGCGAGTTCCCCTGCGACCCGTGAGACCGTGAGCACTCGTGTGTCCCAGTCGATGTCACCTTTGCGCAACTCGATGAGCTCGCCCCAGCGCAGCCCCGTCTCGATGTCGGTCTCCACCAGCAGCTGCAACTCACGTGACGGCAGCGCGGCGAGCAGGTCGGCGAACTGCTCCGGGGTGATGATCCGCCGGCGTTTCGTGGCAACCGCTGGGGTCTTCACGCCCATGCACGGGTGCAGGAAAGTGATCTGGTCGTTGAGGGCGGTGGTGAAGACCGCGGAGAGCACGGTCATCGCGTAGCGGATCGTGGGCGGCTTCACCCCAGCGGCTTGCAAGCCAGTTACCCACTCGCGGACATCGCCCGGCATGACGTCGACCATCCGGAACTCACCGAAGAACGGCAGCACGTTCCGCTCAAGGCAGTAGGTGTAGTTCTGGCGGGTGCTCAGCTCGATCACATGGTTCGGAAACCACTCCTCGCGCACGTATCGCTCGAAGGTGAGCCGGCCGCGCTGGCTCTGGCCACCACGGCCCTCGGCGACCCGGGCTTCGGCCTGCTGCCACGCCTTGTCCGCGGCCTTCTGACTGGGGAAGGTCCCAGCGGAGCGGCGGCGACCCCGGCCATCGTCGTAGTAGGCAGTGAAGCGGGGCTGACCGTCTCGGCCGCGCCGTCTGCGTGAGTGGCCCAGGGCGGCTCACCTCCAGTCCCGCGCGCCTTGCTCCGGGTCGAGTGTAGGCGTCCTTGACCCTCATTTGACCCTCGCCGGGTGAGATGGTGCGAGGCGACACGAAGCAACACTGGACATCTCTGAGCGGCCATTTATGAAGTCATTACAAGGGTTCTGACCTTAGCGACATCGGGGCTCGCGACGGCGGGAGGTGTCCGTTTTACCGTTCGCATCGAGGGGGTCAGGGGTTCAAATCCCCTCAGCTCCACAAGTGTGATGTCTCGCGACATCGGTGCCACCTGTGTCGCGTCATAGTGCACACCTTGAGGTCTTGGGGCTGGCAGCCGCGCGCCCGACATCCGCAGGTGCGGTCCAGCAGCCGCAACGGCCGATCTGGCGTCTCCATGACAGATGTCATGACGTGATCAGGACGCCTCGCACTTAGCAGATCGCGGCTCGCCGACCAGTCTCGTGGGCATGACAGCCATGCATGCGCCCGTGATCGCCCTTCGTGACGTACGGAAGGCGTACGGCGGCTCGAAAGCCGTCGACGGCATCGACCTGACGATCGCGCCCGGAGAGGTCGTAGCCCTTCTCGGCCCGAACGGCGCCGGCAAGTCGACGACCCTGGACATCGTGCTCGGCCTGGGTAGAGCCGACTCCGGTGCGGTGGAGCTGTTCGGCGGGTCCCCAGCCGAGGCGATCGCGGCCGGCAAGGTCGGAGCCATGCTCCAGACCGGTGGTCTCATCATGAACACGACGGTCCGTGAGCTGATCGGGGTCATGGCGTCGCTGTACTCGCGGCCGCGCGAGGTGGACCGAGTCCTCGAGCTCACCGGCCTGGCAGAGGTCGCGGACAAGCAGGCGAACAAGCTGTCGGGCGGCCAGACCCAACGGGTCAGGTTCGCGATCGCGATGGTCAGTGACCCGGACCTGCTCATCCTGGACGAGCCCACCGCCGCACTCGACGTACAGGCCCGTCACGCCTTCTGGGATGCAATCAGGGGATATGCCGCCGAGGGGCGGACGGTTGTCTTCGCCACTCACTACCTCGAAGAAGCCGACGAGTTCGCGGATCGCATCGTGCTGATGGCACAGGGGAGGATCGTCGCAGATGGGTCGGCGACCGAGGTGAAATCGATCGTCGACGTCCGGACGATCCGCGCCACCCTTCCCGACATCGAACCGTCCGAGCTGCTGAAGCTCCCGGGCGTCACGGGTGCTGACCGACGCGGCGACTCGATCGTTCTCGCGTGCAGCAACTCCGACGAAGCCCTGCGCGCGCTGCTCCCGAGATATCAGCAGCTGCGCGACATCGAGGTTCGAGGCGGCGGCCTCGACGAGGCCTTCCGGCAGCTGGTTGGCGACGGTGCCGAATCGGTACGGCCCACCGGGTCTTCGGCCCCTGACAGCGAGGTGTCGGCGTGATCACGGCGACGTATGTTCGCTTCGAGGTGCTACGGAGCTACCGCAACTGGCGATTCTTCGCGTTCTCCTTGGCGTTTCCGTTGATCCTGTACGTCATCACGGTGAGTGCCAACCGGGACGCCAAGGACTTCGCCGGAACCGGGATTCCCCTCGTGTTGTACTCCATGGTGGGAATGGTGGCCTGGGGCTCGATGACAGCGACCATCGCCGGCGGCGCGCGGATAGCCGCTGAGCGGGCCGTCGGCTGGGTGCGCCAGCTGCGCTTGACGCCGCTGAGCGTGCGGACGTACTTCGGGGCGAAGGTGCTCAGCGGCTACGCGGTGGCGGTGACCAGCATCGTCCTCCTCTACACGGCTGGCATCGCCTTCGGCGTAACGCTCTCACTCGGGTCATGGGTACGAATGACCCTGCTGATCCTCCTCGGCCTCGTCCCCTTCGCTGCCATGGGCATCTGGTTCGGGCACGTGCTCACGATCGATTCGATGGGGCCGGCCCTCGGCGGAACCTCGGCACTGTTCGCGTTGCTCGGCGGTGCGTGGGGACCGGTCGGCGGTGACACCGGATGGCTGCATGACGCGGTTCAGCTGTTGCCGTCGTACTGGCTGGTACAGGCGGGGCAGTCGGCGTACACGCAGGAGTGGTGGCCGTTGAAGGCTTGGCTCGTGCTGGCCGTATGGACGGTTGTCCTGGCCAGGCTCGCCCGGCGGGCCTACGTTCGCGACACCCTTCGGATCTGACATGTCCCCGACGTACCCTGCCACCGTGGCTCGTGCTTGGTATCAGCTGCCGTCCGGGACCGTTGATCGGGGCGCTTCCCGCCGCCCCGGCTGGCGCGTCGGGATCGTCTTCGCGGCGGTGTGGCTGGTGTTCCTCGTGCAGCCGCTGCAGGACATCGTCGACAGCGGACAGTCGATCTGGTTGAGGGGTCTGGGCGTCGCGCTCCTCGGCGCCTTCGCCCTGATCTACCTGATCGGGGTCTCCGGACCGTTCCGGCTCAATCGTCATCCGCGTGCCTGGGTGTTCCCGCTGGCCATGTTCGTCATCGCGCTGGCGATCCTGCCGTTGGCTGGACAGTCGGGTCTCAACACGCTGGTGTTCGTCGGAGTCGCTGCACAGGCGGCGCTCCCCGTGGACCGAGCTATCCCGGCATCGCTCCTCCTCGTCGTGATCGCGGTCGCGCTGACGCTGGTCGTGCCAGGGTGGACCGACCCCGCCAACCAAGCGTTCTCGATCCTGGCCGCCTCGATGGCCATGTTCGGAGTCGTCCGGATGGCTGAGCGCAACCGCGCCCTGGTGGCCGCGCAGGAGGAGGATGCGCGACTGGTCGTCCTCGAGGAACGCGAGCGGATGGCTCGCGACCTGCACGACATCCTTGGCCACAGCCTCACCGTCATCACCAAGAAGGCTGAGCTCGCCCGACGTCTCACCTCCATCGACCCTCAGCGGGCGGCAACCGAGATCGCGGATGTCGAGCGCCTCGCGCGGGAAGCGTTGCGAGACGTTCGGGCGACGGTGACCGGGTCACGCGAGGTCTCGCTGGCCAGTGAGCTCGCGTCGGCGCGCAGCGCTCTGGACAGCGCGGGCATCGCCGCGCGCCTGCCCGACCCCGACACGACGGTGGCGGTGCCTCCCGAGTCGCAGCGTCTCTTCGGGTTCGCCGTCCGCGAGGGGGTCACGAACGTGCTCCGGCACAGCGGCGCCCGTTCCTGCACCGTGGTCATCACACCGGAGACCCTGGAGGTGTCTGACGACGGGCGCGGGTCGGTCGGTGCCGGCACCGACGGGACCGGCCTTCGCGGTCTGCGGGAACGGGTCGCCCAGGCCGGGGGGCGGCTGTTGACCGACTCGCCACCCGCCGGTGGATTCCGACTCCTGGTCGACCTCGGTCGGCGGGCCCCGGACCCTGCGTGATCAGGCTCCTGCTCGCCGACGACCAGCATCTCGTGCGCGGTGCTCTTTCCGCACTGCTCTCCCTCGAGGCCGATCTCGAGGTCGTGGCCGAGGTCGGTCGCGGCGATGAGGTCGTGTCGGCAGCTCTCGAGACTCACCCGGACGTGGCCCTTCTCGATGTCGAGATGCCTGGCTTGGACGGCATCTCCGCGACCGCTCGACTCCGTCAGTCGCTCCCGAGCACTCGTGTCCTGGTCGTGACAACGTTCGGTCGGCCCGGCTACCTGCGTCGGGCGATGGAGGCTGGGGCCACTGGCTTCATGGTCAAGGACACACCTGCAGACCAGTTGGCCGACGCGATCCGACGGGTGCACGCAGGACTGCGAGTCGTCGACCCCGCGCTCGCCGCCGAAACCCTCGCGACCGGCGACAACCCGTTGACGGCTAGGGAACGCGAGGTGCTGCAGGTGGCCCGGGATGGCGGCACCGTGGCAGACATCGCCAGCGCGCTCGTGCTGTCCGAGGGAACGGTGCGAAACCACCTGTCCTCGGCGATCGGCAAGACAGGCGCGCGCACGCGGGCGGAGGCCGTCCGGGTGGCGGAGGACCGTGGCTGGCTCTAGCCCTTGCGTCGCCAGACGCGCAGGCCGCGTAACCAATTGTCACGGAAGTGTTCAGCAGGCTCTTTCGCTGATACCTGCCCGACGTCAGGTGGTTAGGTGACTCACGTGGATGACCTCGAGCGTGACGATGGGCGCGGGCGCAGCCATGGACTTCTTGGGGCTGCCTCACGATGAGTTGGACAAGATGAGAGAGCAGGAGCGACGCGTACGGTCCGGGGAGGAGCCGGAGTCGGCATCGGGGTGGCACACGAGGAGTTTCGTGATCGATGGGTGCCGACGTGAGTTCCTGTACATGGATCTGGCGCCTGACGTCTGGGCGTCGACGGTCGAGTTCGGGTCGATGTACGTCGGGCTCAGCGGGGGTGGCATCAAGGCGTCCGACCACGAGATCCAACGAGTCGAGCTATCCGGGTACCGAACGTATGGTTCTCGGCGCATTGGCATCAGAGTGAGTTCGTTGACTCGGCTTTGGAAGAGGGGCACTAGCACGGGCTAGCGGATGGGGGGCAAAGTGCCGCATCGTCCACCAGAGCCCTCGCCGGTCGATACTCTGTTTCACGCTGGCGCGATGACCCGTGAAGCTCCGACACTGGGCTGGCTGTAGGCAGGGGACATGCCGAGGACGTGCCGACGCCCACTCCAAGCTCATGCGCGGACTGGCTCCCGAGTGGCCGGCTCCTTGATGGCGGAGCAGGTTCGATGACGGCTCACTCCGGCAGCTTGAGGGACCTCGTCGGAACCGTCCCTCGATGGCTCGGCGCTCTGATCGCCTACCTGGTGCTCGTCATGGGCCTGACCGCATGGGAATACATCGTCTACCTGACACCGTCGGCCGACGCGAGCTTCGCCGGGATCTGGCTGTTCATCGCGGCCCCGCAGGCCGCGGTCCCCGTTGCGGTCCTGATGCCGAGTCTGGTGGGCGGAGCCTTCCTTCTGGCTTTCTTGATCGTCCTTCTTCTTGAATTCGCGGCTGTTGTTGGTATCGGTCTCAGATTCGCGCGTCGAGGTACGCCGCGAGAGGTCGTCCCGGAGGACGGCCAAGGCCGGACGTCGTCCCCAGTCGATCATCTGCCCGGCATAGCACTGCTGCTGGGCGGTCTCTCTCTGGCTTGCGTGCTGCTGTTCCTGTCTCCGTGGCTGTGCGTGGCAGCGGGTGTGGTGGTCGCGGCCCTTGGCCTGCTCGGAGCGGTTCCTCGAAGGTTCCGGACGTGGACGCTGACGTGCGGGGTGGTCATGCTGGCGGCAGGCATCTACTTCTCTGTGGGGTAGCGCGTCCTTCCGGCCCGACGCAAGGATCTTCCGCGATGGGTGACCCCACGTCCTGCCGGTCACTGGGGAGCGGGGCTGTCACAGACGCCCGAGGTCGTCGCGGAGCTGGCCGATCCGCAGGTTGTTGCCGGACGGGTCGCG
>Ga0335071_10002798_pt1 | contig 18557 bp, 13 predicted proteins | sample Lox_Sample_15_FD_206724 | JGI IMG/M metagenome (GOLD analysis project Ga0335071, IMG submission 206724) | Soil microbial communities from Loxahatchee National Wildlife Refuge, Florida, United States - Lox_Sample_1.5 | ecosystem: Environmental > Terrestrial > Soil > Wetlands | place: USA... | reverse complement strand
CGGCTGACGCGCTGAAGGAGTCGAAGAAGTTTCAAAACCTGCGCCGCGACAGCATGGAACAGGTGCGTGTCATACAAAAGGCCGGCCTGTGGGTGTTGGCAGGGTTCATTGTCGGGTTTGATTCCGATGATGAGAAGATCTTCGACCGCCAGTTGGAGTTCATTGACCAGGCAGCTATCGCTTGGGCCATGGCCGGCGTTCTACAGGCGCCGCCTACCACCGCACTCTACGACCGGTTAAAGAGAGAAGGCCGCCTGATTGAAGAAAGCCAGGCCACTTCCAATTTCAGCGCGCCAAATTTCCACACGGTGCTTCCTCCGGCGGTGCTGCTGCGGGGTCTGAGCCGGCTTCTCGCGGGATTGTATGAAGCGGCGCCGTTCTTCGACCGGGCCTTCCGCTCGCTGGAAGCTTGGAATCCGCGCGGGCAGCGGCCTCCGAATCTGCCGATGTCCTACAATCTCCGGGTTCTGTTCGCTTCCATGTGGCGGCAGGGAGTGCGCTCGGGCTATCGCCGCGCCTACTGGAAGTTTCTCTGGCAAATGGCTTGGAACTGGTCGCGCCAACCAGCCAAAATGTGGCTGGGTTTCATGGTTCTGCTCTCCGCGCACCACTTTGTCATCTACGCCCGCCAGGTGGCCGAAGAGCTGGAACAGGAGTGCCAAGCTCTGGAATGTGCCCCGTCACCCGGCGTGGAGACAGAAGCCTGCAGCGTCGCCGCGGGCTGAGTACAACGGCTCCTGTTGTAATCTATGAAGACCAACTCCGGTTGGCAGGAGGTTGCATCGTGAAGTACGCGCTAGCTCTCACCCTGGTATTGGCATCCGTTCTGAGCGCCGCTGATATCAGCGGCAAGTGGAAGGGCGCGGCCGAGACCCCCGTCGGCACGACGGAGCGAACGTTTATCTTCAAGGTCGACGGCAACAAGCTCACCGGCCAGACACTCAGCAACCGGTTCGGCAAATCAACCATCGACGACGGCAAAATTGACGGCGACAACATCTCCTTCACCATCACCATCAACCTGGAGGGCAACGAAGCCAAGGCCAACTACAAAGGCAAAGTAAGCGGTGATGCCATCAAGCTCACCGTGGAGGTTCCCGGGTTGGACCAGCCGATCGAATACAGCGTCAAGCGTATTGAGTGAGCGCGGGGTTGCCTATCGCGACACGCGCTGCATGCTCTTCTGCGTCGCGTTAAGGAGAGGATCCTGCGGATAGAGGGAGCGCGCCGTCTGAATCACTTCGCGAGCCTGCGCGGCCTTGCCTGCTTGCCAGAAGCTCACGCTGATCTGGGCCAGCGTCTCCGGTGCCGAGCGAAATGCGCTGAGCCCCATCTTCTCGTATAGCGCCGTCACGCGATCATACTTGTGGCTGTTGAAGTAGAGTCCCACCAGTAGCTGATCCGCATATTGATTGGCCGGGTTCTGATCAACCGCCAACGTCATATACTCGGAAGCTTTCTCGCGGTCTTTTTGCGCCATGGATTCGAGAGCGCGGATATAAGCCGCCACACCGCCTTTCGCCGACAGCCGGAAATTCGAAAGGAAGAACAAACGATCGTTGCCGGCCTCCTCGAAAATATGAAACGGCACATTCACCGACGCCGCAATCTCCGATGCGCCCTCAGCGCGCAGGTTCACCACCATCCGGTAATCGCCCTCCGCCATGTTGGCCAGCGGGATCGTTTTGGCCTTCAGGAATCTTCCTTTTTGGAAATCCTTTGCGGCGATGGTCTCTTTCAATTCCTGGCGCTGCTCGCGAAGCTGCACGTGGGCGATCACGTATTCCATCGTGAAATTGCGCGTGTCGCCCTCGGGAACCTGTACCTGGAATAGCAGGCGCAGCGGATCGCGCGGGCTCAGGCTGCGTTCGGCGAGCGGCACAAACTGTACGCCGTAATACTCAAACGGCAGGCCCGCACCCGGTTTCTCAGCCTTCCGCACCGCCGAAGCCAGCAGTGGCGCGCTGAGCGCTACAACGTTGGGCGCCGGCACGGCGATTTTCCTTTGCGCTTCGTAGATCTTGCCTGCCTGCCGGTCGGTCACTTGCACTTTCAACGTGTATTTGCCCGGCACAATAGGAATACGGCTAGCCACGCGGAAGGGCAGGAACGTCATCTTGCCATCCATGTCTTCGAACGCCTGGTAGGTGCGCTTTTCGGAGTCATCCACGATCGGATCGCCGGCCTCATTTAATAACTGAAAGCCGGCGTCAATCGTGAAATCATGCCCGTTCGGTTCCGCCTTACCCAGCTTTTCCCGGTTGATCCAGATAGAGTAATCCAGCCATGTCTGACCCTCGGCATCAGTCAGTACCATGGTATTCACATCCAGCGCCTCCTCCTGATTCAGCAGCATGTAAGACGTGACCATGGCCCGCTCGGCGCGCAATTGGCGGATACGCTTGACGTTGAACGGATCATTGGCGAGATTCTGAATCTTGCTGACCAGCATTTCGCCGCTCATATCGACGGTGAAGTTCTGTTTGTCGATGGGATCGTTGGGAATCAGGGAGAACGCCGCGTGAGCGATGTCTCCTCCGAGGGGAGCCAGGAAGTTGTAGACATCGCCGTTGCTGTTAAACTGCGACCCCCTCACTAACTGCATAGGCCCATCGATGATGGGATGGTAAAAGCGGTACTCGCCGATATCTTCGGGGATGAAAAAGAGCACATAAAAGAACGGAGGCAGCGAGGTGTCGCTGGTTTTGTTTTCGTAGAACCACAACTCGAGCGGATAGATCTGGCTGTAGCCTGTGAAATTGACCTTTGATACCGGTTTGCCGAACTGGATGTAGCACCGGCCCATGTCGGTCATCCAGCCGGGCGTATTGGAGTGCCGTCCGAAGTTTTCGTTAGCGTACTGGATCCGCTGGTAGTGTTCCTCTTTGAACAGGTTCTGCTTCGCTCCGCGGACCGGATTGCGAACTTCCCAGAAATTGTCGATGAACCGGTCGCGCTCGCTGTCTGCCGTAAGCTGGAGGAACGCTTTCTTTTCCTCGTCGGTGATGATATAGACGACGTCTTTCTCCAGCCAATCTTTGTACTGTTTGGGAAGAACGACTTTGGTTTTCGTCGCGGCCTGAGCAACCAGACACAACACCAACGCCCCGGCCACAGCGAGTCGAATACCGGCCATACGCTCTTATTATGGACCGTTTGTAGAAACAGGGGCGACGAGTGACGCCGCCCCTGGAAGACGCCTTAGAACTCGAAACGCACCGAAGCCTGCGCGATGAAGGGCGATTGGTAAGCGTCGCCTCTGATCAGCAAGCCAGAAGGCTTTCCATAGTCCGGGTCCGCCGTATCGGGAGCGGTTTGGAGGTTCTCATCTTTGTAGACGACACGCTGCTGGTCGAACAGGTTGAACATGCTGATGCCGAATTTCACCCGCTTGACCTCTCCGATCTTGACGGTATAATCGGCGTGCACATCCACCGGGAAAGTAAACGGTGTGCGGCCCTTGGTGCCCCGGCCTCCGATCGGGATTTCGCCTGCGTTCCCATAGGCTGGATGTGCATCGAACGCGCTGAGCGGGGTCCCCGATTGCGCAATCCACGATGACCCGAAGTTGAAGCCCTTCCATTCGTAGTTTCCAAACAGCTTGAACGTGTTGGTGCGATCTGCCGGCAGCAAGCCGACCTTGTACTGGTCGCCCAGGCGTCCGTCGGTGTCCGTGAAGTCGAACATCGAGCTGATGTTGGGATCGTTCTGTTGGTTGTCGTTGCGGAAGTTGCCTTCGTAGTTGCCATCGAGCTTCGACAGCCGATAGCTTGCATAGAACTGAAATCCACGGCTGAACCGTTTGCTCATGATGAACTCGGCGGCTTTGTAGATTCGCGTGGGATTAGGAAAACCGTCTGGCTTACCGTCCGGTCCCAGGGCGCCGCTGTTCGCGGTGTACCCGCCAACGCAAGCTGGGGGGGCCCCAGTGCACGTCACTGGATTCTGGAAGTCATCCGAGGTGGCCGATGGATTCGCCACCACATAGTTCAGTTGCACACCTGCCAGCGCCTGTGTGACGTTGATGCCGGAAGTGTCCTCCAGAACGCGGCGCAGGTGTCGGTACACAAACCGGCCGCTGAACGTCATGCCGTCCTTAAATTCGTGCTCGTATCCTCCAACCACTTCATCCTGGTACTCCGCGCCGGTTCCTGGGTAAACATTCTCGGCGGAGAGAGGGCTTCCCAGCAGCACTGGGGCGGCTCCTCCCTGGGCTACCGGAATATAGTTGCTCGCGGAAAGGTTCGGCGCGTTCCCAGCTCCGGAATCCTTGTATTCTTCTTGGTCCACACTCGTCTCGAACGAGAAGGACCGCACAGCAATGTCGAGGGGAATCTTCTCGTAGAACCGGCCCCAATTGGCAAAGAACTTCGATTTACGGTTTCCCGTGGGGTCCACGATCACGCCAATGCGCGGGGCCCAGTTGTGCGAGAACACATAGCGGAAGGCGTTGCCCGTTTCGGCCTGCTGCTCGAATCGCAGTCCTGGTTTGAGGGTTATGCGGCGCCCTAGGGTCCAACTATCCTGTATGAATCCGGCGTGATAACGCGTGCTGGTGGTAATCACGGGATTTGACCAGTTTCCGCGCTGAACTGTATAAACGATCGGCGATGATGGATTTGTCGGATCGGTGTGCGTCCGGAACACTACGCCGCCGTGTTGCGTCGCCCCCGCCGCCTGCCCGAATTCCGGGAGGTTAGGAAGTGTAAAGTCCGGGCCGCCGTAGCCGTAGGTATCGCCGTAACGGACATCTTCGAACTGGTATCCATATTCGATCGTATGGCCGCCGAAAAAGTTGAACATGTGAGAACTGGTGGCGGAGACTTCGTTGACGTGCGATGCGGTCTGCTCGAGAAAGCCGATGCCGTTATAGGTTTCCTGGGCCCCAGTACCCTCCTGAGTCGGGGTAAGATCGACCACCTGAATGCCGTTCGATTGCGGCGTCTCTTGGAAGTGGTTGAAGTAGTTGCTGTAGTTTACCGACAACAGCCATGTAGGATTCAGTACCCCGTTGTACCGGCCGGTCTCGGTCCGCGAGCCATAGTTCAACGCGCTCTTTTGCGTAGTATCATTGCTGGCCAGCGCATCCGATTGCGGTGTGTCACGCGCGAAGCTGAAGGGTACGGAACTCGGATCGCCGAAAGCCGATGCTTCGAAAGAGTGATTCGACGAAAGATTGTAATTGATCTTGCCCTGATAGTTCCAGGTAGTGGTGGGCACGGTCACGGTGCCGAACTTCGCGTTAGCATATGCGGGTTGGCCCAGGTAATTTGTCGCAGGCACTGATCGAAAGCTCTGCGTGTACTCCGGGTTGAACCCTCCGTACCAGAACAGCTTGTCCTTCTTGATGTAGCCGCCCAAATCGAAACCGAAATCGTACTGCGATTGGCCGCTGTTATAAGTGCCTGGGGTAACGAGGTCGGTGTTGGAGTTCTTCCACGAGACCGCCATGCCCTGCGGCGCAAGGTACCCATAAGCCGCGCCGTGGTAACTATTGCCGCCACTCTTCGTCAATACGTTGATCACGCCGCCGAGCGCCTGCCCGTATTCGGCCTCGAAGCCGCCAGTCTTGACCTGCACCTCCTGAATGAAGTCGAAATTGACGCCGCTGCCCAATGAACCTAGTACGCGGCTATAAGTGCCAAATCCGCCAAAACCAGGATCGGTAGTGTTGGAGCCGTTAATGATGTACTCATTTTCCAGACCGGTGGCGCCGTTGATGGACGGATTTGCCGCTCCGGTTCCCAAACCGCTCGATACGCCGGGTGACATGGAGATGATGGAGGAAATGTTGCGGCCCACCGGTATGTTCTTATACAGAGATTCGTCGATGTTGGCGCCGATCGTGGTGGTGACGAGATCGATGGTTTCCGTTGCCTCCGACGTCACATCCACTGCCTGCGTGGTCGAACCCACCTGCATCGTGATGTCAGCCGTGGTGCGCTGGTTTACCCCGACACTCAGATTTGTCAATTTGGCGGTCGCGAACCCGGCTTGCTCCACTGTAAGCGTGTAACCGCTGCCAACGAGCAGGTTTGAGAAAACATATTCCCCGGATCCGTTCGTCACCGCAGTGCGTTCGCCGAACTCCGACGTTAAGCGGACTTTTGTACCGGCCAGTACCGCTCCGCTCGCGTCGCGCACAATCCCCGCAATCGAACCCTTGGTAATATCCTGGGCTTGTACCAGAAAAATACTAGTGGCAGTTACACAGACAAGAAGAAAACGTTGGATCCCGTTAGTCATTCCCCCACCCCTTTCACCCCAAACCAATCCACCCGATCCCGATAAGGTATCGTGGAATTCAAACTGGCGACGCGGCCTTAACGCACGACTTTGATTGAATTCCGTATAGAGTATTACAAGTCGATCACATTTACAAGAGTGATCTGTGCTTATTCCACGGCCATGAAGTCCCCGCCATTGGTGCTGGAACACACGTATTGCGCGAAGGTCATGGATCGCTTCATCAGCTGCGTGGCGGTCCGGCGATGCATGCTCCTAGCCCTGGAACCGCTTTTCTACTAGAAATCGTATAGATTACTCGCGCCTTCCGGATAAGTCCCTTAGGTACAGTCAGACGGATTGAAAAATTCGCGCGACTCCGCGTGGAAATCTAGTTGCTCCACACCGATCTCGTCAGGTGAAGATATTACGGCTCGAGTGCATGAAAGCCTCGAGTGTAATGCGTCGCCTCAGTTCATTTCCGTCGCAAGAACTATGAACTTCGCGTGCCGTAGGTGTGCCCGAAGTGGATCGCGAGTGCGGGAATTTCGTGCAGCGCGAAGAGCTCGAAGGGAGAATTTCCAAGATGAAGAGTCTTATCAAAACGTTGCTCCTGCTTTCGGCCCTGACTGGGTTTACGGTTCAGTCGCCCTCCCAATCCATCACCTCCGGTAGTGTGGAAGGAACGATTACAGACCAGAGCGGAGCCGCTCTTCCGGGAGCCCGCGTCACATTAGCTAATCTCAACACGAACACCTCTCAAAGGACAATCACGGGTGGAGATGGCCGCTACCGATTTTCATTTGTGACGCCCGGTACGTATCGGCTGACAGTCAGCGCTTCGGCGTTTCAAACCTCAGAGCGCGGCGGTATCGTGGTCGCGGCGGGCCAGCCTATCGCGGCCGACTTTCAGATGCAGGTCGCGGGCTCTACCCAGACCGTGAATGTCACGGAAGCGGAAGCTTCCATTCAAACCGAGAATGCCGACGTCAACACCAGCTACAACGCGGAGATGATTCAGAATATGCCCAATCCGGGCGGCGACATCACTTACATTGCGCAAACCTCCCCCGGCGTGGTGATGAATACGCAATCCGGTTACGGCAACTTCTCCGCTGTTGGTATGCCGACCATCTCCAATCTATTCACTCTGGATGGTGTGAATTATAACGATCCGTTTTTTGGAATCAACAACACCGGTGCTTCCAACCTGTCACTCGGTTCCAATGACATCGCCGAGGTCAACGTTATTAATAATGCGTATTCTGCGCAATACGGTCAGTATGCAGGCTCTCAAGTGACTTACATTACGAAATCGGGGAGCAATACTTTCCATGGTGATGTCTTGTACAACTGGAACGGGCGTGAGCTGAACTCCAACCAGTTTTTTAGTAACGCCGTTGGCCAGCCGACGCCCTTCAATAATTTCAATCAGTGGGGAGCGAACGTAAACGGGCCCATCTTCAAGAACCGAACCTTCTTTGACGTGAACTATGAAGGTGTTCACAGCCTGGTGCCGGCCAACAGTGCCGTCAACTTGATTCCCAGCCCGCAATTCGAGGCGGCCACGCTGACGAATCTCACGGCGAAAGGCAATGCCGCGGAGATTCCTTTCTATCAGCAGGCTTTTACCATCTACAACAACGCGCCCGGCGCCAGCACCGCGACTCCGGTGGCTGGAGGATGTGGTAGCTTCACCGGTCTGCCTGCCGGAGTCCCGTGCGCGCTCCAGTTCCGCAGCACGCCGCCCAGCGTCTTCAAGGAGTACCAGTGGGCCATCCGCGTGGATCACAACATCAGCGACAGCGACCGCTTGTATGGGCGCTTCTGGCGAGACGACGGTTTTCAGCCCACTTATACCAGCGCGTTCGGCCCGACCTTCAACGCTTCCAGCAATCAGCCCCAGTTCACGGCTCAGATCAGCGAGACGCACGTCTTTGACGTAAACACGGTGAATGAGTTCAAGGCGTCTACGCTTTACTATTCCGCCATTTTCAATCCCTCGGATCCCACTGGCGCCCTGGCCGCACTACCCACAGAGTTGACGTTCTCCGGAGGAGTACTCTCCTCGGTCGGAGCATTCGGCGCGCCCGGACCTAACTTCTATGTTCCCGATGGACGGCGCGTATTCCAGGAACAGATCCTCGACGACTTATCCCACGTGCACGGCAACCACACCCTCCGCGCTGGCTTCAGTTGGCTGCACTGGAGCGTCACCGACCTGGACTTCGCCTCGATTGGCGGGCCCTCGCATGGTCAAATCACGACAAACCTGGCCGATTTCTTTAACGGCGGCGGCCCGAACACTTCGGTCACGCAAGCCTTTCCGCTTTCGCCCGAGCAAGGCATTCGCTTCAATACTTACGGCGGATACGTTGCCGACGACTGGAAGGTGACGCAGCGGCTCACGGTTTCGCTTAATTTGCGTTTGGAAAGCTACGCCAATCCTACGTGCCAGGCGAACTGCTTCTCCCGCCTCGCAAACACGTTCACCGGCACGCCGGACCCCGCCGCGGCATCGACGCCTTACAACCAGCTCATCCTTTCCGGCCAGCACACCGGCTACCCCAACACCAAAGCCGTGGTTTGGGAACCCAGAGTCGGCATCGCCTGGAAGCCTTTCCACAATGAAAAGACCGTCATCCGAACCGGCGCAGGCATTTTCGCCGACGAGTTACCCGGTGGATTGACGGAGGACGCGGCCTTCAATAGTCCCGGATTCGCCGCCTTCACGATCGGCAACGGCACCCTTGCCCCCGGGGTACCCGGCAGCCTCTTCACCACGGTTTCGAACGCCAATCAAGCGTTGCTTTCCCAATTCAAATCCGGTGGAACGTTCAACTCTATCTCCCAAACCGTTCCCGGATTCGCGCCGCCGAACTTTTATAACTTCCCCACTACCTTCTACAACGCGACGTACTACAAATGGAATTTCGAAGTGCAGCAGGCCTTGCCGTGGAACATGGTGTTCAATGCTAATTACTCCGGAATGCACGGCAGCCACATTCCGATAGAGGATCAGGGCCTCAATGGCTATTGTCCCGCTTCGGCGTGTCCCAACGGCTTTAACGGACTGCCGTCAGCTCCGGCGAACCCTGCTCTAGGCACGGTGTTCCAGTATTTTTCCGCGGCAAACTCCAATTACAACGGTTTGACGCTCAGCTTGCAAAGACGCTTCTCCGCCGGGCTCAGCTTCAATTTGAACTACACCTGGAGCCACGCTCTCGACGATATTTCCAACGGTGGCATCAATAATTTACCCTTCGGGATCCTTGACACCAATCCCAGCATCACCATTCCGCAAAATCCGCATAACTTCGGCGCCAACTACGGAAATTCCGATTACGATGTCCGTCACTACCTGAGCGCGAGTTTTGTGTATAGCGATATGTTCCGCCACTCCGGGTTCCACTGGGGTCCTAATCGCGTCTTCGGAGGATGGACCCTCGCGACGAATTGGTTCTTCCGCACCGGATTGCCCTTCACGGTCATCGATAACGCGAATCTGGGCGCTCTCTACGGTTTCAATCTCCAGAACAGCCCCGAGTTCGCCACTCCGCTGACGAAGATTTCCGGAACGTGCACCAGTGCCGTAAATTCGGCATGCCTCACCACCTCGCAGTTTGCCCCCGCAGGCGTGCTCTCCGGGTTTGGCACCATTGGCCGCAACTCCGTCTACGGCCCTCATTTCTTCGATGTGGACCTTTCGCTGATGAAAGATGTGAGGATCAGCGAACACGCCACCTTCTCATTTGGCGCGCAGTTCTATAACTTGTTCAACCACCCGAACTTTGACCAGCCGGTCAATGACATCGCGAACCCGCTGTTCGGGACCAGCATCCAAACCGTCAGTCCGCCCACAAGCATTCTGGGATCGTTCCTAGGAGCCGGCGGATCGCCGCGCTTCGTTGAGATCAAGGGCATCGTGCGGTTCTAGGCTTACGGCTAAGTCAGTCGGCACCGGCGTTGCTTATGCGGCGCCGGTTGTTCGTCAGGCCCTTCTCAGCCACCAGTGCCACAAAACCAACCCGAGATAGGTCATAGCAAGAGACGTGAAAAGCGAAGTGAGCAGGATATGTCCCGCGGTGAACGCGAGTCCTTTTGGCCAGTCCGCATGGGAAAAGTAAAATGCATCCACCAGAACGCGCGAGGTCCAGTAGACACCCACAAAACAAGCGAGGCCCATCGCGGCGCGGTCGCCTCGCAGCAGTTCCTGGTGCAGCACGAGGGTCAGCATGCCAAATGCGATGATGGTCAGCACCGTGAATCCGCTCTGCACCCACAGCAGCTTGCGGTTGAACGGCATCAGCGATTGCAGGTCTTTCTTCCAGGCCAAGCGGCTCGGTACCTGAAAACTCGCGCACAGAATCACGAAATGCCCCGCCCCGGCGAGCCATAGCGCCGCATCGAAGAATCGTTCTGCCGGATAGTCAGTCACAGCGCGTGGATCGCCTGCATGAAGGGAAGTATCACATGCCGGATGAACGGAGGGTGAAACAGCCAGAACGCCGGTCCGGCCGTGAAGATCGCCATGTATATCCAGCCGCGCGGCCCTTGCCGCAATCCCAACCGCTGTCCCACTTTCGAGCGCTCCACCATGACTCCTGCTCCCTGGACCATGAAGTACATCGTGGGAAGCCCGTAACCCGCGCCCGCCGGCAGCGAGATGACTAGATCATGAATCAACCCGGATACGACAAACACTAAGAAGCCGGTTGCATGCACGCCCAATGTTCGGTGCAGCGGACGAAAAACCAGATCGTGCGCCAACTGGCGAAAGCCCATGTTCCAGCGCTTGCCCCAGAACTCGCTCAGTGACGCGGAGCGAATCGGCGCCAGCATGATGGGTTTTGCGTCTACGCCACAACCTTGCCAGAACAAACACAGCAATTGGAAGCTGCCAAAATGAAGCAGCAGCACAATGCCTAACATCCCCGTCCAACCCCGCAGCAATTCTGCGGCTACCGGAATCCTGCGAGCAATCCCCCAGAGCAGACTCGCGCCGAGAACAATCTCAAACACCGCCCAAACCCATCGCATCACGGGCGGTTGCGGGACGCGCCTTCGCGCGTCAAGAAAGCTCTGGGCATCCATCCCCGGCCAGGCGAGCAAATAGGCGGCGGAGCGCCAGTGCTCCTGGGATACACCGCGGTTCTGCCACCACGTCAGCCACTTCAACGCCGCAAAGATGCTGAAAGCCAGCAGCCACATGAATACCCAAGGCGGCAGTAAAGCCAGCATCGCTACGGCGCTCAAAGGCAAGACAGCCATGGGCAGCCAAGCGACCCATGAAGCCTTCGCTGCGGGCTCGTTCGCTCTCATCTTTTAGCGCACCTCTCCGAGGTTAGCCATGCGTAAAGTCTCGATGTACAACGCCGCACGTACATTAACTCACATGAAGCGCTCGCGGGCACGCGACGTGCAAGATACCAGCCAAGAGGGCAAAAAACCATGGGAAGGTATGTAATACTCGCCGCTTTCATATTTAGTGCTGTTAGCATCCGGGCGCAGAACGCTCCGCAGCAGCCGAACACTTCGAGCGCGGCACAGCCTCAACAGGCGTCACCGGTGTATCAGGTCACCGTCGTCTCGCGGACCACCAAAGCAGTCAACTATGGCACGCGTTCCGAGCCGACAAAGATCGATTTCAAAGGAACCGTCTTGATGTCCGACGCGCGCGGCGAAGCGGTGGTGCAAAGCCGGCAAGGCGTTGTGCAAGTCCGGGCCCGGTTCGAACATGTGGCGCCGCCGACAAGATTCGGCCCGTCCTATCTCACTTACGTGCTTTGGGCCATCACGCCTGACGGCCGCGCGCAAAATCTCGGCGAATTGGTGTTAGATCCATCCAACAAAGGCAAGCTCGACGTTTCCACCAACCTGCAGTCGTTTGCCCTTCTCGTAACCGCGGAGCCATATTTCGCCGTCACGCGGCCTAGCGACGCGGTCGTCATGGAGAATGAAGTGCGGCCCGACACCATCGGTTCTGTCGAACAAGTGGATGCGAAGTATGAGCTACTCCCGCGCCAGCCTTTCGTTTACGACATTCACCCCGCGAACGGCGTTCCTGAAGGCCAGAAGGTTTCGAAAGACGACTACGACGCCACACTCGCAATTTATGAAGCGCAGAACGCCATCCAACTGGCTAAGGCCGCGGGCGCCGAGCAATACGCTCCCGATGTGTTCCAGAAGGCCGGCGAGTTTTACCAGCAAGCCCTCGACGCCAAGGCGCGCAAGGCCGGAGTGAAGGCCGTGGTGACTCCGGCGCGCGAAGCCGCGCAGCGCGCCGCCGACGCGCGCACCGTCAGTCTATGCAAGCAGAAAGCCGAAAGCGGTGGCGACCATTCGAGCGCTGAACAGAAGCCGGCAAGCAACGGTTCACTACAATGATCGCTTCTTTTTCTTGCCGGACAAGACATCGTGCACCATATCCTCGCGATCACCCTGCGTCCACCGGTTCTGGATCTCTTGGTCGCTGAGTCCGCCGACGCGTCCCAACAGCAGAAATGGCGGCAGCGCATAGCTCAGGCTATGCCACTGCGCCATTTCCGCTAACGACTGTAGCGCTCGCTCCCGCATCAAATCGAGCGTCGCCACGGGACGGGAATCGGTGAGATTTACGAGCGCCTTGGCCGCTTTCATCCGGTCGCTCAGGACCACCGAGTTCAGCATTTCGACAAACCAGGTCGGCGAGATGCGGATCTCCAGATCCGGCTTTTTCGCCGCCAGCACCGCGATGGCGCCAAGAGCATCCATGGCGCTGGCGCGTACGTTTTCGTCGGGATCTTGCATCGCGTATTCCAGATCGGGCACCACTTTTTCCTTCTCGCGCGCGTATCCAATGAGCGTGGCCGCCATGGCTCGCTGATCGGTGTCGGCGGAATTCCGGAGAACGTCGCGAATTTCCAGCAGGTGCTTGGGAACCAGCTCCAGGAACCGCTGTTGGATGGCCCTCGCATCGGGATCGGCCGCGAGTGCGTGCCCGTGCGTCAAGTCCTCGGCCGTGCTGCCGCGCTGCGCCGCCCGCTCCACTGCCGCGATCAGATCCTGATATGGGTCGCTCAGATCCGCCGGCAGCGTGACGTCGCCTTGTGGTGCCGACCGTAGGGCAAAGTGCGCTGCGCCTTTTTCTTCGATCCCCACGAACAGCATGCTGCGGCCTCCATCGCAGCAAACCGCTTCCAATCGCGCCAGCACTACGCCGGGAACATCCGCCAGACGGTCTTCGACGTCGCCCTTCGATGCCGGAAGCGCATCGCCGACCGCGACACCCAAAGCTTTCTGAATGTGGCTTTCCGGCACTTTGCGAATACCGTAATAGTCAATGGATCCAATGCGTGGCGCCGAATCCGCCGCCAACGCCACCGGGAGCAACAGGATACAAACAATCTTCACGATATTTGGACGCGGTGCGCGCGCCCCCCGATACACTCGGCTGCCTCGGTTTACGCTTGCTTTTCCGCCATCGGCCCGATCACAGGCAGCACCAGACGGCTATCTTGCCACGCCGTCCAGATGAGCGCCAGCCACAGCACCATGCAGCCCAGCAGGAATAGCGGGCTCAGGAGCAGCGCCACATGCCTGCCTGCGAGCGAGATCCCTACCCAGAAAACGATGATGACCAGGTTCAGGAGAATGGCCTGAAATGCGTGGAAGCGTACCCGCCGGTTGTGTTTATAGGGCTCGATGAATAACAAGAGCACGCCCGTGACACCCAGCAAGAGATAGCAAAGGGCGCTGGCCACGTTGTCCGCAATTACCGGCGCCGGCTGGCAGTGGGAGCACTGGCCCCCGTTGAGCGCAGCGCCGCAGCTGGGACAAGTCGGCATAGCCCCCTCTTAGAAAACGGTGCAGCAGGTCGCTTCAGTTTCCGGCTTGCTGCTCCGCGATTGGTCCGAGGACCGGTAATACCAGCTTCTGCCCTTGATAAGCCCTGATCACCAGCAGCAGCCAAACTACAAAGAAGCCCAGCCCGAGCACAGGCCTGATGAAGAGCATCATTCCGTAAGACATGAATGAAAGGAATCCAATGGCTATCCAGATCACGATCGATGCGATATGGAAGAAAATGGACTGGAAAGCGTGAAAGCGAATGTTACGGTTTTGGTTATAGGGCGCGAGCACCAGAAACAGAATGCCTGTGATCAATCCTAAGGCGTAACACAGCGCGCTGGCTACATTCTCCGTCAAGCCGGCCGCAGAAGGAGCCGTCGGCGCCGCCGTCGGAACCGTCGCGGTCCCAGCCGTACCACCCGTTACGTTTACGGCTGCGCCGCATTTGGGACAGAAACGTCCTTCCACTTGGCTGCCGCAGTTTGCACAGAATGCCATAATGTGAAACTTTACTTCGCGAACGAGCAGTTTGCAAGCAGGTAATTTCCCCGAGCAGGTCGAGCGATTCGCGGCGGCCGGCTTAACGGAAGGTAACTATTCGACCGTGAGACGAGCTGGTTCCTCGATCAGCTTGGGCTCGATGTCAACCAATAAAACCAATAGGTTGTACCGGCCCGAGGCAGCTTTCGCGGGCACGCGGAATTTGATCGCCGAGTCGGATTGCTCGAGGATCTCCACCTTCACGTCGCCCTGGGCGTTGGTCAGAAAAAGATCTGCAACTCGAGATTTGTCTAAAAATTCGCCCGACACTGTGGCCGTTTCCCCCGCCTTTACCGTCTCAGGAGTGACCGCGCGCATCACCGGTGTGGGCAGGACGGTTGGGTCCTTTGCGCTTACCGCCAGTTTGACGCTCCCCATGAGCACCAGCGCGACAGCCGCCAACTTGAAGATTCGCATTGTCTTCTCCCTCCAAGTACCGCCGCGCACGCCGTCTTCCAATGCACAATCGCAACAAAAGAATGAGAATAATCGGCTACAGCCTTGCGTCAAAAAGCCCAATAGCACCGGCGGTGGGCGAACCGACTCACGTGATAGAATCCAGCCCATGTGCGGACGAGTAGCGGCAATCGCGCTTATGGCGCTTCCTATCAGCGCGATGGCGCTCGACCTCACCGGCGCGACGGTCGTTGCGCCTCCGCATGTCAAAGCCGCGAGTGTATTGGTGGAGGAAGTCGAAAAGCGCACCGGGATCCGCTGGCCGGTCGCACAAACCGGCGAAGGCGTGCGCATCCAGATCGCTGAAAAGACGGCGTCTCCGGCCGAAGGCTATCACATCGAGGTTGGAGGCAACACGGTTCGCGTGATCGGCAACGACGCACGCGGCGTGCTGTTCGGTGTGGGTCGCCTGCTGCGGGAACTCCGCATGGAGCGCGGCGCGATAAGTATTGCAGACGATTTCGCGGAAACGAGTGCGCCACGCTATCGCCTGCGGGGTCATCAACTTGGTTACCGGCCGAAAACCAACTCGTACGACGGCTGGTCGGTCCCGGTGTGGGAGCAATACATCCGCGACCTGGCGATTTTCGGAACAAACGCGATCGAGTTGATTCCCCCGCGCTCCGATGACGATGCCGACAGCCCGCACTTTCCGCTACCGCCCATGCGCATGATGACCGAGATGTCGCGCCTGGCCGATGAATACGGGCTCGACGTCTGGATTTGGTATCCGGCTATGGACACCGATTACACAGATCCCAAGACTGTCGACGCCGCTCTCCAAGAATGGGGCGATGTGTTTCGCAAGCTGCCGCGCGTGGACGCGGTGTTCGTCCCGGGCGGCGATCCCGGCCACACGCAACCGAAAGTCTTGTTGGCGCTGCTGGAAAAGCAAACCGCCGTATTGCATCGCTATCATCCCAAGGCGCAGATGTGGGTGTCGCCGCAAGGTTTCAATCAGGCGTGGCTGGATGAGTTTTACGCACTTCTCAAAAGCGAGCCCAAGTGGCTGAGCGGTGTCGTTTATGGCCCGCAGATCCGCGACACTCTCGAACAGGTGCGCGCCGCGGTTCCCAAGCGTTATCCGATCCGCCATTATCCCGACATCACCCACAGCCGCCAATGCCAATACCCCGTGCCGGACTGGGACGTCGCGTATTCGGTGACGGAAGGCCGCGAGGTGATCAATCCCCGTCCGATGGATGAAGCGGCAATTTTTCAGCGGGCGGCGCCCTTCACGGTCGGCTTCATCACCTATTCGGAAGGGTGCAACGACGATGTGAACAAGTTCGTGTGGAGCGCGCTGGGCTGGAATCCCGATGCGAAGGTGCAAGACATTCTGCGTCAGTTCGGACGTTACTTCATCAGCGAGCACTACGGCGAGAGCTTCGCGCGCGGGCTCATGGAACTGGAGCAGGATTGGCGTGGGCCGCTGGCGGCCAATTCGCACGTCGACGAGACGCTGGCGCACTTTCAAGAACTGGAGCACGCCGCCAGCCCGCAGATGCTCGCCAACTGGCGATTCCAGCAGGCCCTATACAGGGCTTACTATGACGGCTACACACGGCGGCGGCTCGCGTACGAAACAGATCTCGAACGCCAGGCGATGAACGAGCTCGAAAGGGCGGGGGAGAGCGGTTCGGAGCGCGCGATGGCCGGCGCGGAATCGATTTTGCACAAGGCGGTGACGGATCGCATTTCCGTGGACTTACGCGCGCGCGTGTTCGAACTGGCGGAGGCGCTGTTCCAGAGTATCCGGATGCAGCTGAGCGTCGCGCGCTACAAAGCCATCGCCGTGGATCGCGGGGCGACGCTCGACACACTCGATGCTCCGTTGAATAACCGGCTCTGGTTGGAACAGCGCTTTCGCGAATTGCGTGCGGCGCCGAGTGAATCAGACCGGCTGGCGGGGCTGCACGAGATTCTGCATTGGACCGACGCCGGTACCGGGGGCTATTACGACGATCTGGGCGACGTCACGCGACAACCGCACCTGGTACGCAACGAGACCACGCTGGTTGGGTTCGGCCCGTCGGGGACGCGGCGGCGATCGTGGTGGGACAACGCGGAATCGCGCTTCGACGCGCCGGTGCGGATGCACTATGACGGACTCGATCCGGCCGCTCGATATAAGATTCGCGTGACATATGCCGCTGAGAATCCGCGGCGCAAGATGCGGCTGGTGGCGGGCGAAAAGTGGGAGGTGCATGGGTTCATGGAGAAGCCAACCCCGCTGCGCCCGCTCGAGTTCGACATTCCCCACGAAGCCACGGAACATGGTGAACTGGATCTTGCCTGGTACGGCGAGCCGGGATTGGGAGGCAACGGCCGCGGCTGCCAGGTTGCCGAGGTGTGGTTAATCAAAAAATGAGCGAACAAACGTGGACGAGTCCGGTAAAGCAGCGCCTGCGCGCGGGAGAACCGGTGATTGCGGTGACGATTACGGCGGCGAATGTCGACATGGCGGCGCACGCTGCCGCTCTGGGATTCGATTTTCTTTGGCTGGAGATGGAGCATTCACCGATCACTCTGGAAACCGTGCGGAACATCGTGTTGGCTACGCGCGGGTTGAAGGCGCTGCCGTTCGCGCGGGTTCCGGTGAACGAACTGTGGACGGCGAAACGTGTGCTCGACGCCGGGGTTTGCGGGGTGATTTTTCCGTTCACCAGTACACCGGAGCTCGCGACGCAGGCTGCGGCGGCATGCCGCTACCCGACGGCGGGGCGCAGAGGGTCGGGCGCGGTTCTGGCGCGATTTAGTTGGCCGAACGGCCCGGACGGGTACGCCGATTCAGCGGACGAGAATGTTGTCGTCATCACCATCATTGAAGAGGCGCGGGCGGTGGAGAATGTGGACGCTATCGCCGCAACGCCGGGCATCGATGTGTTGTTTATCGGAACGAGCGACCTCTCGTTTTCACTTGGGCTGCGCGGGAACCAGGACCATCCCACGCTTCAGGGCGCGATCGACAAGGTGGTTGCGGCCGCGAAGAAGCACGGGAAGGTTGCGGGACGCCCGGCGGCGACGCCGGAGCAGGTACAGAAATACATGGCGCAAGGCTTCGGATTGTTCCAGGCCCCAACCGATCTGGGATTCATGACTGCGGGAGCGAGGCAGTATCTGGAACCACTGGGACGATCGCCTATTGTTCCGAAGGTGAAGACGATCTATTGAAGCCGCGAGAGGAGAATCGTTTGACAACGGAGACAATCTTGACAGATGCCGCTCTGTTTGAGCACATCACGCGCAATCTCTACACGGCGGTGCTGTCGGACGCACTGGACGAAGTGGGTGTGCGCGATCGGGCGATGCGGGAGCATATGCGGCCTTTGGAACCGAACACCGTGGTCGCCGGACGCGCGCGCACGATTCTCTGCATGGATCTGTACCACATCCAGGAGAATCCGTACGCAAAGGAGATCGAAGCGGTCGATAGCATCTTGCCGGGTGAAGTGATAGTGGTCGCAACGGGCGAGTCGAAACGGAACGCGCCGTGGGGCGAACTG
>Ga0335071_10002797_pt1 | contig 18557 bp, 17 predicted proteins | sample Lox_Sample_15_FD_206724 | JGI IMG/M metagenome (GOLD analysis project Ga0335071, IMG submission 206724) | Soil microbial communities from Loxahatchee National Wildlife Refuge, Florida, United States - Lox_Sample_1.5 | ecosystem: Environmental > Terrestrial > Soil > Wetlands | place: USA... | reverse complement strand
TCCGGCTGAACCCACGGCTGGCATTCGGACTTTCGGAGGCTCAGTTGATCAGCATTGTCGTCTTCTTCATCGGCATTCTCTTCTCGCTCTATCTGGATCATCGTCGCGAGAGCAGATCACGCCCTGTCTGAGTTCCGGGCCACGAGTCTATGAACAATCTGATCGTCGGTCGGAAGCCTGTGCTGGAAGCGCTCAAAGCGGGAACGCTCATCGAGCGCATCGTTCTCTTGCAGGGGGTTCGAGGCTCCATCATCGAAGAAATCACGGCCGCGGCGGACCGTCAAAAAATCGCTGTGAACGAAGCGAGCAGACAGGAGTTCCGCGAGCTCGCGAGCGATGTCACCACCCAGGGGATCGTCGCGGTCGTGGCGCGGCGTCAGGCTGCAACCGTCGAAGAAATTCTCGCCCGCGCATCTTCCGACAGCAGGCCCGGGTTCCTCCTCGTGCTTGACGAGATCGAAGATCCGCACAACCTCGGCGCGCTGATTCGGACGGCAGAATGTGCGGGAGCCCATGGTGTCATACTTCCGAAACACCATTCGGCGCCTGTCAATGCGGCGACAATCAAAGCTTCGGCAGGCGCCACGGAACATCTTCCCGTCGCGGAGGTCACGAATCTTTCCACGATGCTCGACGACCTCAAAGAAGCACACTACTGGGTGGTGGGGTTGGATATGGAGGGTGAGAAGGAATTTACGCAGGTGGATTACACAACACCCATCGCGCTGGTGGTCGGCAACGAAGGAAAAGGAATCCGGCGGCTCGTGCGAGAGCACTGCGATTTCATCGCGCGCATCCCATTGTTCGGCAAGGTCCAGTCACTCAATGCGTCCGTCGCCGGCGCGCTCGTGATGTTTGAAGTCGTGCGCCAGCGCCGCGCCGCGGACAGTCCCAAGCCCGCAGGCGCGTAATCCATTTCTCCCGTTCTCCCTCTCTCCCTCTCTCCCGTTCTCCCACTCCCCTAACCCGCCGCTCCCTCACCTTCGCCTCGCTCCAGCCCGAACTTCTTCATCTTGTTGTAGAGGTGGCTTCGCTGGATGTCCAGCGCTTCCGCCGTCTTGCTGATGTTCCAACCGTGCGCTTCGAGCTGGCGACGAATGAACGCCGCCTCGGACCGGTCCTTGAAATCCTGGAATGTCCCGCCGGCCGAAACGAGATCGTCCGCAACGGCACGCGACACCGAAGGACCTGCATCGATCGATCCCGCATCGATGACGTGCTCACTGGTCATGATCACGAGCCGCTCGACGGTATTGCGCAGCTCACGCACGTTGCCGCTCCAGTCCAGCGACTGCAGCCGGTGCATGGCATCCTGGGAAAACGACTTGACCGGCATCCCGTTGCGCCGGCAGATTTCGTCGGCGAATGCCGCGGCCAGGATCGGGATATCCTCGCGCCGCTCCCGGAGCGCCGGGACATGAATGGGAATGACATTCAATCGGTGATAGAGGTCCTCACGGAACACGTGTTGACGAATCGCCTCCGCCAGGTTCTTGTTTGTCGCGGCAATCACGCGGACATCGACAGGGATCTGACGCGTGCCTCCCACCCGTTCAACATTGTTTTCCTCCAGCGCACGGAGGACCTTCGCCTGTGCGTTGAGACTCATGTCGCCTATCTCGTCGAGGAACAACGTGCCGCCGTCCGCAAGCTCGAACTTTCCGACCCGCGTCCCCGTCGCGCCGGTAAACGCGCCTTTCTCGTGACCGAACAGCTCGGACTCGATCAGCTCATTGGGAATCGCAGCGCAATTCACCTCAACGAGAGGGCCGGCATTCCGCTTGCTCATGCGGTGAAGAGCCTTCGCCACCAGCTCTTTGCCCGAGCCGTTTTCCCCGGTGATCAGCACGCGTGATTCCGTCGGGGCGACCTTTTCGATCGTCTTGAGGACGTCGCGGATCTGCTGGCTCTTGCCAAGGATGGCGTTTGCCCCCTCGACCGATTCCTTCATGCGGCGGACCTCCGACACGAGCGACTTCCGCTCGATGGCGTTCCTGACGACGATGAAAAGTTTCTCCAGGTCGAGAGGCTTCGGGAGAAAGTCGAACGCCCCCTGCTTCGTGGCCTCGACGGCCGTTTCGATGTCGCCGTGAGCAGAGATCATGACCACGGGCAGATCGGGGAAAAGGTCCTTGAGCTTTCCCAGCACCGTCAAGCCGTCCATGCCCGGCATTTTGATATCGAGGAGGACGAGATCGAAGGTCTCGTTTGCCGCGATTTCCAGCGCCCGCTTGCCGTCCTCGGCGACCGCTACGCCATAGTGTTTGTGTTCCAGCGATCGTTTCAGCCAAACGCAGGTTTCTTTTTCGTCATCGACGACGAGGATGGACTTCATGAGATCACCTTCTCCCGGGATGATTGTGCACGCTCAGTGGCCGAGGAATTCGGACGGGAGCGCATCAACCCGCGTCGCGAGGGTCTCGGCAAACCGCTGCCCCTCACGATTGGCTCGGACATCCCGCGGGTCATTCACTCCTCCGATGATGAACGCCTCCTCCTCCGTTTCGACAAATTCTCCGACATCGTCCGCCGACTCCGTCGAACCGAATGCGATGGAGAGGAAGGCGGACCCGAAAAAATGCTGCAGCTTGTCGCGGTCTCCTTCCGGCGGAGTATCGGGATACAGGACCGATGGCAGCGCTGCGACGCGGCGGTCAAACGCCTCCTCGAATTCCCCGGTCAACGGCAGCCATAACACGATCCTGATGATCGGAAGGCGGATGCCGACGATGCGGTGGTCGAAGGTCGCGAGCATGCAGATCAAGAGCGCCTCCCCCGTGTTTCCCCACGTCAGCTGCAATCCCCGGCGAAAGAGAAAATCCACGGCCGCCAGGTCTCCCCGCGCCCGGCGGTAGGAAGTAAACTCCGGGCTCACGATAAGATCGCGGAGCGCGCTTTCATCCTGTACCACCTTGATCGGGAAAATGAGCGGGACAAAGAACGAGACCGCGATAGGGACGTCGGGGACAGGAGGGAGCGAATCGGTCGTCTGGGCCGCTCCGCGCGTCGAGCCCATCGCCGCAAGTACAGCGAGAACACAGAGGACAAGGGGCTTCACGTTTGGAGGACGCCTGGATTGAATCTGGGAATATCCGGGTTGCACGAGGCCATCGCAATGCCGCGCGAAATGACACGGCGTGTATCGGTCGGATCGATGATTCCGTCCACCCAGAGCCGCGCCGCTGCGAAGACGGGGTCCGTTTCACGCTCGTACCGCGAACGGATCTCTTCGAGCAACGCCGTCTGTTCGGCCTCGCTCACGCTGCCCCCGTTATTTTGCCCCTGCTGCAGGCGAATACCGAGGAGCGTTTCGCTGGCCTGCTTTCCTCCCATGACGGCAATCTGCGCTGTCGGCCATGCAACGATGAGTCGCGGATCGTACGCCTTGCCGCACATGGCATAGTTCCCAGCACCATAGCTGTTCCCCACGATCACCGTGAATTTCGGGACGACGCTGTTCGCCACTGCATTCACCATCTTCGCCCCATCTTTGATGATTCCTCCCTGCTCGGCGCGGCTCCCGACCATGAATCCCGTCACATCCTGCAGGAACACGAGCGGGATCAATTTCTGATTGCAATTCATGATGAACCGCGCGGCCTTGTCGGCGCTTTCGCTGTAGATCACTCCGCCGACCTGCATCTCGCCCCTGCTTGTCTTGACAACCGACCGCTGATTGGCGACGATGCCCACCGCCCATCCGTCAATCCGCGCATAACCGGTAATCAGCGTTCGCCCGTACCCCGCCTTGTACTCGTCGAGCTCGCTCCCATCCAGCAACCGTGCAAGCACTTCATACATGTCGTACGGTTTCGCCCTGTCGGACGGGACAACACCAGCAACTTCTTCGATCGGGAATTTCGGCGGGAGGGGTTCGATCCTGTTGAACGGTGCATGCGATGACCGCCCCATCCTTCCGACGATATTCCGGATCGTTTCGAGACATGCTGCATCATCGGCGACTTTGTAATCTGTCACGCCGCTGATCTCTGAATGCACCGCAGCGCCGCCGAGACGCTCGTTGTCGATCTCTTCTCCGATCGCCGCTTTCACAAGGTGCGATCCGGCAAGGAAGACGCTCCCCGTCCGCTCGACAATCAGCGCTTCATCACTCATGATCGGGAGATACGCGCCACCTGCGACGCACGGCCCCATGATCGCCGCGATCTGCGGAATTCCTCTCGACGACAGCACGGCGTTGTTCCGAAAGATCCTTCCGAAATGCTCCTTGTCCGGAAAGATCTCGCTCTGCAACGGCAGGAAGACCCCCGCCGAATCCACGAGATACACGATCGGCAGCGCATTCTCGAGTGCGAGTTCCTGCGCCCGGAGGTTTTTCTTGCACGTCATCGGGAACCATGCGCCGGCTTTTACCGTCGCGTCGTTGGCGACGATGACGACATCCCGACCGTGGATGCTGCCGATGCCCACCACGACGCCCGCCGACGGGGCACCGCCATATTCGTGATACATCTCCGCGGCGGCAAGGAGGCCGATTTCCAGAAAACTCGATCCGGGATCGATCAGACGCCCGACCCGTTCACGTGCGGTGAGCTTCCCCTTCGCATGCTGGCGCTCGATGGCCGACCTTCCGCCCCCTTCGAGCGTCCGCAGTTCCCGTTCACGCAGCATCGACAACAACTTCGCCGTTGCATCCCTGTTCCGCTGATACACGGCGGAATGCTCGAGCGCCGATCCGATCATCGACATCCTACAATCCTCTTCACCGTGGACCCGATCCTCCGTCGCCCGCATGTTACTCCCGGGCGAGCAGGCTCCGGGCAATGACCATCTTCTGCACCTCGGAGGTTCCTTCACCGATCGTCATGAGCTTCACGTCGCGGTACAATTTCTCGACGGGGAACTCCTTGATGAACCCGTACCCTCCGTGAATCTGAATCGCCTCCGACGCCGCTCGGGAGGCAATCTCGCTTGCGAAATATTTCGCCTGGGAGGCCTGAACACTGAACGGTTTCCCTTCCATCTTGAGCATGGCCGCCTGCCACGTCATCAGTCGGGCCGCGGTGATATCCGTGGCCATGTCCGCGAGCTTCCACTGGATCGCCTGAAACTCTCCGATCGGCCTTCCGAACTGCACGCGTTCCCTGGCATACGCAATGCTGGCATCGAGGGCGCCCTGTGCGATGCCGACCGAGAGTGCGGCGATTCCGATTCGTCCACCGTCAAGCACCTTCAGGGCCTGCTTGAATCCGTCTCCGATCTTGCCGATAATGTTTTCCTTCGGGACCCGGACCTGGTCAAACAAGAGTGTCGCGGTGTCGCTGCATCGCATGCCGAGTTTGTTTTCCTTCTTCCCGATCGTGAAGCCCGCCATCCCTTTTTCCAGCAGGAACGCGGTGATGCTCTCGCGCGGGCGGGTGTCGTCGGTGATCGCCAGAACAACGTATGTGGAACCAACTGAACCCTGGGTGATGAACGCCTTGCTGCCGCTGATGGCCCAATCCGCTCCATACTTTCGGGCCACGGTTCTCATGCCTCCCGAGTCGCTGCCCGAACCCGGTTCGGTCAATCCCCACGCGCCAAGCGCCCGGCCCGAAGCCAGATCGGGAATATATCGTCTCTTCTGTTCCTCGCTCCCGAAGAGCATAATGTGACCGGTACAGAGACTATTGTGCGAAGCGACGGTAAGTGCGACGGACGGGTCGACTCTGGCGAGTTCTTCGATGATGAGCGCGGCATCGAGGTCGGAAAGCCCTGCGCCTCCCAGATCGTCAGGAACGGTGATACCCAGGAATCCGAGGTGGGACAGCCGCTCGATGATTGAAAACGGGAATTCCTGGGTCTCGTCATAGTGCATGACGACCGGCTTCATTTCCTTTTGCGCGAAGGATCGCGCGGCCTTCCTGATGGCCTGCTGTTCCTCAGTCAATGAGAACGAGTACCCGCCCTGCTCCATGGCACCTCCGGCAATTTGCGTGGCAACTGACTCTCTCTCAAGAAACGCGCAGGCTCTCCGGGAAGTTCAGGAATCCCCCATATTTGAATAAGGCTACTCGCGAAGAAGAAGTTCAGCAGCATAATACGGTGAACAACGTCCCTCCATCGCCTCCCCGACGCATTTCTCCAAAAGCTGTTTTCGCTGCGGGCTCCAGAAGTCCGACTGCAGCCTCTCCGAGACAAGGCCGCGGATCCGATCCGACACACGCAACCGACGGCGGTCGGCAAGGGCACCGCTTGACTCCATGCCGACGCGATGCTCCTGTATGCGCTTTACCGTCTCATCGATGCCGATCCCTTCGCTGGCCGTTGTCTTGACGACTTCCGGGGCGCGGCGATCGTTCCCCCGGAAATGCAGAATCATCTGCAGCGCCATCACCGCCTGGTCTGCGCCAGCCCGGTCTGCCTTGTTCATTACGAACAGGTCGGCGATTTCCATCAGCCCTGCTTTCATGGCCTGGATGGAATCCCCGGATTCAGGGACGAGAACGACGACGGTCGTGTCGGCGGCAGCCGCGATATCGAGCTCCGACTGTCCGACTCCCACGGTTTCGAGGAAGATGATCTGTTTCCCGGCGGCATCCAAAATGTCCACCGCCTCCGCGGTCTTGCGGCTGAGGCCGCCGAGGCTTCCCCGTGAAGCCATGCTGCGAATGAAAACGCCGCCATCATTCTCCACGTCGGTCATCCGCACGCGATCGCCGAGAAGCGCACCGCCGGTAAACGGACTGGTTGGATCGACGGCGATGATCCCCACTTCGAGACCGGTGCGACGATACTGTTGCGCGAGACGATTCGTCAACGTGCTCTTTCCCGCGCCGGGAGGACCTGTGATACCGATGCGGTATGCGCGACCGGTCAGGGGGAAAAGCTCCGCCAGAAGAGCCTGCGCCGCGGGCTCCTCGTTTTCCACGAGACTGATCGCCCGGGCAATCGCCAGCGACGAGCCGCGTTTCAATTGGTCGACATCAACCCGTTGCGGTGCCATGAGTCATTGACTTGCGGAAGAACTCCACGGTCCGGCCGAGGCCCTCTTCCAGAGAAACTTCGGGGACCCATCCCAGGACACGCTGAATCTTTCCATAGGAAAGCACGCTACGCAACTGCTCTCCTTTCTTCGCATCACCGTGTTTCTCTTCGCACGAAGATCCGGTTTTCTTCTTGATGATGCGGAAGAGGTCGTTGACATCGCTTTCGACCGCCGTGCAAACATTGAACGCATCCGTTCCCTTGAAGTCGAGCGCTTTCACATTCGCGCGCACGACATCGCCGACAAACACGTAGTCCCGGGTCTGCTTGCCGTCGCCATTGATGACCGGCTGACCTCCGGCAAGCATCCGGCTGCTGAAAATCGCGACAACCCCCGCTTCGCCTTCGGGATTCTGCCGGGGGCCATAGACATTGGAATACCGGAGACTCACCGAGTCGAGCCCGTACACCGCGCGATAGTAGAAGAGGTATTTCTCCGTCGTGAGCTTTGCCACACCGTACGGCGAAATCGGGCGTTGCGGATGCTCCTCATCAGCGGGGAAGTAGTCCTGCTCACCGTACGAAGCGCCTCCGCTCGAGGCGAAGACGACCTTGCGCACACCTGTCGCGACGCAGGATTCGAGCAGGGTCAACACACCGAGGATATTCACCGAGGCATCGAAGACCGGATCATCGACTGAACGGCGCACATCCATTTGCGCTGCATGGTGATTGATGGCGTCGAATCGTTCCCTGGCAAAGAGGGCGCGGACTTTCTCTGCTTCCCTGATGTCCGCCTCTACCAGCCTCGCCTTCGGATTGATATTTGTCTTCTTGCCGGTGGAGAGGTTGTCGAGCACAACGACCTCATGCCCCGCTGCAATATAGGCGTCGACGATATGAGAACCAATGAACCCGGCTCCGCCGGTCACAAGAATTTTCATGGTGTTCCTCTTCCTTTACACTTCTCCGTGAATGAACATCAGGCCGGCGGTGAGATATCCGACGACCAGCAACAGTGCAACGGCTGCAGCGCTGCCGACGGCGGCACGACGCACGCGAATGGATGTCCGTTGCAAGGGATCAAGAAGCCATGCCAGTCCCGGACCAAAAAACAGCGCAAGCAATGCAAGTAACGGAAGTCTGTACCTCGCTTCCGTGTGCATCATCACATGAGCGCTGGTCACAACAAGAATGATCGACGAAAGAAGCAGAATTTCCTTCTTCTTTCCCCAGAGAACCACTACACCGAAAAGCGCACCGATCCAAAGAACGACATCAGCTCCCATCACCACAGCTTGCATTGCATGATTTTCCGCAGTCGTGGTGACGGGGAAGATCCAGAAGACTTCCAACTTCCGACCCATCAGACGAAGCCACTCCGATGGATGAGACCGTATCCAATCCAGCGCGATTTCCCGGTGGACCCGATCGCGCGTCACCTCATCGACTGAGTCAAGATCGGCAAATCCCCGCCGCGCCCCTTCCGCCCTGACCCAGTCAAAATACTCTTTCGGCAATGCAGTGGTTCCGTTGCTGAAAGGGTTGTTCCCCATCAACAGCGATGTGCCGGAAAATGTCGAAACCGGAACGAACGCATGCAGCACCGCGTAGTTCCGCACCGTCCAGGGGAGCAATCCGAGAACTGCAACGCCCAGGGCGCAGGTCGGGATGAGCATCCGTCGCTTCCAGGGCGCTTCGATCGCCGCAACGAGGAACAGGAACAGCGTTCCCAAGACAGCGAGACCGATTGCGCGTGTGAGTGTCAACGATGCCAGGAGCACACCGAGGACCGACGCCAGACGGAAACCCGGTTCACGCACGAGCCTCAATGCGACGAGTACGATGAGGAGCAAGAGCACGACGTAGAGCGCCTCGCTTTGAAGGACCGAACCATACACCACGAGACTCGGATGAAGAGCGAGGACAGCGGCGGTGAACCACGCCGCGGGGAGATTGTCAACGAGTTCCCTGACGACAAAAAATCCGACGATAGCCGCCAGACTTCCGATGATGGCGTTCAACAAGAGCAGCGGGAAGATCGAGCGGCCGAAAAGCTCGAGCATCCCGGCGAGCAGCCCGGGGAAACCCGGTGGCTTGACCGACCAGCAGCCGTTCGAATCCAAAAACATGCGGTCGTCGATCAGCCGCGTCGCGAGAAGGAGATACTCCTTTTCATCGGAGGTGAAGGCCTGCTGATGCAAAGGGACCGCCGTCGCCAGGCGGAGGATGGTGGCCAGTCCGGCCAGAAGGATGAGCGAACGGCGGGACGAAACAGAATCCGTCAACGCGACCATCGTAGTCCCCGAGCGCCGATATCTTTCCGGAAGTGCATCCCCGAGAACGAAATGTCGCCGATCGCGCGATACGCCGCTTCGATCGCTCCGCGAAGGTTGCCCGTGGGTTCAATGGCCGTGATGCCGAGAACACGACCGCCCGCGGTAACGATGCAATCCCCTTTCAACGCAGTCCCCGCGTGGAACACCAGAAGGCCATCGCGTCTGTCGATGACGTCAAGGCCTTCGATGGGAAATCCTGAGGCGTACTTTCCCGGATATCCTCCTGAGGCCAAAACCACACACACTGCGGCCGAGGAACTCGATGTCCAGGATTTGCGCAATGTGCCTTCGCTCAGTCTGCCGGCGGATGATTCCGCGAGCAGCGTCAAGAAATCCCCATCGTACACCGGAAGGACGACCTGAGTTTCCGGGTCGCCGAATCGACAGTTGTACTCGACGACTTTCGGGCCGGACGACGTCAACATCAACCCGACGTACAGGCAACCACGGTACGGACGACCTTCGGCCGTCATGCCCCTGAGAGTCGGCATGATGACTTCCTGTTCCACGCGCTTGAGAATGGCGGGGGTCACACAGGGCGCCGGAGCATATGCACCCATGCCGCCGGTATTGTTTCCTAGATCGCCGTCCAGTGCGCGTTTATGGTCCTGCGCAGGTGCCAGCAGCATATACCGTTCACCGTCGCTCACGGCGAACACGGACGCTTCCTCACCGGTGAGGAATTCTTCCACGACGACGGTTGCCCCCGCGTTCCCGACGACGCTGCCGGCGAGAAACTCATGAATGACCTGGCGCGCTTCAGGTTCACTCGGACAGATGACGACGCCCTTCCCGGCGGCGAGGCCGTCGGCCTTTACGACATAGGGGGGGGCGCATTGATGCACGTATTGCCCCGCCTCCGCCTCTTGTTGCGCTGTGAACACCTTGTATGCAGCCGTGGGGATGGCATGCCGCGCCATGAATGCCTTCGCAAACGATTTGCTCCACTCCAGTTCGCTTGCATCTCTCGTCGGCCCGAAGATCAACATCCCGTTCTTCTGGAATTCATCGACGACGCCTGCAGCGAGCGGGACCTCCGGTCCAACCACCGTGAGGTCGATTCGGTGTGCGCGGACCGCTTTCATAACCCCGTCGTGATCTTCAATGGAGAGAGGAAGAAGCGTGGCCAGCTTGGCCATCCCCGGATTCCCCGGGGCGCAGAAGATCCTCCCGACGTCAGGGCTGCGAGAAATCGCCCAGGTGATCGCATGCTCCCGGCCGCCGGAGCCAAGGACAAGGACATTCATCTTCATGTTGTGAGCATTCTCTCAAAGATGCTGACCAGTTGTCGTGTCAGCACCACCCTGTTATATTTCTCCACTACTTCTGCCGGTGGAGACAAGAGTCTGTGGTGTTCGTACTCGTCGAAAAATGACTCGATGGCGCGTTTGATCCCGGCGACGTCACGCGGCTCCACCACGCGCCCCCCTGCCTCCAGGATGGTTTGCTTGATGAAACCCTCGGGGGCGAGCCCGAGGATCGGTTTCCCTGCCCCGATGTATTCGTAGGTCTTGCCGGGTGAGCCCACTTCATCGCCGACGATCATCCAGAGAACATCGGAAGCGACGACTTCCTTGAGACAATCGCGATGGGGAAGATACCCGAGGACCTTGACGGAATCCTGGAGCCCGAGCCGAACGATCAACTTCAAATTCTCTTCCCGGAAATTCCCCGCGAACACTGCTTCGATGCGTCCCCGGAGCTTCGGGCGTTCCTGGAAAAGCAACGAGAGCGCGGTCAAGAAATGATCCGGGACGCGATCCTCCCAGAACACGCCGGCGTATGTGATCCGCATCTTGGACGCGGACTTCGGGAGCTTCGGTCCATCCGAAGCCAGCGCAAGCGCAATGTCTTCCGGATCAAACCCTTGAGGAATAATTTCGATGTCGTGATACGTCAGGAACTTGTACCGTTTGATCAGCAGCTCCTTGACGCGCCTGTTCGTCGTGACGATGTGGCTGCTCGCCTGGATTGCCCGTTTCTCGAGCTGGATGTGCCGAAGGCGATGGAGTGGAGTAGGGTAGAATTTAAAGGGGTAGTCGACCCACGGATCGCGATAATCAAAAATGAGGGGGCGGTTCAGTTTCTTTTTGACTGCTGCACCGATGAGGAAATCGGTGAACGGAGGCGCGGTCGCGAAGATGAGATCGAACGGATCTTTCGCGTGCAGGGCGGCCGCCTTCGCAACTGCCCGGCGTTTCCATCCGATCTTGTTGTCGGGGATGAAGAATGTGTCGCTGAGTTTCCCCATGATGCGGCGAACGCGCTCTGGCGGAAGATCGACAACCTCTCCTTTCTTCCACATCCGTCCGGGCCCGGCTGTCGACGTCCGCACGATTTCGACCGGCCTGCCGGCAAGCTCGGGAAGCAACGATTCATCGCGGGCGATATAGCCGTGCGGCTCGACGGTGAGGACTGTCGGATGCCAGCCGAACTCCGGGAAGTATTTGACGAACTTCAGCGTCCTTTGCACACCGCTCAGGCCCATCGGCGGGAAATAATACGCGATGACCAGCACCCTGCGCGGAGGGAAATCGTTGCTCTTGCTCATTACAGCTGTATCAACTCCCGTGGTGAATGGGTGAGAATTTGGCAGCCGCTTGTGGTGACGACGAGATCGTCTTCGATGCGAACGCCGCCGATCCCCGGGAGATAAATTCCGGGCTCGATCGTGATCACCTGGCCGGCACGGAGTATTTCGGCGCTCGAAGGAGCAATGCGCGGCCGTTCGTGGACCTCCATGCCGATGCCATGCCCGAGGGAGTGCGGGAAATTCTTCCCGAATCCCGCTCGTGCGATGTGTTGTCGCGCAGCAGCATCGACGGTGCGCGTTTTGGCGCCCGGTCTCACAAGGTCGAAGGCGGCCTCCTGTGCGGAACAGACAACGTCATAAGCTCTGCGAAGCATGTGATGGGGTCTCCCCAGAAACACGGTCCTGGTGATATCGGAGCCGTACCCGGCCACGACGCTTCCGAAATCAAGGAGAACCGGATCCCCCCGCCGCAGGGTGCGCCGTCCGGGTCTCGCGTGCGGCATTGCTGCGCGAGGGCCGGAGGCCACGATCGGCTCGAAGCTGTCACGCTCCGCACCGAGCCGGGACTGGCGATACGTGATCTCGAGAGCAAGCTCGCGTTCCTCGATCCCGGGTCGAATCAACGTTAGAATTTCCCCGAAGACGGTATCGCTGATCCGTGCAGCGGATGCAAGTGCGGCGATTTCCGTCCGGTCCTTTTCACACGCGAGTTCCTCGACCACTCCTGAAACCGGGCGCAAGTGTTTGCCTCTCCACAAACGCCGCATGTCGCGGAACCTGCGGTACGAAACTTCACTATCGTCAAACCCGACCACCGTGCAATTCCGTAGAGCCCCATCGCGTACCGCAGCCTCGAACAAGCCGCCGGGAACGACAGTGATGGGGATCCGCCGTCCGAGTTCCAGCCGTGACTGCTCCCGGTAGCGCCCATCCGTGAAGAACCGGGCCGATCTGCTTCGCACGATAAGCAGTCCATTCGAGCCGGTAAAGCCCGTGAGATACCGCAGGGCTGAAGCGCGGGAGACGACAAGCGCGTCGATGGAATGGAGCGGAAAGGTCGATTGGACGTTCGAAAGCCGGGTTTGATAGGTCCTGCCGGATGGATGGGGCAGAGCATCCAGGGATCGGGACCGGATGTGTGTCGCTGACATTAGATGTGGTAGTTGGGGGACTCTTGCGTGATGGCGACATCATGGGGATGGCTCTCCCGGAGTCCCGCATCGGTCATCTTCACAAACTTCGCCGAACGTTGCATCGCGCGGATGTCCGGCGCGCCGCAATACCCCATAGCCGCACGAAGCCCACCGACCATCTGGTACACCGTGTCTCCCAGGGGTCCCTTGTACGGAACACGGCCTTCGATTCCTTCAGGAACAAGCTTCTGCAGATCGTCTTCGGCATCCTGGAAATACCGGTCGCGGCTTCCCTGCTTCATCGCCCCGATCGAACCCATCCCGCGGTAGAGCTTGTAGCTGCGTCCTTCGAGCAAGACCTTCTCTCCGGGGCTTTCGTCCACACCCGCAAACAACCCGCCGATCATGATCGAATCCGCCCCCGCGGCGATGGCCTTGGCGATGTCGCCTGTCTGTTTGATGCCGCCGTCCGCGATGATGGGAATGCCGGAACCCTTGGCCGCGGCAGAACACTCCATGATTGCCGTCAGCTGTGGAACGCCCACTCCCGCAACGATGCGCGTCGTGCAGATGGAACCCGGTCCCACACCCACCTTCACGGCGTCGACCCCGGCGCGAATAAGATCGCGCGTGCCCTCGGCGGTGGCGACATTGCCGGCAACCAGCTCGATATCGGGGAACCGCTTCCGGACGCGTTTCACCATCGTCAGGACGCCCGCTGAATGACCGTGGGCGGTATCGATGATAATGACGTCGACATCGACGGCGATGAGCCGGAGCACCCGCTCGACCGTATCGGAGGTCACGCCGACTGCCGCACCGACTCTCAGCCGGCCGTGCTGATCCTTGCAGGCAAAAGGATGTTTGATGTTTTTCTGGATGTCCTTGAAGGTGATCAACCCCTTGAGGATACCATTGCGATCGACGACCGGAAGTTTTTCGATCCGGTGCTTCTGCAGGATCTCTTCCGCCTGCTTCAGCCTGGTGCCGACCGGTGCGCTCACGAGATTTTCGCGCGTCATGATCGATTCCACGCGGAGCGTTGTGTCGCGCACGAAGCGGAGGTCCCGGTTCGTGATGATGCCGATCAGCCGGTGCTGATCGTCCACGACCGGGATTCCCGAGATCTTGTACTTCGTCATCAGCATCAGGACGTCCTGAATGCGTTCATGCGGCCCGACGGTCACCGGGTCCAGAATCATTCCGCTTTCGGACCTCTTCACCCGGTCGACCTGCTCGGCCTGGGCTTCGATCGACATGTTCTTGTGGAGGATTCCGATCCCGCCTTCTCTCGCCATCGCAATCGCCATCTCGAATTCCGTAACGGTATCCATGGCCGCGCTGACGAGTGGGATGCTTAGATCGATCGACCGCGAAAGCTTCGTTTTGACCTCGACCTCGCGCGGGAGGACCTGTGATTTCGCCGGCACGAGGAGGACGTCATCGTATGTTAACGCTTCGCCGATAACCTTGCGAGAAGAGGGCACGGTTGCTCCAGAAAATCAGTGGACAATAGTCGATGGACCGTAGTCAATAGTCAACCGGAATGGGCAGAGGTGAAGACGCTCAAGGACTCGGAAATGTCGATCGACAATCGTCCACCGACTATTGACTATCGATCCTTTCAAGAAAATGCCTGTATGCCGGTAACGTCCTCCCCCACGATCAACGTGTGCATTTCATGCGTCCCCTCGTATGTGAGGACGGACTCCAGATTCGCTGCATGCCGCATTACCGGATATTCGTCGAGGATGCCGTTTGCGCCAAGAATCGTTCGGGCCATCCTGGCGATCTCGAGCGCGTGATAGACGTTGTTGCGCTTTGCGAGCGAGACCTGCTGGAACCGCATGTGTCCCGCATCCTTCAATCGTCCGAGCTGGAGACAGAGAAGCTGGGCCTTCGTAATCTCGGTGATCATATAGACGAGCTTCTCTTGCGTGATCTGGAAAGCGGCGATGGGGCGGTCGAACTGGACGCGGGATTTCGCATAGGCGAGAGCCGATGAATAGCACGCCATCGCTGCTCCGATCGCGCCCCAGGCGATGCCGTAGCGGGCCTGGCTGAGGCAGGAGAGCGGAAGCCGGAGCCCGTCTCCTCCCGGCAGTATGTTCTCATGCGGCACGAGCACATCCTGCAGGATCAACTCGGACGTCACCGAGGCGCGGAGGGAATGCTTTCCCTTCATTTCCGGTGCGGAATATCCGGGCGTCCCCTTCTCCACGAGAAACCCGTGCACCACACCGTTCAGCTTGGCCCAGACGACGGCGACATCGGCGATCGTGCCGTTGGTGATCCACATCTTCGCCCCGTTCAACAGAAAGCCCGACGGCGTATCTTCCGCGCGCGTGATCATGCCGCCGGGGTTGGACCCAAAGTCCGGTTCAGTCAATCCGAAGCAGCCGATCTTTTTCCCCTGGGCGAGCAAGGGAAGCCAGCGGGACTTCTGTTCCTCTGATCCGAAGGCAAAAATCGGATACATGACGAGAGCGCTTTGAACGGAGGCAAAACTCCGCACTCCGCTGTCGCCGCGCTCCAATTCCTGCATGACCAGACCGTAAGCGACGTTGTTCATTCCCGCGCACCCGTACGCCGCAGGAAGGGTCGCCCCGAAGAGGCCGAGCTCGGCCATCGCCGGGACAAGATCCATCGGGAATGTGCCCGCGCGGTTGTGCTGCTCTATGATTGGAAGAACACGCTCGTCGACGAATTCCCGCACGGTGTTCCGCACAAGAATTTCCTCTGCGGTCAGCAGGCCATCGAGAGAATAGTAGTCGACCCCTTGGAACTTCGGCATGGGCGTCTTTTTTGTCTCGAGGAAGGTGATGACAAAAAGCCCTGCGTCGATTTCGATGGACAGGGCTCAGAGGATTTGAGTATGGAAAATACGGAAAAACGGAAGTGAAATCAATCCGGAATAGGTATGCCGAATTGTTTGATCTTGAGGTAGAGCGTTTTCTTGCTGATGCCGAGTGCCTCGGCGGTCTTCGCCCGGTTGTACCCGAATTCCTCAAGCGCACGCTTGATGTGGATGCACTCGAGCTGGTCGAGGGTCAGGACTGGACTTTCTCCCGCGGCAGGGGCGGCAGTATTCCTGGTGCCTTTCCTCTGCAGAGACGGGGGTAGATCGGCCGCCTCCACCGTGGTGCCGGAGCTCATGAGGACCGCACCTTCGATCACATGTTCCAACTCTCGCACGTTGCCAGGCCAGTCGTACCCTTCCATGAGCCGCATCGCTTCCGGAGAAAGCGATTTCAGCACCCGGGATGTAGACTTCCGCGTGAGAAAGTGGCTCGCAAGCAGCGCGATATCCTCACTCCGTTCCCGCAGCGACGGCACGGTGAGCGTGATGACGTTGATGCGGTACAGGAGATCTTCCCGGAAGCGTCCGGCGGCCACTTCCGAGCGAAGATCCTTGTTGGTCGCGGAAATGACACGCACGTCGACAGAGAGCTGGTTGGTCCCGCCGACACGCCGGAATTCCCCGGTCTCCAGGAACCGCAGCAGTTTTGGCTGGATGGAGAGGCTGATATCGCCGATCTCGTCAAGGAACAGCGTTCCCCCGTTGGCGACTTCGACCAGTCCCTGTTTGGCCTCATAGGCGTCCGTAAACGCCCCCTTTTCATGGCCGAAGAGCTCGCTCTCGAGCAGTGCGTCGGGCAAAGAAGCGCAATTCACCGCGACGAACGGCCGGTCGTTCCTCGGGCTGCGACGGTGAATGAGGCTCGCGATGAGCTCCTTCCCCGTTCCGCTCGCGCCCTGAATCAGGACAAAGGAGTCGCTGGCGGCAAATCTTGTTGCGCTCTCCACAAGCTTCATAAACGAAGGGCTCTGGCCGACGAGCTCGAATTTTCCGGACTTCCTCGACAGCTCGCTCTTCATGAGCGTGTTGTCGATCGTCAGTTGGCGGCGCTCGATCGCGCGGCGGATGGTGCTCAGCAGCTCATCGAACTCATACGGCTTGGCGATGAAATCGTAAGCGCCGAGTTTGATGGTCTCAATCGCCGTGCGAACATCGGCGTAATTGGTCAGGATGATGACCTGCGTGGTGGGAGAGTACTCGTGGACGAACTGCAGGACCTCGATCCCGCCTACCCGGGGCATGCGGATATCGAGGAGAATGACATCGAAGACCTTCGCCTGAATGAGGTTGATCGCCTGAGCCCCATCAGCCGCGGTCTGAATAGAAAACTCGCCAGTGTCGCCCAGTTCGCTTTCGAGGATGACGCGAAGAGGCTCCTCGTCGTCGACAATGAGCAGGTGATACAGCTGGCCCATGCTTTACTCGTTGAGAACCCGTTCGATGGTGGTCAGGAGATCCACGAGATCATAGGGCTTGCTTACGAAATCGTCGGCACCCAGTTTCTTCGACTCAATGGCATTCTTGAGGTCGGCGAAGCCGGTGAGCATGACGACCTTGGTCTTTTCGTGTTTCTCCTTGATGTACTTCAGAACCTCGAACCCGTTCAGCTTGGGCATCTTGATGTCAAGGAGGACGAGGTCGCATGTCGATTTGTCTAGCTCGTGTATGGCCTCGTCGCCGTCCCCTGCCATTCTGACGTCGTAGCCTTCGTTGGCCAACTCGCTTCCCAGAACACTCCGGATCGCCTCTTCGTCATCGACCACGAGAATGCTGTTCTTATTCGCCATCTAAACTCCAAGGGTGAGTCACGCAATTCCGTCCGGCCCACGACATCCACCTTCTGATTTCGTGATAATACCCAATCAGGTCAACAAATGCAACACCCGAGGAGATGGTCTCAAGTTGCAACTTTTGGCCCAAATGGATATACTTGGACGTGGCATCAGCGAAGACATCTTCTCCAATTACACTCTTATTCGTCGACATTGACGAAGCGTATGTGACCGTCGCGCGCCATGTCCTGCAGTCCGCGTCGGGTGGGCCGTTTAGTGTGATTTGGAAGAACAACGGTCCTGAAGGGCTGGCAGAGCTCAAGTCCAACCCCTCGATCAACCTTCTCGTCCTTGACCATTATGTCTCCGAGTCCACGGGGTTCGATTTCCTTCAACATTTGAAGGAAGACGGGATCGATGTGCCTGTGATCCTCCTGACCTCCCAACGCGAGTTCCATCTCGCCGTGGAGGCCCTGCGGTTCGGCGTCGAGGAGTATTTGCTGAAAGAGGATGCAGTCGGCCCCCTCCTCGCGAGAACGGTGGTGAACGTCATCGAGCGAACCCGGCTCCGGAAGCGGGTGATGGAGCAGGAGAAGACCGATCTCCTCGAGAAAAAGCGCGCAGACGCAATCCACGAGCTCGTTGTCACCATTTGCCATGAGTTCAACAACCCTCTGGCGGCGATCAAAATCAGCACCGACATCCTTTCACGGCAGTGGCTTTCCGACGGGGAACGAAAATTGATCAGCGAGCTGGACGGGAGCATTTCCATTATTGAGGCGGAAATCCAGAAATTGAGGGATCTCAACGTGGTGTAGTCTGAGAGCTTGCTTCTCTCTCGCCGTTTGGGTATATTGATCTATTCCCTATGTCCGGTCCACCCTTCTGTCGATATGGTGAGGAACACTCCATACAAAGCTTGCATTTCCCGAACGCTGCAGCAAAAATTTAACACACAGAATCCCGCCTAAAGGTGGGATTCTTTTTTTGTCT
>Ga0335071_10002796_pt1 | contig 18558 bp, 13 predicted proteins | sample Lox_Sample_15_FD_206724 | JGI IMG/M metagenome (GOLD analysis project Ga0335071, IMG submission 206724) | Soil microbial communities from Loxahatchee National Wildlife Refuge, Florida, United States - Lox_Sample_1.5 | ecosystem: Environmental > Terrestrial > Soil > Wetlands | place: USA... | reverse complement strand
CCCGGTACTCTGCGACCCACGGCGTCAGCGTGCTGGCCGACGCCTGGATGGAGCTGCGCACGGCGTCGAGATCGTCCGGATGCAGCACCGCGAACACGGCGGAGGCGTCGTGCCTCACCTCGGCGGGCGTCACCCGGTAGATGTCGCGGATGCCCTCGCTGGCGTACGGGAAGCACGACGATCCGTCCGGACGCAGGTGGTACTGGTAGACGACGCCCGGAACCTGCGAGGCGAGCTTCTGCAGGCGTTCGAGCAGTTCCTGCCGGGCCCGATGCTCGCGCTTGCGGTCGGTGACGTCGGTGCCCATCGCGACGAACTGCTGGATGGCACCCGACAGGTCGGTGATCGGCACGATGGTCGTGTCGACCCAGCGCAGCGAACCATCCTTCGCGCGATTGCACAGCTCGCCGTGCCAGGCCTCGCCGCTCGCGATCGTCTGCCACAGATCCCAGAACACGGTCCGGTCGTGCAGCCCCGAGTTGATGACGCTGTGGGTCCGGCCGATCAGTTCGTCGCGCGTGTGGCCGGAGGCGTCACAGAAGCGGTCATTGGCGTAGGTGATGACGCCGCGACGGTCGGTCACCGACACGATCGCGTGCTGGTCGAGCGCGAAACGGTAGGCCTCCAGCGCGCGCAGCGCCGACTCGACTCCCGCGGCCAGCCGGCCGCGTTCGTCCGCGGCATGGTCGACTTCGGAGCGTTCGCGCTGCAGCCGGCGGATCACCGGCTCGAGCACCAGCGCGATCAGCAGCGCGGCGGCGAGTATGACGGCGAACGCCCAGACGAGCAGCCGGCGCTGCTGCGCCGCGGCCTCGGCCGCGAAGCGCTCGGCCAGGTCCTTGACCCAGACCTTGGCGGCGTCGAAGTGCGCGAGCTGCAGCTGCTGCAGCCGCGCCAGCGCCGCGACGTTGCCGTCGGGCGCCGCCCGCGCTGCGGCGCGCGCGGCCGCCGCAGTCTCCTGCATGCGCGCCTTCAGCACCTGGAAGTCGCGGCACAGCGGATCGTCGTCGTGGCAGACGCGACCGAGGAAGCGTTCGACCTTGTCGTGCTGCTGCTGCCAGCGTTCGAGGGCATCCTCGAGACCGTCCGTCGTCGCGAGCTCGGGCGACAGCGCGCGAAACAGGGCGGGCAGCAGCATCTCGGCCGACAGGCCGCGCAGCCGGCCGGCGGTGCTGACCATCTCGGCGTGCTCTGCGTCGCGGGCGAGGAAGCCCTGCACGTTCGCCGCGACCCAGCCGAGCGCGCCGACCAGGAGCAGGAGCACGGCGGCGTACGCGATGCGCAGGCGGCGGCCGAATCGCCGGGCGGCAGGTGAAAGCTGGGTCAGCATCGAGCCGCTCGCGGTGGTGTCGTCCGGGTATCGGCCGGCCGGCGCCGAACTTGATGCCCGCCCGGCGTGCCGGCCGGGGCGGGTCCGGGCGGCAGCCGCGGCGCGAGGGGAGGCCGGGCGCGGCTGGGCGCGGCTGAACCGGGTCGCCGCGGCCCTCAGTGGTCGCCGCTGCCAGCCTTGCGGTCCCGAGCCTCGCCCTCGCACCACGGGCACACCCCGCCGTGGCGCTTCAGCGAGTCGACGATCATCAGGCCGCGGCAGGTCGGGCAGTCACCCGGCCTGAGCTCGGCGCGTCGCTTAAGCACGTGCAGCAGGTAGCAGGCGTGCTCGAAGGAGATCCGCTGCTGCGGGTTGAGCGCGAGGTAGGTCTCGTAGGTGCGGCAGAACAGCTCGCCCGAGTGCAGCGCCGCCTGGTTGCCGGCGGCGCTGCCCTCGTTGGCCGCCTCGCGCAGCAGGCCGAGCAGCGCGTAGAGGCCCGCGAGCGCCGCGGCGTGCCGGCGGGTCTCGAGGTTCTTGAGGAAGTAGGCCACCTGCGAGGGCGACTTGCCGCGGTGGCGGCGGACCTGCGCGCCGCGGGTGGCGCAGTAGGTCCGGTACAGCTTGCGGATCCGGTCGTCGCTGAGCCCGGTCCAGGTGCGGATGGTCTGCGTGCGGGCCTCGTGGTGGATCATCCTGAACGCGAGGTCGAGGCGCCGACGGTCCCGGGTGTAGCGGTCGTCCGTGATTCTCATATCCTTGTTCTCCCGTCAGTATTTGGTTTCTCGGGAAACGGTTTTTGGTATGAATCCACCAAAAACTGTACTCTCGGGCCCGCGCGCCGGCCAGCCAGAATATTTCCCGCGCTTGGGGAGAAAGGCCATGATCGACAGCACCGGCGGGATCCAGGACGAGGCCGACGGCGGCGGCTACCTCGCGCGCGCGGTGCTCGATGCGAGCGCCCTCGACTCGATCCGCGAGATCAACGCCGAGTTCCTGACGCTGCTCGCGCAGCAGCACGCCGCCGCACCGGGCACTGCACCCTTCGGGCTGCGCACCGACGCGGTGGCCGGCGTCGCCGCGCTCGATGCGCGCGGCCTGCGCGCCGCCGCCGGCTGCCCCTATACGCTCTTCAACCTGCGCTTCGAGGATGCGGGCTTCTGGGCGGGGCTCGCGTCGGGGAACGGGCGCGGCGCCGCCGCCGATGCCGGCGCGGCAGCGGCCTTCGCCCGCACCGCGGTGTTCCTCGCCTGGCACCTGGCGCTGAACTCGGAACTGACCGCGGCCCTCGCGTTCGGCATGACGGGCCCGGTGCAGCAGGCCTGGCGGCGCCTGCGGCTGTCGGCGCTCGATCGCGCCGCGACCGAGGCGCTGCCGCACCTGCGGGCCCGCTGGGGCGGCCACCCGAGCTTCTGGCCGAAGCTCGTCGAGGCCGCGGCACCGCCCGACCGGGCGCGCGCCAGCGCGGTCCGGCTGCTCGGCCTGCAGCTGCTCGCGGCCGACGGCATCCGCGCCGACGCGGCCGTCGCCGAGGCGCGCCCGGGGCGCTGACGGCGCCGGCGGTTGCCGCCGGCGGGCCGGGGTCTTACGCTTCGCGCTCGCTGCCGCCGGCCGGCAGCCCGTCGCCGCCCCCGGACCCATGCCCGCGCTCTCGATCCGCCAGCTGACCAAGACCTACGCGAACGGCGTCGAGGCCCTCAAGGGCATCGACCTCGACGTCGAGCGCGGCGACTTCTTCGCACTGCTCGGCCCGAACGGCGCCGGCAAGACGACGACGATCGGCATCATCACCTCGCTGGTCAACAAGACCAGCGGCAAGGTCGCGGTGTTCGGCCACGACATCGACCGCGAGATCGCGGTCGCGAAGTCCTGCATCGGCATCGTCCCGCAGGAGATCAACTTCAACCAGTTCGAGGCGGTCGAGACGATCCTGCTGAACCAGGCGGGCTTCTACGGCATCCCGCGCCACGTCGCGCGCGAGCGGGCCGAGAAGTACCTCAAGCAGCTGCAGCTGTGGGACCGGCGCCGTTCGGTCGCGCGCACGCTGTCCGGCGGCATGAAGCGCCGGCTGATGATCGCGCGCGCGCTGGTGCACGAGCCGCGCCTGCTGATCCTCGACGAGCCGACCGCCGGCGTCGACATCGAGATCCGCCGCACGATGTGGGACTTCCTGCGCGAGACCAACGAGCGCGGGGTCACGATCATCCTGACGACCCACTACCTCGAGGAGGCCGAGAACCTCTGCCGCCACGTCGCGATCATCGACAAGGGCCGGATCATCGAGAACGACCGGATGCCGAACGTGCTGCGCAAGCTGCAGACCGAGACGTTCGTGCTCAACCTGCGCGAGCCGCTGAAGGAGGTCCCGAGCCTGCCGGGCTTCGGCGTCGCGCTGGTCGACGACCGCACGCTCGAGGTCGAGGTCTCGAAGGACAAGAGCCTCAACGACATCTTCGTGCGGCTCGCCGCGCAGGGCGTCGACGTGGTCTCGATGCGCAACAAGGTCAACCGCCTCGAGGAGCTCTTCATGCGCCTGGTGCGCGGCGCCGGCGACGGCGCCCCGCCGGCGGTCGCGGCCGGAGCCGGCCGATGAGCGCGGAGCCCGAGTTCGCGGCGCCGTCGCGCGCGCGCACCGACTGGATCGGCTTTCGCACGATCGTGCTGCGCGAGTTCGGCCGCATCGTCCGCATCTGGGGCCAGACGCTGGTGCCGCCGGGCGTCACGGCGACGCTCTACTTCATCATCTTCGGCAGCCTGATCGGCTCGCGCATCGGCCAGATGGGCGGCTACGACTACATGCAGTACATCGCGCCGGGCCTGATCATGATGTCGGTGATCACCAACTCCTACGGCAACGTCGTCTCGAGCTTCTTCGGCGCGCGGTTCGGCAAGCACATCGAGGAGCTGCTGGTCTCGCCGCTGCCGAACTGGCTGATCGTCGCCGGCTACATCATGGGCGGGCTGGTGCGCGGGCTGCTGGTCGGGATGGTGGTCACGGTGGTCGCGCTGTGCTTCACGCAGCTGCGCGTCAGCCATCCGCTCCTGACGGTCGCGGCGGTGCTGTTCACGTCGATCGTGTTCGCGCTCGGCGGCTTCATCAACGCCGTGTTCGCCAAGAACTTCGACCACATCTCCTGGTTCCCGACCTTCATCCTGACGCCGCTGACCTATCTCGGCGGCGTGTTCTACTCGATCAGCCTGCTGCCGCCGTGGGCGCGCGCGGTCTCGCACGCCAACCCGATCCTGTACATGGTCAACGGCTTCCGCTACGGCTTCCTCGGGGTCTCCGACGTCGACGTGCGGCTCGCGTTCGTGATCATGATCGGCTTCGCGGTGGCGCTGTACGGGATCGCGGTGGGCCTGCTGTACAAGGGCATCGGCATCCGCGACTAGCTGGGGGCCGCGCAGGCTGCGATGCGCGGCCGGTTCTCCTCCCGCTTGCCCGCGCGACGGTCGCGCAGCTGCTCGGCCTCGACGCCGGCGCGCCGTGAGCGCGGCGCCCGGGCGGGCGGCGTATCAAAACCGCGAGCCGCTCGGCGGTCCCGGACCGCCCGAATCGGCTACAAGGGAATATTGTTAACGGCAGGATCTTCCGCATGACCCGCAGCCTCCATCTGCTCGACGTGTTCACCGACCGCGCCTGCAGCGGCAACCAGCTCGCCGTCGTCACCGGCGCCAAGGGTCTCAGCAGCCGGCAGATGCAGGCCTTCGCGCGCGAGATGAACTTCGCCGAGACGACCTTCGTGCTGGCCGACCGGCCGGTCGGCGGCGGCTGGCCGGTGCGGATCTTCACACCCGCCCGCGAGCTGCCGTTCGCCGGCCACCCGACGCTCGGCACCGCGCACGTGATCCGCCACGCTCTGCTCGGCGGCCGGGTCGATCGCGTGACGCTCGCGCTCGAGGCGGGGCTGACGCCGGTGTTCGTCGAGCGCGACGCCAAGCGGGAGCTGTACTGGATGCGGCAGCGCTATCCGACCTTCGGCGGCCGCCTGGCGCGCAAGGCCGTCGCGCCGGCGCTCGGTCTCGCGCCGGCCGACCTCGGCGGCCAGCCGATCGAGGTGGTCTCCACCGGCCTGCCGACGCTGATCGTGCCGGTGCGCACGCGACGCGCGCTCGAGCGCATCCGCGTCGACCGCGACGGGCTCGCCCGGGTGGTCGCGGCTGCCGACGCAACCGCGGTGCTGGCCTTCGCGCCGGGAGCCGAGCGCGCCGGGCACCAGCTGACCGCGCGCGTGTTCGTCGACGCCGCCGGCGTCCCCGAGGACGCGGCCACCGGCAGCAGCAACGGCTGCCTCGCCGCGTGGCTGGTGCAGCACCGCTTCCTCGACGACGAGGCCATCGACCTGCGCGTCGCGCAGGGCATGAGCATCGGGCGGCCGTCGACGCTGCATCTGCGCGCCATGCGCACCTCGCGCGGCATCGAGATCCGAGTCGGCGGTGCCGTGGTCGACATCGCCCGCGGCACGCTGGTCGCCGCCCGCCTGGCCTGAGCGACGGCCGGCGCCGGCGCCGCGGCGCCGGCAGCGCGCGGCCGTCTCCCGCCGCGCGCGAGGTGCGCTACACTCGCGCCCTATCCGGGATTCCCCTAATACGCGAGGTCGTCGTGACGGCGAAGCGTGCGCTGATCGTGGACGATTCGAAGTCGGCGCGCGTGGTGCTGTCGCGCCTGCTCGAGAAGCACGACCTGACGGTCGACACGACCGACTCGGCGGAGAGCGCGCTCCTGTACCTGCGCGAGCACCGCCCGGACGTGATCTTCATGGATCAGGTGATGTCGGGGATGGACGGGCTCACCGCCGTGCAGGCCATCAAGCGCGACCCGAGCACCGCCTCGATCCCGATCATGATGTACACCTCCCAGGACGGCGAGCTGTACGCCGGCGAGGCGCGTGCGAGCGGGGCGGTCGGCGTGCTGCCGAAGCGCATGGCGCCCGCGGACATCGCCAGCGCCCTGTACAAGCTGCAGCTGCTGCCGGAGCGTCGCGAAGCGGCTCCGGCCGGCTTCGACCAGGTGCAGCTGCCGGCGGTCGAGTCGGGCGCCGGCCGCGTGCCCGCCATCATCGTGCGCGCGCCCGCGGCGGAGACGCGTGAGCCCGCCGCCGCTGCCGAGCTGCGGGCGATCGTCGAGCCGCTCCTGCAGGAGCAGGGCGCCGAGCTCAGGCGCTTCGTCGTCGCGAGCCTCGAGGGCATGAGCGCGCGGGTTGTCACCGAGGTCGCGGCACAGGTCGGGGCCGCGGTCGCCGCCGCGCTGCCGCCGCCTGCGCCGGCGCCGGCGCCGGCAGAGGCTGCGCCGCTGAGCGTCCCGCCCGCGGCGCCGCGGCCGCTGGCCTGGATCGTGCTCGCCGTGCTCGGCTGCGTGCTCGCCCTCGGCAGCGGCCTGCTGAGCTGGCGGCAGCATCGCGAGCTCGGCACGCTCGGCGCGCGCCTCGAGGCCACCGGCCGCGAGCTCGCCGCGGCGCAGGCCGCGATCGCCGCGGCACGCGCGGCGAGCGCGCCGCCGTCGCGGCCCGCCGACCGTCTCGAGGTGCCGTACGGCGAGGCGCCGCTGGCCGGAGCGCGCCTGACGGCGCTCGCGATGCTGCTCGCGGACCTCGAGGCGCACGGCTTCGAGGGCCTCGTCACGGTGACGTCCGCGGCCGGCGACTTCTGCCTGACCGGCAACCCGAGCGAGGGCTACGGCCTCGCGCCGGGCGAGATGCCGGCCAACCGCTGCGACGTCGTCGGCAACCCGTTCGACGAGTCGCTGAAGCCCGCCGAGCGCGAGCCGGCCGCGGTCAGCGCGCTGGTCGCGGGCGTGCGCGAGCGCAGCCACGGCGCCATCGACGTGCGCCTCGAGCACGCCGGCCGCGCGCCGGCCCCCGGCGTCTATCCGGCGGCGCCGGATGCGAGCGCGGCGCAGTGGAACGCCGCGGCCGCCGGCCGCAACTACGTGGAGTTCGCGCTCGCGCCGCATCCGGCCTCGACATGAGCTGGATGCTGTACGGCGCGAACGGCTACACCGGCGCGCTCGCCGCCCGCGAGGCCGTGCGCCGCGGCCTCGCGCCGCTGCTCGCCGGCCGCTCGCGGGCGCCGGTCGAGGCCCTGGCGGGCGAGCTCGGGCTCGAGTCCCGGGTGTTCGCGCTCGACGGCTCCGCGGCCGCGGCCGACGCGCTCGAGGGCGTGACGCTGGTGCTGCACTGTGCCGGCCCGTTCTCCGCGACCGCCGCGCCGATGATGGCGGCGTGCCTCGCGGCCCGCGCCCACTACCTCGACATCACCGGCGAGATCGCCGTCTTCGAGCTCGCCCAGTCGCGCGCCGCCGAGGCCCGTGCGGCCGGCGTCGTGCTCTGCCCGGGCGTCGGCTTCGACGTCGTGCCGACCGACTGCGTCGCGGCCTGCCTCAAGGAGGCGCTGCCGGACGCGACGCACCTGGCGCTCGGCTTCGACGGCAAGTCGGCGATGAGTCGCGGCACCGCGCGCACGATGGTCGAGGGCCTCGCCCAGGGCGGCTGCATCCGCGAGCACGGTGTGCTGCGGCGCGTGCCGCTCGGCTACCGCGACCGCCGCATCGACTTCGGCGCCGGCGAGAAGCTCGCGGCCACGATCCCGTGGGGCGACGTCAGCACCGCGTACTACACGACCGGCATCGGCAACATCGAGGCCTACGTGCCGGTGTCGCCGCGCGCGCTGGCCGGCCTGCGGCGGCTGCGCTACGCGCGCTGGCTGCTCGCGCTCGGGGCGGTGCAGCGGCTCCTGAAGGCGCGCGTCGACCGCCAGCCGCCGGGCCCCGACGAGGCCGAGCGCGCGTCGACGCCGACCTGCGTCTGGGGCGAGGCGCGCAACGCCGCGGGCGAGGTGCGCACCGCGCGCGTCGTGACCGCGAACGGCTACACCGTCACCGTGCACGGCGCGCTCGGGGTCGTCGCGCGGCTGCTCGCCGGCGGCGCACCGGCCGGGGCGACGACGCCCGCGCGGCTGATGGGCTCGCGCTACGTCGAGACGCTGCCGGGCAGCGGGCGCGTCGCGATCACCTGAGCCGATGCGCGCCGCCGCCCCGCCGTTCGAGCCGCCGCTCGGACTTCGCAACCCGCACCTGCAGTCGATCCTCGCGAGCCTGATGCCGCGGCGCCTGTTCGTCGAGCGCCGCGCGCGGGAGCTCTTGGCCGCGAGCCGCGACGTGCTGGTCGACTGCGGCGAGGGCGTGCGGCTGCTCGGCCACCACGCGGCGCGGCGCGACGGCAACGGCGAGCTGGTGCTGCTGCTGCACGGCTGGGAGGGCAGCGCCGAGTCGATCTACGTCCAGTCCTGCGCCGCCCACCTGCATGCGCGCGGCTTCGACATCTTCCGGCTGAACCTGCGCGACCACGGCCCGACGCACCACCTCAATCCGGAGCTGTTCCACTCCTGCCGCATCGCCGAGGTCGTCGGCGCGGTGCGCGCGGTGCAGGCGCTGCACCCGTCGCAGCGCCTGTCGCTGGTCGGCTACTCGCTCGGCGGCAACTTCGCGCTGCGGGTCGCGGTGCGCGCGCCGGCGGCCGGCATCCGCCTGCGCCAGGTGATCGCGGTCTGTCCGGTGCTGGACCCGGCCCATACGCTCGAGCAGCTGGAGCACGGCGCGTGGATCTACCGCAACTACTTCGTGCTGAAGTGGCGCCGCTCGCTGCTGAAGAAGCGCCAGGCCTGGCCGGACCTGTACGATCTCGATGAACTGCTCGAGGAGCGCAACCTGACCGCGATGACCGAGCGGCTGGTGCTGCGCTACAGCGGCTACCCGGACCTCTTGAGCTACCTCGCCGGCTACGCGATCGTCGGCCCCGCACTCGCCGGGCTCGACGTGCCGTCGCAGATCATCGCGGCGCTCGACGACCCGATCATCCCGGCCGCCGACCTCGAGCGCCTCGCCGCGCCGCCGGCGCTCGCCATCGAGACGACCGCGCGCGGCGGGCACTGCGGCTTCCTCGAGAGCCTCGCCGGCGAGAGCTGGGCGGACCGGCGGATCGCGGCGATCCTCGCCGCCGGCTGAGCCCGCAGTCAGCCGCCCGGGTCGGTGCGCGGGGCGCGCTTCTCCTCGAAGTGGATGATCGGCTGCGAGCCGGTGACCGAGATCTCGCCCTCGACGATCGCGCCATCGGCGATCGCGACCACGTGCGCCCGCACGCGGCCGCGGATCACGGCGCTCTTGCTGATCTCGAGCTTGGTCTCGATCGTCATGTCGCCGGTGACCCGGCCCGCCACCACCGCCGAGTGCGCGTGCACGTTGCCCTGCCAGTGGGCGTCCTGGGCGATCGACACCGGACCCGCGACGCGGCCGTGGCCGACGATCGTGCCGCCGAGCGACATCGGCCCCTGCACCTCGAGCGTGCCCTCGAAGCGGCTGCCGATGCCGATCAGCGTCGGTGCGCCCGCCCGCAGGTCGAAGAACCGCCGCCGCGGCGCGTCCTGAGCCGGATCCGCCATGAAGCCTCCAGGTTGGCGCCGCGGGCGGCGCCGGGCCGATTGATCGAGTCACTATACTAGCGGCGCCTGCCCTGGGTCCGCCGGATCGGGGACTTCAGACGGACATCACACGTGGCTGCCGACACCGATCCCGCGCCGTCCCCGCACGCCTCCGCCCGCGCGCCGTGCACCCCGTGACGCTGCTGCTGCCGCTGCTCGTGCTGCTGCCGCTCGCGGCCGCCCCGCTGCCCGCGCTCCTGTGGCGCGCCACCGGCCTGCGGCCGGCGCCGGCGGCGCTCGCGCTGGCGCTCGCGGTGCTGGCGGTCGCGCTCGCGCTGCTGCCGGCCGCGTTCGCCGGCGAGCCGGTCGCGGTTGCGTGGCCCTGGCTGCGCCCGCTCGGGGTCGGCCTGGCGCTGCGGGCCGACCGCGTCGGGGTCGGGCTCGCGGTGACGGTCGCCGCCGCGGCCGCGCTCGCGATCGGCGCCGCGCCTGAGGGCGCGCGCGCCGCGGCCCGCTGGGCGGGCGGCACGCTGGCGCTCGCCGGCGCGACGCTCGGCGCGGCGCTGGCCGATGACCTCGCGCTGCTGTGGGGCTGGCTCGAGGTCGGCGGGCTGCTCTCGGCGTGGCTGATCGGCGCCGGCCGGCGCACGGCGCGCCGGCCGCGTGGCGCGCTACTCGCCTTCGCCGGCCTCGAGGCGGGCAGCCTCGCGCTCTTCGCCGCCGCGCTGCTGCTCGCCGACCTCAACGGCAGCTTCGGTCTCGGCGATGCGCTGCGCGCCGACGCCGCGCTGCAAGCGCAGCCGCTCTACTGGCCGATCGTCGCGCTCTCGGTCGCGGCGGCCGGCACGCGGCTCGCGCCGCTGGCGCTGCCCGGCACCGGCCGCGACCTGTGGCTGGTGCGCGGCGCGGGCATGGCCGCGGCGGCGCTGCTGGTGCTGCGGCTCGCGCCGGTGCTCGGCGCGAGCCAGCCGGGGCCCGCCCTGCTCGTCGCGACCGTGACCGGCGCGCTCTGCTGGGTCGCCGGCCGGGTCCGGCGCGGCGGCGCCGCGGTGCCGGCCGGGCCGACGCTGGTCGACGACGTCGCGCTCGCCGCGCGGCTCGTGTGGCGGCCGCTCACCGCGCCGTCGCTGCCGCTGTCGCTCGCCGCGCTCGGCGCCGGCACGCTGTTCGCGCTCGCGCTCGCGCTCAACGGCGTGCACGCCGGCGCCTGGCCGGGGCCGGCCGCCCGCGCCTGGCCGCTGCTCGCGGGCTCCGGCTGGCTGCTGCTCGCGGTGGCGGCGGCAGCGATGCCCGGGCGCCGCCGGCGCGTGGCACAGCTGCTCGGCGCCGCCGCGGTTGCCGCGCTCCTGCTGCTCGCGGTCGCGGCGCCACCGGCGCTGGCCGCGGCCGAGCTCGCCGCCGGCCTGCCGGCGCTGTGGCTCGTGACGCGCGCCCGCCCGCTGCCCGCGTGGCGGACGCTGGCCGCGCTCGGCGCCTGCCTCGCGGTCGCGGCGGCGCTCGCGCCGCTGATCGGCTGGCCGCCGCGGGTGCCGCCGGCGGCCGCCGCCGGGGCGGATGCGCGCGGCGCGGGGCTTATCGTGCTCGCGGCGCTCGCGCTGCCGCTGGTGGCGGCGGCCGTGCTCGCCGCGCTGCGCGACGCCCCGCCGCGGCTGCGCCTAAGCGTGGCCGCGCTCGCGCTCGCCGCCAACCTCGCGCTCGCGGCCGGGCTCTTCGCGCTCGCCGACCAGGGCCAGGCGCTCGGCCTCGCGCTCGGCGCCTGGCCGGCGCCTTTCGGCCTGCACCTGCTGCTCGACCGGCTGGCGGCCGAGATGCTGCTGGTCGCGGCGCTGCTCGCGATGCTCGCGTTCGGGCATGGACTCGCGCGCCCGGCGGCCGATCGCGGCCGCGACGGCCTCGCGCTCGGCCAGCTGCAGCTCTTCGGCGTCGCCGGCTGCGTGCTCGCGGCCGACCTGCTCGAGCTGGTGCTGTTCTTCGAGCTCCTGCTGCTCGCGCTCAACGCACAGCTCGCGCCGCGCGACGACGCGGGCTCCGCGGCGGCGCACGTCGCGACGGTCGGCGCGGCCGGCAGCGGGCTCCTGCTGCTGGCCGCCGGCTGCATCGACGCCGCGCTCGGCACGCTCGGCTATGCGCCGCTCGCGCTCAGCGCGCCGGCGGTCGCCAGCGGCGACTCGCCGCTGCTCGCCATCGGCGCGCACCTGCTGCTGGTCGTGCTGGCGCTGCGCGCCGCGGCGCTGCCGCTCGGCCTGTGGCTCGCGCGCGCGTTCGAGGTGGCGCCGGCGGCCGCGGCGGCGACGCTCGTGCTGCTGGCGGAGGTGGGGCTGTACGCGCTGCTGCGGCTCGACGTGCTCGTGTTCCCGTGCTTCGGCGCGGGCCCTTGCGGGCCGTCGGGGCTCGTGCTGCCGTTCGGCCTCGCGACGCTCGCCGGCGGCGGCATCGGCGCGCTCGCGGCCGGCGGCCGGCGCGAGCTCGTGGCGCCGCTGCAGCTGGTCGCGGTCGGCACGCTGCTGGTCGGCGTCGGCGGCCTGCGCGAGGCGGGCATCGCCGGGGCGGTCTACGCACTCGCACCGACCGCGCTCGCCGCCGCGGCGATCGCCTTCGCCTTCGCCGGCGACGGCGCGGTCCGCGCGCCGCGCCTGGTCGCTGCCGGCGCGCTGGTCGCGGCCCTCGGTCTGCCGCCGTTCCCGGGCTGGATCGGCCGGATCGCGATCCTCGGCGCCGCCACGGCCGATGCACTCGCGGTGTGGACGCTCGTGCTCGTGACCGCGCTCCTCGCCGCGCTCGGCGCGGCGCGGGCCGCCGCGGCGCGCCCGCCGGCCGCGGCGCCGGCCGCGCGCTCGTGGGCCGCGGCCGGCGTCGCGCTGCTGCTCCTCGTGGCGCTCACGGCCGCGAGCGGACCGGCGCTCGAATTCGCCGCGCGCACCGCGCGCCAGCTCTTCGACCGACAGGCCTACGTGGCCGCGTTCGCGGCGGCCGGCGGCGACGCGAACCGCTGACCGCCTGCGGGCGGCGCCGTGGCGCCGCCTGCCGGTGTCGCCGCTCGCCGCTGTACGCCGGGGAGCTGCGCTCGCTACTCTTGCCGCGCATGCCACGCCGCGCTCCCGTCGTCTCCTCCGGCCGCAGCCCCGACGGCGCGTCGCCCGCGCGCCTGGCCCGCATCGCGCTCGCGGCGTGCCTCGCGGCGGGGGGCTGCGGCGGCGACGCGGACTACGACCAGGCGGCCCGCACCGGCACCGCCGCGGCCTGGAACGCCTATCTGCGCGCGCACCCGGACAGCGGGCACGCGCAGGATGCGCAGGCACGGCTGGCCGCGCTCGAGGACGGGGACTGGCAGCGCGCGCACGCCAGCGACACGCCGGCGGCGTACCAGCAGTACCTGCGCAGCTACCCGCAGGGCGCGCACGCGCACGATGCGCTCGTCGCGATCGCCAACCTGAACCTCGGCGCGCCGCCAGCGGCGGCGGCGCCGGGCGAGGCGCCGGCGACCGCCGCGCCGCCGCCGGTCGGGACGGCGGTGACAGCGCCCGCCGCGCAGCAGCCTGGCGCGGGCGCGAGCGCCGCGACCGGCGCGGCGTCGCAGCCGCGGGCACCGGGCCGCTACCGGGTGCAGCTCGGGGCACTGCGCGACCGCGCCACCGCCGAACGGGTCTGGGGCGAGCTCGTCGCGCGCTACCCCGGCCTCGCGGCGCAGTCCCCGCTGATCGGCACCGCCCGTACGGCGAACGGCCGCGAGGTCTTCCGGCTGCAGGTCGCGGGCCTCGAGCGCGCGGCGGCCGAGTCGCTGTGCGCGACGCTCGCGGCGGGCCAGGATCCCTGCATTCTCATCGCTCCGCCGCCCGCGGCCGCCGAACCGCCGCGCTAGGTCAGCCGCGGACCGGCCGGAGCGTCAAAAGCTGACGCGGGACGTCAGGTTGGCGGCGTCTTCCGGGGCGTGCGCCAACGTAACTATTTGATTTGTCTGAATATCCAGAGCTGGCACGGGGCTTGCTTTGATTAGACTGCAAGTCTCAACTCCCCCTGTGGTTTGAAATCTTGGCGCCGACGAGCTTCCCCCAGCTCCCGGCGCCTTCTTTTTGGCCCCGCCGGGGCCCGCCGCCGCCCGCCGCGGCGCCTGCTCGGTTCGTCGCGGCAGTCGCACGTCTGGCCGCGTCGCCTCGGGAAAACCCGCAGGGACCGCGTAGAATCGCGACCCTCTCCGGCACCCGGTACCCGATCCGTGAACGATGAAGCCCTGCCGCACTTGGAGCCGTCCACCGTGAACCTGGATGAGCCCTCGCTGCCGACCCCGATCGCCCCGCGTCCGGCGCCGCCGGCCCGCGAGCCCGGCCTGCTGCGCCGCGGCTACCTGGTCGCCGCGGCGATCCTGCTGCTGGTCGTCGTCGGGCTCGTGGTCGCGATGCGCGGCGGCGCGAAGTCGGCGGCGCCGACGGCGGCCGAGTCGGCGCCGCTCGTGACCGCGCTGCCGCCGGGGCGCACGCCGTACACCATGACCGTCAGCTTCACCGGCGCGATCGTCGCCCGCTACGACATGCCGATCGGCGTCGACGCCGAGGCCGGGCACATCGCCGCGGTGCTGGTGGAGGTCGGCGACCACGTGCGCGCCGGGCAGGTGCTCGCGCGCCTCGACACCTCGGTGCTCGCGCCGCAGGTCGCGAGCCTGCGGGCCGCCCTCGAGCAGAGCCGCGCCGAGGCCGCGCGCGCCGACGCCGACTGGCACCGCGCCGAGGCGATCGCCAACTCGGTCGGTGCGCTCTCCAAGGAGGAGGTCGGCAAGCGCCACTCGGATGCCGTGACCACCGCGGCGAAGGTCCGGGCCGCCGAGGCGCAGCTCGCCGAGTCCGAGGCGCGCCTCGGCCGCACCGAGATCCGCGCCCCGGCCGACGGCATCGTGCTGACGCGCACCGCCGAGGTCGGCCAGGCCGTGACCCCGGGCGGGCCGGCGCTGTTTCGCCTGGCGCGCGGCGGCGAGATCGAGATGCGGGCGCTGGCGTCGGAGCAGGACCTGCCGCGGCTCAGGGTCGGGCAGCCGGCCGAGGTCCGCGTGACCGGCGTCGCGACGCCGGCGCAGGGCACCGTGCGCCTGCTCGGCGCCGTGATCGACCCGACGACCCGGCTCGGCGAGGTGCGCGTCACCCTGCCGAAGGACCCGAACCTGCGCCCCGGCGCCTTCGCGCGCGGCGAGGTCAAGGTCGGCACCGACAACCGGCCGATCGTGGCGCAGACGGCGCTGCAGTCGGATGCGCGCGGCAGCTACGTGCTGATCGTCGGCGCCGACGGCCACGTGCAGCGGCGCGCGGTGCGCGTCGGCGGCGCGCAGCCGAGCGGCATCGTCGTCGTCGACGGCCTCGACGGCAGCGAGCGCGTGGTCACCACCGCGGCGGCCTTCCTGCACGAGGGCGAGCTCGTGCGGGTCGCGGCCGCGAAGGACGCGCCGTGAGAAACATCTCGGCATGGGCGATCAAGCACCCGATCTTCCCGATCGTGCTGTTCGTCGTGCTGGCGTTCGTCGGCACGGTGGCGTTCATCCGCCTGCCGATCAACCTCAATCCCGACATCTCCTTCCCGCAGGTGCTGGTCCAGGTCTCGCAGCCGGGCGCCGCACCGACCGAGATGGAAACGCAGGTGATGCAGAAGATCGAGGGCGCGGTCGCGAGCGTCGGCAACGTGCACAACATCACCTCGCGCGCGGTCGAGGGCACGGCGCGCATCTGGATCGAGTTCCAGATCGGCACGCCGATCGACCGCGCGGTCAGCGACGTGCGCGACGCGGTCGCCCGCGTGCGCTCGGAGCTGCCGGAAGGGATCCAGGAGCCGTCGATCACGCGCCAGGACGGCGATGGCGGGCCGATCGCCTATTACGCGGTCAGCACGACCTCGATGACGCCCGAGCAGCTCAGCTGGTTCGTCGACAGCACGGTCACCAAGCGGCTGCTGGCGGTCCCGGGCGTCGCCCAGGTCGGCCGCAGCGGCGGCGTCGACCGCGAGATCCGCGTCGAGCTCGACCCGGCGCGCATGCAGGCGCTCGGCATCACCGCGGTGCAGGTCAACCAGCAGCTCAGGGCGCTGAACCTCGACGCGCCGGGCGGCCGCCTGCAGGTCGCCGGCGGCGAGCAGTCGATCCGCGTGCTCGGCGGCGCCCGCACCGCGAACGCGCTCGGCGCGACCCAGATCACGGTCGCCGGCGGGCGCGTCGCCCGCCTCGACGACATCGCGGAGGTGCACGACGGCGTCGCCGAGATCCGCACGCTGTCGCGCCTCGACGGCCGGCCGGCGACGACCTTCTTCGTCACCAAGGCGCGCGGCTACTCGGACGTCTCGACCAAGGACAAGGTCGACCGCGAGATCCACAAGATACTCGACGAGAACCCCGGCGTGTCGGTCACGGAGGTGTTCACGACCGTCGAGCACACCAAGCGCGCCTACCGCTCGGCGGTCGATGCGCTGCTCGAGGGCTCGATCCTCGCGGTCGCGGTCGTGTTCCTGTTCCTGCGCGAGTGGCGCGCCACCGCGATCTCGGCGCTCGCGATACCGCTGTCGGCGATCCCGACCTTCGCCTTCATGTCGTGGATGGACTTCACGCTGAACGGCGTCAGCCTGCTGGCGCTGTCGCTGGTCGCGGGCGTGCTGGTCGACGACGCGATCGTCGAGATCGAGAACATCGTGCGGCACATCCGCATGGGCAAGAAGCCCTACCAGGCGGCGCTCGACGCCGCCGACGAGATCGGCCTCGCCGTGGTGGCGACCTCGGCGACGATCATCGCGGTGTTCCTGCCGGTCAGCTTCATGGGCGGCATCAGCGGCCAGTACTTCAAGCAGTTCGGCCTGACGGTCGCGGCGGCGGTGTTCTTCTCGCTGCTGGTGGCGCGGCTCGTGACGCCGGTGCTGGCGGCGTTCACGCTCAAGCCCGAAGGCACCAAGCCGCACCTCGAGGGCGCGCTGATGCGCCGCTACCTCGGCTGGCTCAGGACCTGCGTCAAGCACCGCTGGAAGGCGCTGGGGTTCGCGGCCCTGTTCTTCATCGGCTCGGTCGCGCTGCTCGGGGTGATCCCGAAGGCGTTCATCCCGCCGGAGGACCTCGGCGCGAGCCAGGTCAACATCGAGCTGCCGCCCGGCGTGCGGCTCGAGGACACCGCGCGCGTCTCCGCGCAGGCGGCGGATATCCTGCGCCGCCACAAGGAGGTCGCGAGCATCGTCGAGTCGGTGGGCTCGGACGAGGACGGCCAGGTGCGCACGGCGAACCTGTTCATCTCGCTGGTGCCGAAGAGCCAGCGCAAGCTGAGCCAGAAGGACTGGGAGGACCAGGTCGCGCCGGAGCTGCGCAAGATCGCCGACGCGCACGTCGAATTCCAGTCGCAGCAGGGCTTCAACGGCCGCGACTTCACGCTGTTCATCACCGGCGACGACCCGGTTGCGGTCGACGCCGCGGCGCGCAACGTCGTCGACGCGATGCGCGGGCTGAAGGAGATCCGCGACCCGCGCATCGACGGCGACATGCCGCGCCCCGAGATCGTCGTGCGGCCGCGCTTCGACGTCGCAGCCGAGCTCGGCGTCACCGTGCAGTCGATCAGCCAGACGGTGCGCATCGCGACGCTCGGCGACATCCCGCAGAACGTCGCCAAGTTCTCGCTGTCCGACCGGCAGGTGCCGATCCGCGTCAGCCTCAAGGAGTCCTCGCGCGAGGACCTGGCGACCCTCGAGAACCTGCCGGTGCCGACCGCGAACGGCGGCAGCGTGCCGCTCAAGGCGGTCGCCGAGCTCAGCTTCGGACAGGGCCCGGCGACGGTCCGCCGCTACAACCAGTCGCGGCGCCTGATGATCGGCGCCGACCTCGCGCCCGGCGTGCAGTTCGGCGATGCGCAGAAGAAGATCGACGCGCTGCCGGCGCTCAAGAACCTGCCGCCGGGCGTGCACAGCCCGCGGGTCGGCACCGCGGAGTTCATGGAGGAGCTGTTCACGAACTTCCTGCTCGCGGTCGGCGCCGGCGTGCTGATGGTGTTCGCGGTGCTGGTGCTCTTGTTCGCGCGCGTCTTCCAGCCGGTCACGATCCTCTCCGCGCTGCCGCTCGCGCTCGGCGGCGCGGTGCTGGCGCTGATGATCTTCAACATCCCGTTCTCGATGTCGGTGATCATCGGCATCCTGATGCTGATGGGCATCGTCGCCAAGAACTCGATCCTGCTGGTGGACTTCGCGATCGAGGAGATGCGCGCCGGCCGGGACAAGCTCGGGGCGCTGGCCGAGGCCGGCCACAAGCGCGCCCAGCCGATCGTCATGACCAGCGTCGCGATGATCGCCGGCATGCTGCCGACGGCGCTCGGCATCGGCGACGCCTCCTCGTTCCGCCAGCCGATGGCGGTGGCGGTGATCGGCGGCATCATCACCTCGACCTTCCTGACGCTGGTGATCGTGCCGGCGGCGTTCTCGGTCATCGACGACATCGAACGCTGGGTCGGCCCGCGCTTCGCGCGCGCGCTGACGCACGAGCACCACGTCGAGCCGCACCTCGGCCGGCCCGCCGGCGAGCCGGTGGTCGGCGGCCTCGCGCCCGGCCGCGCGCAGCGCGCGCCGGACTGAGCCGGCTCCGCCCGGCGCGGGGGCGCGCCCCCCGCGCCTAACCCCGTTCCCGGGCCGGCGGCGTTTCACGCTAGAGTGAAGCGCGCGCCGACCGCGCGGGAGGGACGCCGCATGACGGGAATCTTCGGACGCCGGCCGCGCAGGCTCGTGGGCGGCGCCGCGCTCGTCGCCGCGGCGGCGAGCGGCGCGACGGCGGCGGACCTGCCGGCGACGCTGCCGGTCGACCGGGTCACGGTGTACCGCGAGGGCGCCGAGGTCACCCGCGCCGG
>Ga0335071_10002795_pt1 | contig 18559 bp, 21 predicted proteins | sample Lox_Sample_15_FD_206724 | JGI IMG/M metagenome (GOLD analysis project Ga0335071, IMG submission 206724) | Soil microbial communities from Loxahatchee National Wildlife Refuge, Florida, United States - Lox_Sample_1.5 | ecosystem: Environmental > Terrestrial > Soil > Wetlands | place: USA... | reverse complement strand
CGAGGTACGCGTTGGCCAGTGTGGCTTCCGACGGCGCATCCATGGTGGCGACCCGCGGCGCCCGGCTACGCCGCGCTTGCGATCGCCACGCGCATCCATGGTGGCGACCCGCGGCGCCCGGCTACGCCGCGCTTGCGATCGCCACGAGACCACCCCGCCCCTCGACCGTCCAACCCCTTGGTTGACAATCGAGACCAGACCCCACTCAAAGGAGAGACACCATGGCTGAAGCCGTCATCGTCGAGGCAGTGCGATCACCGATCGGGAAGCGCAACGGCGGATTGTCCGGCGTACACCCCGCGGACCTGTCCGCTCAGGTGCTCAACGGGCTGGTCGACAAGGCGGGCATTGACCCGGGGATCGTGGACGACGTCATCTGGGGTTGCGTCATGCAGGCCGGTGAACAAGCCCTCGACATCGGCCGCACCGCGCTGCTGGCCGCCGGCTGGCCCGAGACTGTCCCGGGCGTGACCGTCGACCGCCAGTGCGGGTCGAGCCAGCAGTCCATTCACTTCGCCGCCGCCGGGGTGGTGGCCGGGCATTACGACGTCGTCGTTGCCGGCGGTGTGGAGTCGATGTCGCGGACGCCGATGGGTTCGTCGCTGGCCAATGGCGGGCGTCCGTATCCGCAGTCGTTCATCGACCGCTACGAGGGCCAGATCCCCAACCAGGGGCTCGGTGCGGAGATGATCGCCGAGCAGTGGGGGCTGGACCGCACCGCCCTCGACGAGTTCTCCCTAGGTTCGCACGAAAAAGCCGCGGCCGCACAGGATTCCGGCGCCTTCGACGACCAGATCGTGGGTATCAAGGACCAAGACGGAAACGTGGTGCTCAAGGACGAAGGCATCCGCCGCGGCACTCCGATGGAGAAGATGGCGTCGTTGAAGCCGGCCTTCAAGGAAGACGGTGTGATTCACGCCGGCAACTCCTCGCAGATCTCCGATGGTTCGGCGGCGATCCTGTTCATGTCGGCCGAGAAGGCGAAGTCGTTGGGCCTCAAGCCCATTGCCAAGGTGCACACCGCGACACTGGCCGGAGCCAACCCGGTGATCATGTTGACCGCGCCCATCCCGGCGACCCAGAAGGTGCTCAAGAAGTCCGGTTTGTCCATCGACGACATCGGCGCCTACGAGGTCAACGAAGCGTTCGCCCCGGTCCCGTTGGCGTGGCTCAAAGACGTCGGTGCCGACGAGAAGAAGCTCAACCCCAACGGCGGGGCCATTGCGCTGGGCCATCCGCTCGGCGGCTCGGGGGCACGGCTGATGACCACGTTGCTGTATCACATGAGGGACAAGGGAATTCGCTACGGCCTGCAGACGATGTGCGAGGGTGGCGGGCAGGCCAACGCCACCATTGTGGAATTGCTGTGACGGACGTCGACACGGTCCAGCCGGGAGCGCTGGCCGAGCGTCGCGGCAACGTCATGGTGATCACCATCAACCGCCCCGAGGCCCGCAATGCGGTCAACGCCGCCGTCAGCATCGGCCTCGGGAACGCGCTGCAAGCAGCGCAGCACGACCCCGAGGTGCGGGCGGTGGTGATCACCGGCGCGGGTGACAAGTCCTTTTGCGCCGGCGCCGACCTCAAGGCGATAGCGCGGCGGGAGAACATCTACCACCCCGACCATCCCGAGTGGGGCTTCGCCGGATACGTGCACCACTTCATCGACAAGCCCACCATCGCCGCGGTCAATGGCACCGCGTTGGGCGGTGGGACCGAGCTGGCCCTGGCCAGCGACCTGGTGGTGGCCGACGAGCGGGCGCAATTCGGGCTGCCGGAAGTGAAGCGGGGACTGATCGCCGCGGCGGGCGGCGTCTTCCGGATCGTCGACCAGCTGCCCCGCAAGGTGGCGATGGAACTGCTGCTGACCGGTGAGCCGCTCAGCGCGGCCGCGGCCTGCGACTGGGGTCTGATCAATCAGGTCGTAGCGCCGAGCTCGGTGCTGGACGCCGCGCTGGCACTGGCCGAGCGGGTGACCGTCAACGCGCCGCTGTCCGTGCAGGCCAGCAAGCGCATCGCCTACGGCGTCGACGACGGAGTCATCGTCGACGACGAAACGGGCTGGGAGCGCACGGTGCGCGAAATGCGGGTGCTGATCAGGTCGGAGGACGCCAAGGAGGGACCGCTGGCGTTCGCCGAGAAACGAGAGCCGGTCTGGAAGGCGCGCTAACGCGCCAGCACGTTCACGCCCCACCGGAACAGGGCGGGCAGCGCCGCAGACGCCGGCACGATGGCCCGGCGCGTGACCGGCGGGGTGCTGGTCAGCACCAGCCCTCGGGTGAGTAACCGGTAATTGCGGGTAACCCGGTGCCACGCGGCCTCATACGACGACGGGTCGTCGTTGACGATGGCGTCGACGGCCGCCGCCGCTTGCTTGACCGCCAGGCTGATCCCTTCGCCGGTCAGCGCGTCCTCGTATCCCGCCGCGTCGCCCACCAAAAGCACCCGGCCCGCCACCCGGCGCGAGATGACCTGGCGCAACGCGCCGCAGCCGCGCGCGTGACGGCGACCAGCGCCCTGCAGATGTCGCGCCAAGCGCGGAAACCACGCCAGGTCGGGGCGGCCACGCGACAGGATGGCCACGCCGACCAGGTTCGGCTCCACCGGTGTCACGTACGCCTCGCCCCACCGCGACCAGTACACCTCGACGAAATCCGACCACGCCGGCACTCGGTAGTGCCAGCGCACGCCATAGCGCCGCGGTGTTCCGACCGTCGCCGTGATGCCGACGGCGCGGCGGACTTGTGAATGCAGTCCGTCGGCAGCCACCATCCATTTCGCGCGCAAACCCGCGGCCGTCACCCCATGCGCGTCTTGCTGGACGGTGGTTACCCGCGCCGGGATCCATTCCGTCTCTTGCTCTTTGGCCCGAGCCGCCAGCGCCGCATGCAAGGTGGTGCGGCGTACGCCACGGCCCGGGCCGCCGCGGAATCGCGCTTGCGCCCGACGTTGTTCGCTGACGTAGGCGATGCCGTGAAACGGCATACCGGCCGGGTCCACGCCCAGCGACGTGAGCTCGGCCAGGCCGCCCGGCATCAGCCCCTCGCCGCACGCCTTGTCGATGGGGCTCTCGCGTGGCTCGGCGACGATCACCGAAAGTCCTTGCCGGCGAGCGTGTAATGCCGTAGCGAGCCCGCCGGGGCCGCCGCCCACGACCAGCAAATCGGCGTCGTAGCTTGTCACGTGTAGCCCAAAGCCGAGTTTTCCACCCGCAGCCGTACCCTGAGCAGAAAGGCGTTGGCCACTGTGAACGCGACCGCTGTCAACCACGCCGTGTGTACCAGCGGCAGCGCAATCCCTTCGGCCGCCACAGCAACATAGTTGGGGTGGTGCAGCCACCGGTAGGGGCCCTGGCGCACCAACGGCGCGTCCGGCAGCACGATCACCCGCGTGTTCCAGCGTCGGCCCAGCGTGGTGATGCACCACCAGCGCAGTCCCTGGCTCAGCGCCACCACAGCCAGCATCGGCCAGCCCAGCCACGGAATGAACGGCCGCTGCAGTGCCCACGGTTCGACGACACACCCGACAAGCAGCGCGGTGTGGATAACGACCATCACGGCGTAATGCGGCCGGCCGAATTCCTTGGCGCCCTGGGCGAACGACCATTCCGCGTTCCACTTGGAGACCACCAGCTCGAGCAGACGTTCGATGGCGACCGCCAGGATCAGCAGGTAATACATGGCTCCAGTCTTTACCAGCTCTACCAGGCCAGCAGCGCGAGCTCGGAACAGAACGCCGGACCGATCGCAATCATCAACCCAATCGACCCTGACGGTGGCGGGTCAGCCAGGTGTGCCCGAAGAACGTCCAGTAGCGACACCGAAGCGAGGTTGCCGTTGTCACGCAACGACTTTCGAGTGCGGTCGAGGGCATTCCCGGGCAGCTGCAACGCCTTCTCGACCGCCTCGATCACCCGGGCGCCGCCGGGGTGGCACACCCAGGTGGCCACCTCGCGCGGGGCCAATCCGTGGTTGGCGAGAAATGCGCGGACATCGTCGCCCAGATATTTGTCGATGATGGCGGCGACGTCGCCCGACAAAGCGCTTCGGAAACCGTCACCGCCGATCTTCCAGCTCTTGACTTCGTCGATGCCGGGGTGGATCCGGCTGTGGGTCGCCAGCACCCTTGGCCCGCTCCGGCCATCACCGGTTCGGTTGGCGCCCTTGGCGATGACGGCGGCTGCTCCGTCGCCGAGGAGGCTGGTAGTGACCAGCTTGGTGCCCGAATTGTGTTGGCGCTGAATGGTCAACGAGCACAACTCAACCGCCAGCACGGCCGCCACCTGATCGGGGAATGCGCACAGATGGTCGTGCACGTGTGCCACGCCGGACGCACACCCCGAACCGAACAGCGGGATGCGTTTGACGTCAGCTCGGAGCCCGACCCGCCTCGCCAGGCGCGCCGGCAGCCTCCGGACGGCCGGTCCGGCAACCGTCGTCGAAAACAGGATGTCGAGTTCCGACGGCTTGACCTGCGCCTGGTCAAGCGCTGCCAGCAGTGCCCGCTCGCCCAAATCGAGCGCTATTTCCAGGTAGGCATCGCTCGCCTCGGTCAAGCCGCTGAATCGCGATGGCCGGGTCTCGAAATTGGTCAGCGCACTGATGGCTTCCTGCTGGGTGCAGCGGTGTGGCGGGAACCGCACCGCCACGCCCGCGAGGGACGGATGCGCCGTTGCAACGGCCGTTGAGCACGCAGTAGCTCCCTGCGACAGCTTGTTCACATACCGGGTCACGGCGCCGCAGCGACTTCGGTTCAAATGCTGGGCCGCGAGCCTAACGTCAGGGCGAAAAATCGACCCGGAAATCGCCGTGACGTTAGGTACGCGTGCCGCCGCTCCGCGGCGTGTATCGTCGCCGGGCTAGGGTGAATTGCCCGCCTTCTCCTCACGCCGCTCCGCGGCGTGTATCGTCGCCGGGCTAGGGTCGACGGTATGCGGATACTGGTCACCGGTGCCACTGGCTATGTGGGATCGCGGCTGGTCACCTCTCTGCTGGCGCACCAGCACCACGTCATAGCCGCCACGCGAAAGCCTGAGCGCATCAAGCGGTTCGGATGGTTCGACGACGTCACACCGGTGGCCCTCGACGCCGCCGACCCGGCATCAGTCGGGGCCGCCTTCGCCAGCTGCGGCCCCGTCGACGTGGTGTATTACTTGGTGCACGCAATCGGTCAGCCGGGCTTCCGCGACGCCGACAAGGTCGCGGTGGCAAACCTTGCAGCCGCGGCCCGCAACGCCGGGGTTCGACGCATCGTCTACCTCGGCGGCTTCGTACCAGCTGACGAGGCGCTGTCTGAGCACTTGACCAGCTGGGCCGAGGTGGCGCAGGCCCTGTCGATCCCTGACGGCCCGCAACTGGTTTGGCTGGGCGCAGCAATGATCATTGGCGCCGGCTCAACGTCGTTCGAGATGATGCGATATGTCGGGGACCGGTTCCCGCTCATGCCGGTACCGAGCTGGATGGACAACCCGATCGACCCCATCTCCATCCGCGACGTACTGCACTATCTCGTCGCCGCGGCCGATCCCGACTCGGTACCGGCCGGGGCCTATGACATCTCCGGCCCCGACACCACGTCCTACCGGGAGCTGCTCAAAACCTATGCGCGTACCGCCGGCAGGTGGCATACCGGTTTGCCGGTCGGCAGGATCGACACCGGGCTGGCATCGCTGATCACCGGCGTGGCACTTCCGGTGCCTCCCGGACTGGCTGGCGAGCTGGTCGAGTCGCTGGACCATCCGATGGTGGCATCCGTCAGTGATCTGCGCGACCGGGTACCCGAACCGCCGGGGGGTTTGCTCGGCGTCGACGAGGCCATCGCTTTGGCCTTGGCCGACCGGTCGCACGCTTCGCCCCGCGCCATCAACAGCCTGGCCGACCCCCATCATCTCGCCAACACCGATCCCGCATGGGCCGGCGGTGACGCGCTGCGTATCCGCCAACTCGCACGGGTGCTTCTCCCGTCGAGCGTGGGGCCGACCTTGGGGCTGGTGAACATGGTTCCGGGCCCGGTGGCCGGGGCGCTGCGAACCGGCCTTGACATCCTGATCGCCGTGACCGCAAAGGTGCGTCCTGCATGAGCCAATCCACCAGTCCCTACGACACCAGCGTCTTGAGTGAGTTGCGTCGCGCCATCACCAATGTCGCTGTGCCGCATAATGAACCGCCGTCCGTGGTGCGACGCCGACGCGTCATCGTCGCTATCACCCTGGTGATCGGCGCCGCGGTCCTCGGGTTTTCGTTGCGGCGTCATCCGGGGGAGTCCAGCTTCTACTGGTTGACCCTGGCGCTGGCGGCGGTGTGGACCACTGGCGCGTTGGTCTCGGGGCCGCTGCATCTGGGTGGCATCTGCTGGCGCGGCCGCAACCAGCGGCCCGTCATCACCGGAATCACCGTCGGTCTGCTACTTGGTGGCGTGTTCGTACTGGGCGGAGTGATCGCCAAGGAGATACCGGCCGTGGCGGAGCTGATCACCCGAGTGCTGCTGTTCGCCCACCACGGGTGGTATCCGCTGATCGTGGCGATCACGCTGATCAACGGGGTCGCCGAGGAACTATTCTTCCGCGGCGCGCTCTACACCGCTCTGGGCCGTTATCACCCTGTCGTCATGTCCACGATCCTGTACACCTGCGCGACCTTGCCCAGTGGCAACCCGATGCTCGGTTTCGCTGCCATGATCCTCGGGACGGTATGCGCTTTGGAGCGGCGCGCGAGTGGGGGTGTGCTGGCGCCGGTGCTGACCCACTTCGTGTGGGGTCTGATCATGGTGCTCGTGCTGCCGCCTATGTTCGGGGTGTGAAACTGGCTTATTGGGCCGACTCGACGATGTTGCGTGCCAGCGCCCTCAGCGCCGCGGTGCGGACGGGCCACCACAAAAACCAGGCCAACCGACCCGGAATGCCGCGCGGAAAAAAGATCGCCCGCTGCGTGTAGTGCGTCCCACCGCCGTCGCGTGGTGTCACGGTGATCTCCAGCCACGCGCGCCCGGACGGCCGGGTTCGGGCACGCAGCCGCAATTTGCTTCCGGCCTCTTGTTCCACCACGCTCCAGCGCTTCAGTGACCAGGCGCCCACCCGCTGGTCATACACCGCTTGCTCGGCAGACTTCCAGACGTCTTCGGGTTCGGCAGTCGTCGCGGCCGTCCGGAGGGCGGTGTAGACGACTTCGCCGGCCCAGTCTGGATCGGTGGGCAGTGAATCGGCCGGCTGCGACCGCAACGAGGACCACGTCGCGTCGGGGAGGCCGCGAGCCGGGCGGTTGAGCGCCAACTCGACTGCGCGGCGGTAGCCGGTGGGGCCGCCGGATGGTGGTTCGATGATGCTGTCGATATCAGAATTGCGCATCACCGCATCGCATTCCAGCGATTCGATCAGCGGCCGCGCGAGCCCGGGCGGTATCGGGGTGACGGTTCCAACCCACAGGCTGGCGATCGTCGGTGTCAGAAACGGCAGCACAACCAAATACCGCTTGCCTAACCCCGCGATCTCCGCGTAGACGCGCATCATGTCGCCGTATTCCAATACGTCGGGCCCACCGATGTCCCAGGTCCGCGATGACGGGACGTCGGCCGCTGCCGCCGCAGCCAGGTAATACAGCACGTCGCGCACCGCGATCGGCTGAATGCTGTTATGCACCCACTTCGGCGTAGTCATGACCGGCAACCGGTCGGTGAGGTGCCGGATCATCTCGAATGATGCCGATCCCGATCCGACCACTACCCCAGCCTGCAACACCAGAGTCTCGATGCCGGAGTCGATCAGAATGTCACCGACGGCTTTACGCGAAGCCAGATGGGGCGAGAGCTTGCTCTTGGCGGGGTGCAGCCCGCTCAGATAAACGATCCGGCGCACGCCCGTACGGCGAGCGGCGGTCACAACGTTACGGACGGCGCGCGTCTCGTCGGCGGCGAAATCCTTGGCACTACCCATCGAATGGACCAGGTAATAAACGACATCTATCCCCTCGAACGCCGCGATGAGCGAATCGACATCACTCAGGTCACCGCGCGCCACCTCAGCGTGTTGTCGCCATGGCACGTCTGCCAACTTGGCGGGGTTGCGTGCCAATGCGCGGACTTGATGGCCTTCGTCCAGCAGTCGCGGCACCAGCCGACCGCCGATGTAGCCGGTTGCTCCGGTCACCGCGCAGCGAATCTGTTCAACCATCGATACTCCGTTCTGTGCTTGCCGGCTTGGAACTGACACGAATGGACTGCCAGATCGGTTCGCGACCAGTCTCTCGATCGGACCGGCGCAAGGGGTCGGTGGTCGGTGAAGTTGGGAGTGTGGCGACCAGGCGCGGGTGGCGATTCCCGCCTTCGGCATCAGCCACAGTAGGTGACCGGGTTGCATGCTCGCCGACGGCGACTGCGAAGATGCGAACGGCGTCAAAGCGGACGAAAGGTCGGTGCATCATGGCGGGACCACTGATCGGGTTGCGTGTTGTCGAACTGGCCGGCATCGGGCCGGGCCCGCATGCCGCGATGATCCTCGGGGATCTCGGGGCCGACGTGGTGCGCATCGACCGGCGCCCGAAAAGCGGGGGCGGCGGCGCCGCCAAGGACGCCATGCTGCGCAACCGTCGGGTGGTGACCGTCGACCTCAAGGCCGACGCGGGACGAGAGCTGGTGCTCAAGCTCGTCGCCAAAGCCGACGTGCTGATCGAGGGCTTCCGACCCGGCGTCACCGAACGGCTTGGCCTCGGCCCCGAGGACTGCGCCAAGGTCAACGAACGGCTCGTCTACGCCCGGATGACCGGCTGGGGACAAACCGGTCCGCGCAGTCAGCAAGCGGGCCACGACATCAACTACATCTCGCTGAACGGGATCCTGCACGCCATCGGACGGGTGAACGAGCGGCCGGTGCCGCCGCTGAATCTGGTGGGTGACTTCGGCGGCGGTTCGATGTTCCTGCTGGTCGGCATTCTCGCCGCGCTGTGGGAGCGGCAGAATTCGGGCAAGGGCCAGGTCATCGACGCCGCCATGGTCGACGGCTCCAGCGTGCTGATCCAGATGATGTGGGCGATGCGGGGGATGGGCATGTGGTCCGACGTCCGCGGGACCAACATGCTCGACGGCGGCGCGCCCTACTACGACACCTACGAGTGCGCCGACGGACGCTACGTCGCGGTCGGCGCCATCGAGCCCCAGTTCTACGCGGCGATGCTGGCCGGGCTGGGCTTGGAGGCCGGCAACCTGCCGGCGCAAAACGATGTCAGCCGCTGGCCGGAGCTGCGGGCGGTGCTCACCGAGAAGTTCGCCAGCCGGGAGCGTGACCACTGGGCCAAGGTGTTCGCCGATTCGGATGCTTGCGTGACACCGGTGCTGGCCTTCGGCGAGGTGCACACCGAGCCGCACATCACCGAGCGGCACACCTTCTATGACGTCGACGGTGGTCTGCAGCCGTTGCCGGCCCCACGGTTTTCCCGCACCGTGCCCGACACCCCACGGCCGCCGGCGGCACCGCTGAGCGACGTCGAAGCGGTAGTCAAGGACTGGGTATAGTCCCGACCAACTGGTTGGCCGGACGTAATAGGGAAGGATCACATGGAGATCAAGGACGCCGTAGCAATCGTCACCGGGGGCGCATCAGGCCTCGGCCTGGCCACCGCCAAGCGGCTGCTGGATGCCGGAGCACAGGTGCTGGTGCTCGACCTGCGCGGCGAAGAAGCCGTTCGCGAACTCGGTGATCGCGCCCGCTTCGTGCAAGCCGACGTCACCGATGAGGCCGCGGTCAGCAAGGCGCTCGACACCGCCGAGTCGATGGGCCCACTGCGCATCGTGGTCAACTGCGCCGGCACCGGGAATGCCATTCGAGTGCTCAGCCGCGACGGCGTCTTCCCGCTGGACGCGTTCCGCAAGATCGTGGACATCAATCTGGTCGGCACCTTCAACGTGCTGCGGCTGGCGGCCGAACGGATCGCCAAAACTGAGCCGATCGGTGAGGAGCGTGGCGTCATCGTCAACACCGCGTCGGTCGCGGCGTTCGACGGCCAGATCGGCCAGGCCGCCTACTCCGCGTCCAAGGGCGGCGTGGTCGGCCTGACGTTGCCGGTCGCGCGTGACCTGGCCAGCCACCTCATCCGGGTGGTCACGATCGCGCCCGGCCTTTTCGACACGCCGCTGCTGGCGTCCCTACCTGAGGAGGCCAGGGCATCGCTGGGCAAGCAGGTGCCGCACCCGTCACGGTTGGGAAACCCGGACGAGTACGGCGCATTGGCGGTGCACATCATCGAAAACCCCATGCTGAACGGCGAGGTCATTCGGCTGGACGGCGCCATCCGGATGGCACCCCGCTGAGGCGGTCAGCGCCGAGCCGGGAAAACGAAAGCCCCCCGCACCGAGCGGGGGGCTGACTTCGTCAACAAGATCAGAGTTATCGACGGAACCATCGACTGACAGCGGGTTCGGCCATCAACAGCCGGGCAAGCACACTCATGGGCTCAACCTGTCCTGGGTCAGCTTGCCGTTTGCAGCGGTTGCCAGTCTTCGAACTGCTCCGAGGTCTCACCTTCCACCAGCACGTCGCCGTGGTAGAGGGCCTCGAAGTCAGCCTTGATGACGTCGGCGCTTGTGTCGTCGATCCACATGTCACTGAGCGTATGGGCCACCATTAAGGAATCTTTGAGTCACGATTCGGAAAATGATGGCAATTTACCGACGGGTAGGTTCTGCGTCGTGGAGCCGGCGATTTGACCGGTGAGCTGCTTAGTTGCGGCTCACTTTTCTTGCCGGACTCTTAGCGTTTCACCGGTTTAAAAACTGTGTTTGAACCGTCTGGTTAGGTGCATCCGTGGTTAAGGGAGGCATTGTTTGACATCTGGTTGGCGTATGTTGTCGCGGACAGCGGCTGGAGGGCTTAGGGAATGCTGCAGGGGATAGCCCGACTGGCCATCGCAGCGCCGCGACGCATCATCGCACTAGGGGTGTTGGTCTTCGTAGCCGCTGCCGTCTTCGGCGTTCCCGTCGCCAAGAGTTTGTCCGTCGGGGGATTCCAAGACCCTGACTCTGAGTCGGCCCGCGCGATCAATGTGCTGACGGACAAGTTCGGGCAGAGCGGTCAGCAACTGCTGATAATGGTGACGGCGCCCGAGGGCGTCAACAGCGACCGGGCGCGCAAGGTGGTGACCGACCTCGTCGACCAATTGAGTCAGTCGCCGTTGGTCTATAACGCATCCTCTGCGTGGACTTCTCCGCCGCAGGCCGCGGCCGATCTGGTCAGCCGCGACGGCAAGTCGGGGCTGATCGTGGTCAACCTCAAGGGCGGTGAGAACAACGCCCAAAAAAACGCCCAAACCCTGGCGGACCAATTCGTCCACGACCGTGACGGCGTTGCCGTGCGCGCCGGCGGCCCGGCGATGCAATACGCCCAGATCAACAAGCAGAACCAGGACGATCTGCTGGTGATGGAAGTGATCGCGATCCCGCTGAGCTTCCTGGTGTTGGTATGGGTGTTCGGTGGCTTGCTGGCGGCGGCGTTGCCAATGGCGCTGGGTGCACTTGCCATCGTCGGCTCCATGTCGGTGTTGCGACTGGTCACGTTCAGCACGGAAGTGTCGATCTTCGCGCTCAACCTGAGCACCGCCCTGGGCCTGGCGCTCGCCATCGACTACACCCTGTTGATCCTCAGCCGCTATCGCGACGAGTTGGCCGAGGGCAGCGACCGGAACGCGGCATTGATCAAAACCATGGCGACTTCGGGCCGCACAGTGTTGTTTTCCGCTGTCACCGTGGCGTTGTCCATGTCAGCAACCGTGGCGTTCCCGATGTATTTCCTGAAGTCGTTCGCCTACGCCGGTGTGGCCACCGTGGCTTTCGTCGCCACCGCGTCAATCGTGATTACGCCGGCCGCGATCGTGCTCCTGGGTCCCCGGCTGGACGCATTGGACATGCGCCGGCTGGTGCGGCGCATCCTGCGACGTGGCGAACCGGTGCACAAGCCGGTCGAGGAGCTGTTCTGGTACCGGTCGAGCAAGTTCGTGATGCGGCGCTCGGTGCCGATCGGCCTGGCCGTGATGGCGCTGCTGTTGCTGCTCGGGCTTCCCTTCTTATCGGTGAAGTGGGGCTTCCCGGACGACCGGGTGTTACCACCTTCGGCGTCGTCGCATCAGGTTGGTGACGAGTTGCGCAACGGTTTCGCCCACGATTCCGCGACGGCGGTGCCGGTCGTTGTCCCCGACGCCCGCGGACTGAGCCCGGCGGACCTGGACGCGTACGCCGCCGACCTGTCGCGGGTTCCCGGCGTGTCGGCGGTATCGGCCCCCGGTGGGACGTTCTTCAACGGGCAGCGGGTCGGCCCACCGGCCGGCGCCACCGGATTGGCTGACGGCAGCGCCTTCTTGACCGTAGGCAGCACGGCGCCGCTGTTTTCCCGGGCCAACGACGTCCAGCTCGCGCGGCTGCACCAGGTGCCGGGGCCGGCCGGGCGGTCCGTCGAGATGGCCGGGGTCGCGCAGATCAACCGGGACAGCGTCGATGCGGTCACGGATCGGCTTCCGCTGGTACTCGGATTGATGGCGTCCATCACTTTTATCCTGCTGTTCTTGCTCACCGGGAGCGTCGTGCTGCCGCTGAAGGCGTTGGTCTGCAACGTTCTTTCCCTGACCGCAGCTTTCGGCGCACTGGTGTGGATCTTCCAAGAGGGCCATCTGGGCGCACTGGGGACCACCCCGAGCGGAACATTGGTCGCGAACATGCCGGTGTTGTTGTTCTGCATCGCCTTTGGGCTGTCGATGGACTACGAGGTTTTCTTGATCTCCCGGATCCGCGAATACTGGCTGGCGTCCGGGGCCGCCCGGCCGGCAACGGCTAGCCCAAGACAGGCACACGCCGCCAACGACGAGACTGTGGCCCTCGGCGTGGCTCGCACCGGACGGGTGATCACCGCGGCGGCGTTGGTGATGTCGATGTCGTTCGCCGCGCTGATCGCCGCTCACGTGTCGTTCATGCGGATGTTCGGTCTCGGTCTGACGCTGGCGGTGGCCGTGGATGCCACGCTGGTGCGAATGGTCCTGGTTCCGGCGTTCATGCATCTGGTGGGCCGGTCGAATTGGTGGGCGCCCAAGCCTCTGGTGTGGCTGCACGATCGGTTCGGAATCAGCGAGCGTCCAGCAGAGATCGAATACGTCGCACCCGACGAGGAACCTGTCGAGCACAATGGCCGCCCGGTGAGGCAGCCGTTGACGAACATCGGTTAGCCTGCCGATCGATCATCGCTGGCCCGCCTATTTTGAGCTCACAAAGTCGGAAGGTTTCACACGTATGGCAACTGCGATCGACAACCCCTTCTTCGCACGGATCTGGCCCGTCATCGCCACCCATGAAACCGAGGCGGTGCGAGCCCTGCGCCGGGAGAACCTGGCCGGCTTATCTGGGCGGGTGCTCGAAGTTGGCGCCGGGATCGGCACCAACTTCCCGCACTATCCGGAATCCGTTGAGGAGGTGCTCGCCGTGGAGCCCGAGCGCCGACTGGTGGCCCAGGCCCGCGCCGCGGCAGAGGTGGTGCCCGTTCGGGTGGTGGTGAAAGACGAGACGGCAGAAGGGCTCAGCGGCGAGCGGCCGTTTGATGCGGTGGTGTGCTCGCTGGTGTTGTGCTCGGTGCACGAACCCGACACCGTGCTGCGGTGTCTGTTTTCGTTGCTGCGACCGGGCGGCGAGCTGCGGTATCTCGAGCATGTGGCCAACGCCGGTGCGCGCGGCAGTTTTCAGAGGTTCGTTGATGCGACGCTGTGGCCCCGGTTGTTCGGCAACTGCCACACCCATCGCGACACCGAGCGCTCGATCATCGAGGCCGGCTTCGAAGTGGATACCTCCCGCCGCGAACTTACGCTGCCGCCTTGGGCGCCGTTTCCGGTGTCGGAGCTGACGTTGGGCCGGGCGCGCAGGCCGTAGCGGCTATTTCAGCAGCGCGGGCAGCCGCTGCAGCAGCTGCGGCAAGGCCTGGCTCGCCGTCTCGCGCATGCTGATCGTCGCGCTGCGCGACAGCGGCGTGACCTCGGGGTTGACCTCGATGACGGCCGTGCCACGGGAGAGCGCCAGCTCGGCCAGTCCGGCCGCCGGATAGACGATCGCCGAAGTCCCCACCACCACCATCACGTCGGCGGCTTCGGTCGCCTCTACGGCGCGCTGCCACGGCTGGTCGGGCAGCGGCTCACCGAACCACACGATGTCGGGCCGGATCAGGCCACCGCAATGGCACACCGGAGGTTCCACCTCCAACGCCGGCTCGGGCATTTCCGGCAGCGCGCCGGTGTAGGGCATACCGCAACGCTCACAACGGAATTCGAACAAGCTTCCGTGCAGATGGTGAACCGGCGTGCTACCGGCGCGCTCGTGCAAGTCGTCGACATTCTGGGTGATGACGCTTACCTCGACGTGGTCTTGCCAGGCGGCGATGGCCCGGTGCCCGGCGTTGGGTTGGACGTTGGCTACCAGATAGTGACGCCACAAGTACCAGCCCCACACCCGCTCCGGGTTGTCGCGCCAGCCTTCGGTGCTGGACAGCTCGTAGGGATCGAAACGGGCCCACAATCCGTTCTTGTCATCACGGAATGTCGGCACACCGCTCTCCGCGGAAATCCCCGCGCCGCTAAGCACCGTAACTCGCATCCCACAAACATAGCCTTGCTCAGCGAGCGCTGGGTGATACTGGGTTTGTGGAGCTAATGGATTTCTTGAGAGTCGAGGCGAAGGCACGCAAGCCGTTGTTCGACCAGCTCAGGACGCAGGTCATCGACGGGGTACGCAGTGGTGCGCTGCCGCCCGGCACCCGGCTGCCCACGGTGCGAGACTTGGCCGGTCAGCTTGGCGTTGCGGCCAACACCGTTGCCCGCGCCTATCGTGAATTGGAGTCGGCGGCGATTGTCGAAACACGGGGACGCTTCGGCACTTTCATCTCGCGCTTCGATCCGGCTGACGCTGCGATGGCGGCCGCCGCCAAAGAGTACCTCGAGGTAGCCCGGGCATTGGGGCTGACCAAGTCCGACGCGATGCGCTACCTGACGAACGTGCCCGATGACTGAGCGTTGAGGCGAATCGGGTTTACCGCAACACCTTCTGCAGCGTGCGCAGGTTGCGGGTCGTGGTCGATGATTTGTAGCGCGGCTTGCCCATCGTCTTGCCGATCATGCTGTCCAGGGTGCTGCCCTTGGGTACCTGCCAATTAATGACGCCGTTACCGCGGCTGATCCTCTCTGCTGGACCGGCGTCCTCGGCCAGTGCCGTGAGTTCGTCGAGCACCGCGGCGTCGGCGACGAATGTCACGTAGGACTGGTACCCCTCGACCTCGCGCTCGAACGGGTAGGCATCGACCACGGCGCGCACCGTGTCGATGTCATAGACGAGCACCCAGGCGTCATAGCCGAACCTGGCACGCAATGTGGCTTCAATTTTCTTGCGCACCGCGGCCGCCCCAGCCGATGACTCCAGCAGAACGTTGCCGCTGGCCAGGATGGTGCGCACGTTGCTGAATCCGGCCTCGGCCAGCGCGCCGGCTACCTCGGCCATTTTGAGGTTGACGCCGCCGACGTTGACGCCGCGCAGGAACGCCGCATAGGTGGTCATGTCTAGATTTCACCAGTTGACGCCGATTGACGATCCCGGCCCGGCCCGGTGGAGTGCAACGTAGGCTTTCGGGATGGGACGCCAAGTGATCGACGACAAGCTGCTCGCGGTGATCAGTGGAAACTCTCTCGGGGTGCTGGCGACCATCAAAGCTGACGGGCGACCACAGCTGTCGAACGTGCAGTATCACTTCGACCCGCGCACGCTGGTGATCCAGGTATCGGTCACCGAGCCGCGGGCCAAGACCCGCAACCTGCGCCGCGACCCGCGGGCGTCCATCCTGGTCGATGCCGACGACGGATGGTCGTATGCCGTTGCCGAGGGCACAGCAGAGCTGACGCCTCCCGCTGCCGCGCCGGACGACGCCACCGTAGAGGCGCTAATTGCCTTGTATCGCAACATCGCCGGCGAACACCCGGATTGGGACGACTACCGTCGGGCGATGGTCACCGACCGGCGGGTGCTGCTGACACTGCCGATCTCGCATGTGTACGGTATGCCCCCAGGCGTGCGGTAAACCCCGCGCCAGGCGTGGCCGTCCAAGATAGGCTGCCGCTATGGCTGAATCGAACCCGAAGCAAGAGGACGAGACCAAGCGCAGGTTTCGCGAGGCCCTCGATCGCAAGAGGGCCAAGTCGGCGGGCGGATCCGATCACAAGGACGGTGGCGGAAAGCAGTCGCGTGCACATGGTCCGGTGGAGAGTCGCCGCGAGTTCCGCCGCAAGAGCGGCTAATTCGGCTGCCGTCAGGCTTTGTCTGTCCTGTCCACCAGCGGTGGGGTCAAGCCGAATTTCTTCACGAGCAGCAGCCAGTCGCCGGCCGCGACCGAATAATCGGCCGGTTGGTTCAGCCGTTCGGGCACCTCGCCGCGCCACGCGAACCGGGGGATGAGGGCCAGTGCGGCGAATGTGAAGTCTTGACATCCGATGGTTTTGGGCTCCACGCCGGGAACGGACATGACCATAACGGGCGTCGGTGGCGGATCTTTGTACTTTGGGCGCATTCGCGAGCGCCGGCAGTGGCAGGTTTTCCGGTCGCGCGGTCACCGCACGCGGCGCCGTAACGATGACGGCGTCGTTGCTCGCATCGATCACGCGGATCGAGTCCGTGCCCACATCGAGGGCCGCGAGCGGTTGTGAGGCCGCTCGCCACGACGACTCCGGGCCCTCGGCTCGATTAAGTCAGCGGTGTTCCGGTCCCAGCAGCCGACGGATCAGCGAGCGGTTTTTGTCGTGTTCCCGCTCCTCGAGCAGGAACTGAATGCCGTACTCGACCGCGGTCTTGGTGGAGTCTCGCACCTGGCGCACCGTGGCGTCGTCGTTGTGGCGGCCCCTCACCGAAGTGGTCTGCATCTGCTCGCCGAAGCAGTAGTACTGACGTTCGGGCCGCGGAATGGGCGTCGGTCCGATTCCGCGCCAGATGGGCCACGAGTCCGGGCTGCCCAGTACCTTTTCGACGAACAGCCGTTCGGGGGCGAGTAACGGATTGTCCGCGTCGACAACGATGTCCACAGCATCGTCGGCGCCGACAGACGCGAACGGGACGATCGGGTAGCTGTATTGGATGGCCATGCGGGCGAACCCCATCCGGTTCTTCCATACCAGCTTGTATTGCTCACCCTTGCGCTTGGCCACCTCACGCCCACCGCCCGGAAAGACCAGGATCAGCTCTCCGCGTAGCATCAGCTCAGCGCAGTTCGCCCGCGTGCCCTCGACAACGCCGACGCTCTTCAGCATGTCGCGCCAACCTGGGACCTTGAATTGGGCGTGATCGCCGAGCGCCCGCACGATCCGCCCGCGCTCCCACAATTCCGCGCAGATCAGCGGCAAGTCCAGCACACCCAACACTGTGTGGTTGCCGACCAGCAGTGCGCCCCGCATGGGCACGTTCTCGATGCCGTACACCTTGGGGTTGATGAGCTTGCGCAGCGGCTCGATCAGCCGCAGCGTGCGCTTGACCTCAGTGGCCGACGGCGCGTCCGGAACCGAGGGGGCGGCGTCGTTCGCACTCACCACAGCATTATGGCAGCACGCACACCGTTGCGGGGGCCATCTCGTCGGGCCACTTCTCCATTAGCCGGTAATGGGAGCAGATCGGCTCGCCCTGGTTAGCCTGAAACGTCTCATCGAGAATCGTGCGCCCGGGAGTCTGTAGCGAGGGCACCTTTTCGCACAGGTACCAGAGGCATTCCATCCACGCCTCGAGCTCGCGTTCTCCTCGGCTGGTATAGCCTGCGGGATCGCCTGCAGCGTCCATCGAGCCGCCCACCATGGGCAAGGACTCATAGATCGTGACATTCTGGGCGGGCATATGCTCCTCAGTGACCAGAAACGCTGCGCGGACAGGCCAGCGATGCCCCCGCCGATGATGTGCGCGTTTGCGCTCGATGCCCTCGGGCGGCAGCGCGTTGATCCGGTCATAGTTCCTCATAATTAAGCGCCTTACGCGACGCAATTATTATTGGCTCAAAGGCCAGGTCGATTTATCGAAGAAGCGGGAGTGCCCTAGGTGGCTGGTGTTTTGATTTGCGAACGATTTTCCATCACCAAACATCGCGATTTCCGGGAGGGTGATTTGGTCGGCAGGTCGCCGAAAGTGGCTCAGCGTCCGTTCTGGCGGTGGTCGGTTTTGCCCGATTTCGCCGTGGCGGATGAAACTACCCGTTCGACACCAGCCACCTAGGGCAGCCTCTCTGTTAGCGTCGCGCTGCGCAACGTCTTGGCGTAGGGTCCAAGGTCATCGAGTGCATAGCTACATCGGCCGCCGTATTCGACGAAATAGCTGCAGACGAAAAATTTTACAAATTTCAGTACTGATCAATCGTCAGAAACGACGTTTTGGATTCGCCGAAGTGACTTGTCCCGTCCGGTCACACCAGGGCTCCGGCGTTGTTGATTAGCATGCGCGTGACCAGGTGTTTCGATGGTCGGTGATGAGGCTGAGACCGCGGTCGGTGCTGAAGGCCGTGGTGCGACAGGCTTCGGCGATGTTGTCGGCGCCG
>Ga0335071_10002794_pt1 | contig 18559 bp, 17 predicted proteins | sample Lox_Sample_15_FD_206724 | JGI IMG/M metagenome (GOLD analysis project Ga0335071, IMG submission 206724) | Soil microbial communities from Loxahatchee National Wildlife Refuge, Florida, United States - Lox_Sample_1.5 | ecosystem: Environmental > Terrestrial > Soil > Wetlands | place: USA... | reverse complement strand
GGTCGTACATCGGGCATGCCCCAGACAGGAATCGCCTGAATTTCGGTGTAGCCGGCGAAATCGGGCAGAGTCGGCGATGGCATCAGCCGGCGGTCTCCGTAGCCGGGGCAGGTTGCGGGCCGAGGCCCCAGGCGCGCAACAAACGCTGAGCGTGGGTGTCACCTGCGCGTTGCAGGAGAATATCCAGTTCGTGCGGATGATCGATGTCGAGGCCAATGCCCGGCATTTCGAGAACGGCCAGCGGCTTGCCGGTCTGGCGCATGGCCGCACAGTGCGGCAGAAAGCTGTCGTTGCCGAAGCGCAAGGGAATGATGCTGGCCGGACGGCGCAAGACGCAGTTGCTGCCGCGACGGTCGTAGGCGGGGACAATCACCGCACCTTCGGCGGGGGCGGCGTCGAGTACCCGGTGAAGTTCCACGCTCGTGATGAGCGGAATATCGGCGGGCACAACGACGGTGGTGTCATAGCCGCGGTCCTCGCACCATGCCGTCGCCATCTCGATGGCGGCAGTTTCGCTCTCGTTGCGGGTGTCTTCGATCACGCCGCAGGCGAACTCGGCGGCAAGGGCCTGGGCCCGCGCATCGCCAGTGACGAGAAACAAGTCCAGGCGGCCGGCAACTCCGCAAGCAGCCGTGAGCACGTCGCGAAGCATGGCCTCGGCCAGGAGCGTGCGATGCGCCTGGTCGAACGCCTCGCCCAGCCGCTGCTTGGCGTTGCCGAGGGTCTTAACGGGAATCAGCAGAGCGCCGTGCATGGCTCAACTCTTGGTGCCGCGGGCCTGCAAAGCGGCATGCAAGGTGAAACGCGCCAACTCCAGCTTGTCTTGCATGGACTTCATCACGGTGTTGGCGCAGAGCACGTGCAGCCCGCCTTCGCGCAAATGGTCGGCATCGGCGTGGTCGGCGAGATCGACGATGAGCACATCGAGGAAGTCCTCGTATGCCTGGGCGACGCCGGCGATGGTGCTGGGCCAGCCCTTGCGCTTCATCAGCGTGCCCGCAGGACCGGAAAAGGCCTCACCGCCGATGATGGGGCTGACGGCGGCAATGGGAGCAGCAGTGTGGCGCAACGCCTCACGGATGCCCGGGACCGCCAGAATCGGCCCGATACTGGTCACCGGGTTGCTCGGCGCGAAGATGACGGCCTCTGCCGATTGAATGCTCTCGATGACGCCGGGGGCCGGCCGCGCATGATCGGCGCCCTCAAAGTGCACGGCCCGGACCTCAACCTGATGGCGTTCCCGAACAAAGTATTCCTGGAAGTTCAGGCTGCCGCCGGGAGTATCGACTATGGTGGCCACACGGTCATCCGACATGGGCAGCACGCGAGTACGAACCCCCATTCGCCGACCTAACTCCGCAGTGACATTGCTGAGAGATCTGCCGGCGCGTAGCAGGTTAGTGCGGGTGAGGTGAGTGGCGAGGTCCAGGTCACCCAGGCTAAACCACGCAGGCTGACCGAGAAGCGTCATGCGCTCCAGACAGCGGAAGCTGTCGTGCTCGATCCCCCAGCCACGATCGGCGCTGAGGGCACCGGCCAGGGCGTAGAGGACGGAATCGACGTCGGGCGAGACATGCAGTCCCCACCACTGGAGATCGTCGGCGGTATTGACAACGACCGTGAGGTTTTCGTGGGGGACGAGGTGTTGCAGTCCCTGCAGCAGTTTTGCGCCTCCCGTGCCGCCTGACAGGACAACGATCATCTACGCAGCCCTCGCATAACCGTGTTCGTCGGAGGCAGCCAGAAGGCGCCCCGCCAGCAATCCGCCACGATCAATGAGTCCTGAAACAAACTCAGGATACACAGGCAGGCGCTGGCGAAGTTGTTGACCGGCCGCCTCGGTGCGACGCTTCAGGTCGTCCAGGTGCGGCCAGGGGGCTTCGGGGTTGATGTAGTCGGGCGTCAGCGGCGAGACCCCGCCCCAGTCGTCGATCCCGGCCTGCAACAGCCGGTCGTAATGATCATCGCTCAAATTGGGCGGGGCCTGGAGGTTCATATCGCGCAGCAACAGGCGGGCGACTGCGATGGTGCGCAACAGGTCGTCCGTGTCGGGCTCGGGGAATGCGGCCATGGGGATGTCGGCCTTGGCGCGGAAGTTCTGGAGGATGACTTCCTGAATGTGACCGTAGCGCTGGTGCAGGCGACGGATGGCCAGCAGCGAATCAATCCGTTCTTCGTGGGTTTCGCCGATACCGATCAGGATGCCCGTGGTAAACGGCACCTCCAGCTTGCCGGCATCTTCGATGGTCTTCAGGCGCAGCGCTGGGACCTTGTCGGGCGCACTTTCATGCGGACCGCCCTTGCGGGTGAGGCGAGTGCTCGTGGTTTCCAACATCAGGCCGAGGCTGGGATTCGAATGCCGCAACCGATCAATCCAATTGGCGCTCATCAGGCCGGGATTGGAATGCGGCAGGAGTGAGGTTTCACGCAACACCAGATCGCACATGGCTTCCAGATAGTGCAAGGTGCTGCGGTAACCGCGCTTGCGCAGCATTTCACGCGTCTCGGGAAAAAGCGCTTCGGGCTTGTCGCCCAGCGAAAACAGGGCCTCGGTGCAACCCAGGGCTTCGCCCTGCCGGGCCAGATCGAGTACCTGCTCGGGGGACATGGTATGCGCGCCGGGTTGGCCGGGATCGCGCCGATAGGTGCAATACGCACAGTAGTCGCGACACAGGTTGGTCAGCGGCAGAAAGACCTTGCGGGAATAAGTGATGACGCCGGGGCGGTACTGCTCCTTCAGGAAGCACGCCGTCTGCAGCAAGTGGGGCAGAACTTCCGCCGAACATCGCAGCAATTGCAGGGCAGCATCGCGCGAGACGATTTCGCCGTCGCGGACATCGTCAAGATACGAGGCGATGAAGCCTGGCGAAGGATCTTCGGGCAACCGCCGTTGTAAAACTTTTGCAGGCACGGATATCGGCTCAGGGCGCGGGTGGTCTTCGCGCCGCGTATTCTCGAAGGATAGCGCAAGATGCCGCCTCCCGCATCTTTGGCGCGTCGTTCCATGGCCGTTTGGTGTTATTGCGGCTCGCGTTCGCGATGGAGGCCGTAGCGTCCACGGAAGTACACCAGCGGAGCGCCTTCGGCAACGGCAACTTCCTTGACTTCACCCACGAAAATCGTGTGGTCGCCGGCCGCATGGGACTGCACCACGACGCAGTCCAGATTGGCCAGCGTATCGGCCACGACCGGCGTGCCACTCTTCATATGGTTGTAACGAATGTCGAGGCGGCGAGCGGCGCCGGGATTGCGCTCAGGGTCGGCGAAAAACTCGGAGAGTGCGTCCTGGTCTTCCCTGAGTATGCTTACCCCGAAGCGGCCGCGCTCGCGTATGTGGAGGTAGGTCTCGGCAAGATGGTCAATGCAAACCAGCACCAAGGGCGGCCGTAGAGACACCGAGCAGAACGAGCTCGCGGTCATACCGTGAACGTCTCCCTCGACGGTATCGACGGTAATCACCGTGACACCCGAGCTGAAACGGCCCAGGGCTGCACGAAATTCCTTCGACGAGATGGCTGCGGTCTCGGCCATGCGGGTTGCGGCTTCGGCGTGCATGCAAAGGCCCACAAAATTCGGCGGAGCACGCCCCGGGGTCCTCGCTCAATATACCTGACTACCCTCGCTGACAGCGCAGGGGTGCCGGCGAGGTGTTATCTGCTACGATACGCCCGATAGCGGGCAGGCACTGCTTCGTGTCACAGCAACCCAGACCATGACCCACAGCGGAACATTTGTGGTGGCGCGCAAGGCGGAAGAGGTGTTTGCGCTGCTGGCAACCCCGGAACGCTTCGCACCGTTGCTGCCCGATTTCGAGAGCATGGCAATGCAGGATGCAACGCATTTCACCCTGCGCACGGTCATTGCGGTGGGCCAGATCAGGGGCCATGCCAATCTCGCGATGGAATTGATTGAGTCCCAACCTCACAGCCGGACTGCGTATGACGGCATGGGGGCTATCGCAGGCGGCCAGCTCAGCCTGGCGATCAGGTTCCAAATCGTCCCTGAAGGAGAACTGACCGAAGTGTACTGGCAGGGCGAAGTCACGCTGCAGGGCCCGCTGGCCATCCTGGCGGGCAACCTGGTCGAGTCCATGGGCCGCCAGAACATCGAGCTCATGGCCCTGCGCTTGCAACAACACCTCGCTGCCCAGGCGCCTCAGACACCGGTGGAGCCGACGGCAGGGGCGTCCGCAGCCAGTCCGGAGTATGAGATTTAACGTAACATTTCTTTACATTTCCTCAGACAATGAAACATTTGATTCACTCTCACAGGGCAATGTGATGCAACTCACCGCCCCTTTTGTGCCGTGACGTTACACTAAATGTGGACTTATACGGTGCCGCCCAGACAGCGGACCTAACGGAGGTTTTATGTATCTACAGAAACGTATGTTCGTTATCCTCATGGCCGCCATTGTGGTGATTGGCACGGCATCTTTGCTCGCGGCGAAAGACAACCCGATGGGCGTCGCCCCGAAGCAGGAAATCACCTTTACCGCTCCGACCATCGTCGGCGGAAGCCTGCTGCCCGCGGGCGACTACAAGGTGTTGCATGAGATGCAGGGCAGTGAGCACATCATGATCTTCAAGCAGATCGGCGGCAAAGCCGAAGCCAAGGCGAAGTGCAGCCTGGTTCCGTTGAACGGCAAGGCCGCGACCACCGAACAGCGCTACACCGAAAACAGCAAGAACGAGCACGTGCTCGTCGAGATGCAGTTCCGCGGCGACACGTCCAAGCACGTGTTGGCGCAGTAACGATTGGCAGACGCGGTACCGGGCAGGTTGGTCAAGCAACCAGCCCGTTTTGTTGCGGCCGCTGGAGTGCCGGAGTTTCAGCGGACCGCATCTTGCAATGCCAGGCTGAGCTGAAGCCGCCAGTCGGGCAATCGCAGACCAAATGTGGACTCCAGCTTGCGATTCGACAGCACCGAATTGCGCGGTCTGCGCGCTGCAGCGGGAAACTGGTCGCTGCTGATGGGAGTCACCCGTTTGGCAAGCAGCGGCGCCCCCCATTCGCCGGTGTCAGCCGGCCACTCCGCCAGCGATTCGTAATCCTCGATGATTTGCTGAGCGAATCCCGCCCATGTGGTCTGCCCCGCAGCCGTGAGGTGAAAGGTTCCCCCATACCCCCAGCCGAAGGGATCGCGCCGCTGTGCGCAGCGCGCCGCGATCTGCGCCGTGGCCTCGGCGATGGCACGCGCCCAGGTTGGCGACCCATGCTGGTCGGCCACCATGGTTAACTCGTCCCGCTCACGGGCCAGGCGCAGCACGGTGCGCAGAAAGTTTCTGCCGCGAATGTCATACACAAACGAGGTGCGCAGGATAATGTAGGCGCATCCGCTGGCAGCAATGTTTTGCTCGCCGTCCAACTTGGTCTGGCCATAGACATTGAGCGGGCCGGTTGCGTCCTCCTCTTCATATGCAACCGGCTTGCGACCGTCGAACACGTAGTCGGTGGAGTAGTGAACCAGCAGGCCGCCGGTGCGAGCGAGTTCCTGGGCGATGCGTCCGGGCGCAACGGCATTCACAGTGTGCGCCAGATCAGGCTCACTCTCGGCTTTATCCACTTGGGTATAGGCTGCGGCGTTCAGCACGATATCAGGCGCAAGGTCACGCACGAATCCAGCGGCTAATTCGGGATCGGCCAAATCCATTCGCGTACGGGTACAGGCGGTCACTTCGCCCAGCGGCGCCATCGTCCGCTGCAACTGCCAGCCAATTTGCCCGGTCGCACCGGTGATGAGAATGCGCAGGCTCATGGCTGGTACACCGGGAGTCGCTCGGGAGCAATGGTGCTGAGCGGCGGCAGGTTTCGGTCTTTGGGGGAAAGAATCGGCGCCTGGGTTTCCCAGTCGATGCCGATCATGGGGTCTCTCCAAAGTACGCCGTAGTCGTCAGCCGCGTCGAAATAGTCAGTGCACTTGTAGAGAAAGTCGGCGGTGTCTGAGCGGACCACAAAGCCGTGAGCAAAGCCCCTGGGGATATAGAGGGCGTGGTAGTTCGAGTCTGACAGGACTGCGGCAACCCACTTACCGAAGTGGGGAGAACCCAGGCGGATGTCGACCGCAATGTCGAGGACCTCGCCGCGCGCCACGCGGCACAACTTGGCCTGCGGGCGGCGAAGCTGGTAGTGCAGCCCGCGCAGCACGCCGCGCGCCGAGCGCGAGTGGTTGTCCTGCACGAATGCCTCCGTAACTCCGGCGGCGGCCAGCGCGTCGGCACGGTAGGTTTCCATGAAGAAGCCCCGCGGGTCTTGGAAGACGCGCGGCTTCACCAGCAGCACTCCCGGAAGAGAGGTTTCGACGATTTCCAAACGGGGCCTCTGGGACGACGGACATCCATCGGTGCCGCCGCAGCGATTGTAGCCACGAAGCGACGATTATAATCCGTGCTTCATGGGGACGCTCCGCTGCTCGGTCATTGTCGTGACCTACAACTCCAGCGCGCACATCGACGCTTGCCTGCGTGCGCTGGCGCCACAGGGCTGCGAGATTGTGGTGGTGGACAATGCCTCGCAAGACGACACGGCAGCGAGGGTGCGGGCGCTGGCCGAACAGATTCCCCTGCAACTGCTGACCATCTCGCCTAACATCGGCTTCGCGGGCGGCGTCAATCAGGGCGCCCGCGCTGCCGGCGGCGAGGTCCTGCTGCTCCTCAATCCGGATGCAGTGGCCGAGCCGGGGGCAATTGCGGCGCTGCTGGCGTGTCTGACGCAATCGAAGGCGGCTGCGGCCGGCGGGGCGTTGCTGCAGAACGATGGACAGCCCGCCAGGGGCTTCGCCTTCCGGCGCCTTCCAACGCTCGCCGCCCTCCTGTGTGAAGTGCTGCTCGTGAATCAAGTGTGGCCTGCGAATCCGGTCAACCGCCGCTACCGGTGCCTGGACGCAGATTATTCGCGTGAGCAGGAGGTAGAACAGCCAGCCGGAGCCTGCCTGGCGGTGACCCGCCAAGCGTGGGACGCGATCGAAGGCATGGATGCCGGATTCTTCCCCGTGTGGTTCGAAGACGTGGACTTTTGTGCCCGCCTGCTGAACTCAGGGGCCCGAGTCGTCTATTGTCCCGCGGCGCGTTTCCATCACAGCGGCGCGCATAGTGTCGGGAAACTCGATTTCGGCGATCGGCAAATGTTCTGGTACGGCAATATGTTGCGGTACGGTCGCAAGCATTTTCCGGGATGGAAGGTGTTTCTGTTGCGCGCCAGTATCGTCGCCGGGATGTTGGCGCGCGCGCTCGCGGTCCTGCTGGGCTCCGGACCGCAAGGGGTTCCCCGGAATACGTCGCTCCGCGGCTATTGGCGCGTGGCACGGATGGCGACAGGGATAGCGTAAGGATCCGGCCGAAGGCCGGGCGTCGGGACCTAATGCTTCTGCAGCAATTCGAGAAACAGCGCTTCGTATTTCGCGGCCACGTCGTCCCAGCGATAAAGCTGGTGGGCCCGTGCCGCCGCCCGTCTCGCCCATTGCTCGCGCTCCGCAGGGTTGTCTAGTAGGTCCTGCAACTTCGCTGCGAGATCTTCCGCCGACTTACTGCAACGGATGGCCGCGTCCCCGGCGGTTTCGTTGTTCTCGGGGGATTCCAGATACAGCACTGCGTTTTGCGACGCCATTGCTTCAATCAGCGCCGGGTGCACGCCTCCCACCTCGCAGGCAAAGACAAATATGCTGGCGTGCTTCTGAAGCGCCCAATATCCGTTGCCGTAGATGGCGCCGGTAAACACGACCCGCCCATCTGCCTGGCTCCGCAGGCGATCCAGATACGAACGGTCGTAGCGGTTATCGCCAACCATCACCAAAGGCCAGTCGCTGCGCACTTTGCGCCAGGCCTCGAGGACCAGCTCCGGGTTGTTTTCCGGCTCCAGCCTGCTCACGTACAGCACATAACGGCCCGATTGCAGGTGGAAGCTGTCAATCGCCAGTTCACCGGACGGAATGTCGGCACCGTAGCCAATCACCGTCGAGTCCTTGCCGTATCGCTCGCGGTAATAGTCATGGATCGGCCTGGCGTCGGTCACCAGGCGCGTGGGAGTGAACGTGGAAATCCACTCGCACACATGCAGCGCAGCCTGGCCGAGGGCGTTCCATTTGCCGCGACGACGATCGAGGCCGTCCACGTTCAGCACCACGGGCTTGCCGGAGACTCGCGGCAGCCAGGCGAACGGACTGTTGGCCACGTTGCACAGCAGGACCACGTCATTGCGGCTGAAGGCAACGTGAATTGCCGACACTAATCCGCTGGACAGGGTATCCAGGTGCTTCTGGTGGATCGTGGGCAGGATGACGCGCTTGACGCGCCGGTCGTATTGGTCGCCGGGCGTGGTGAAGGGCTTGCGACAATACACCGTCATTTCGTGGCCGCGGTCCGTAAGCGTCGAGCTGACCTTTTCCGCAAACTGCTCGAAGCCGCCATAGCGGTTGGGAATGCCGCGCGTGCCGACGATTGCGATCTTCAAGGCCGGCCCTCAGATTGCTGCAGGCGAGAGGCAGATGAAGCGCCTTCAGAAATCGCTGTTGAGAGTTCCGCATTGACCGCCCGCGGTGAGTCGTTGAACCACCACAGCAGTTCGCGGTCGGCAACCCGGCGCCGCACCTGAATGATCTTTCGTTTGCGGCGGATGTTCGCGAGGTTTCGGAGGGGGTAGACGAGCGCCGAGAGGAGCCTCCAGTCTCGAACGAGAGCGTAGCCAAGGATCATCGCGTCACGCCATGCCACCGGCCAGAACAAACGCCAGCATAACCAGCCCGAAGCATTCTTGCCGCGCATCAGAAACCGGTTCTTGACGGAATGCCAATTAATCTCCAGCGGCAACTGCTCGCGCCGTTCTGGCGTGACGCGACGCACATGCCAAGCCACGGCCTGCGGGACGTATAAGCAACGCCACCCCATCAATTGCCCCCGCCAGGCCAGATCGGCATCCTCGCGATAGGAAAAGAAATCCTGGTCGAAGAATTGCCCTTCCACCGAAACTGCTTCCACAAACGAGCGCCGAATCATGGCGGCAGCGCCGGTGGCCCCAAATACCCATTGCGCGCGATCGTACTGGCCGGTGTCCAGTTCCTCCGCCCCACGGTCGAGATGCCGCATGTTGCGCGTGAAGTAGATGCCGGTCGAATCGAGAATCCGGGTCTGCGGCGGGTCTGCGTCAGGGTCCCAGCGCAAGAGCTTGCCGCAGAGTGCACCCGCGCCGGGATGCGCGCTGCCTGTCTCCATCAGCCGACGCACGAAGTCGGGGGCCAGCATAACGTCAGGATTCAGGCACAGCAGCCAGTCGCCATGAGCGGCGCGAATCGCCTGGTTCTGTCCAGCGGCAAATCCGACATTCTTGTCGTTGTAGATCACGCGCCAGGTGGATTCACGCAGACGGAGCAGGGCGCGCGTTCCGTCGGCAGAATCGTTGTCCACCACGATGACCTCGAGGTTGGGGCAGTCCTGGCGGTCGATGGAGGCGAAGCAGGCCTCCAGGAACGGCTCTGAGTTCCAGGTGACGATAAGAACTGAGACCATCAGCCCTTAGTATGCGCCCTTGCCCGTAATGACAATTGGGATCGTGCGAAAGAAGATCTTGCAATCCAGCCACAGCGACCAGTTGTCGATGTAGGCGAGGTCGAGTTGAATCCAGCGGTGGAAATCCACATCGCTGCGCCCTTCCAGGACCCAGATGCAGGTCAGGCCGGGCCGCATGCGCAAACGCCGCCGTTGCCAGGGTTCGTATTTCTCGACCTCATCGGGAATGGCCGGGCGCGGGCCAACGAAAGACATGTCGCCACGCAAAATGTTCCACAATTGGGGCAGCTCGTCGAGACTGAACCGGCGGAGAATCCGGCCGACCGGAGTAATACGCGGATCGTCGCTGATCTTGAAGGCCGGACCATCCAGTTCGTTCAACTGGTGGAGTTCGGCCCGCAACTGCTCCGCATTATTGACCATGGAACGAAACTTGTAGAGCGTGAACCTGCGTCCGCCGAGGCCACAGCGGGTCTGGCGAAACAACACGTTGCCCGGAGACGTGATGCGGATGGCGGCGGCGATGGCGGCCAGAACCGGGGCCAGCAGAAGCAGCGAAATCGTCGCCATTCCTACATCGGAAAGGCGCTTGAGCAGCAGGAGCAGCTCACTCTCCGGCGCGGTGGACAGGCTGAGCAATGGGACGTCGCGGAAATTTTCCAGGTAAATGCGCGAGTAGGGCACAGGCAGGAACTCCAGCTGCACGCGCGACTTCACCCCGACATTGGCGCAGTGGGCCATGAGCGGCTCCAGGCGCGCCAACTCCTGCATGCTGACCGCGAACACCACCTCGTCGATGACTCGATCTTCCAGGACCTTCTCCACCGCACCGATGGGAAAAACTTCATACTCGCCAAACCGGTCCTTGAGTTTTGAGCCGTCGCTGTTCGGGTCCACGAAACCCACCAGCCGCAAACCCATGCCGCGGCTCTCCTCGATAAGCGTCGCCATCTCATGGGCCCGAGTACCGCATCCCACGATCAGGAAGTAATGGTATCGGCCAAGCCTGCGCCTCATCCATGCGATGCCGTTATAGGAGATGAACCGTCCCACAACCAGCAGCACAAAATCGACAACACCCACCAGCAAGACATAGGTGCGGCTGATGTCGCCCCGGCGCAACAGGTATAGTCCGGCATAAGTCAGCACCAGGACAATGGCCAGTTGGTTGACCAGATTCAGAGCCAACTGGATCGGGTTCGACATCTCCAAGTCCCGGTAAAACTTGGATGCGTATCCCACGATGGCCCAAGCGAGCAGGAACGCCACCATGAGCGGCAAATAGTGGGCGAAAGGATAGATGGTGGGCAGGTGACGGCTGAAAAAGTCAATGTGCACGAGCAGGGTGCGGAGGAAATATGCCGCCACAAAGGCGACACACGTCACTCCCAGGTCCTGCAGGAGCGTCACGGTGCTGAGTAACTTGGATCGTCGATCAAACACGAGCGCGCTAAGTCCTGAATCGCTCTCGATGCAAGGGCGTCGGGGCTAGTGATCACCGGGAGCGCTCCGGCAATCCGCTAGGAGGGACCTCCGACAAAGCGATACATCGGCGGTTGATAATTTGTCGCTGAAAGATACTGCCACCGATTCTACACCCGTTGTCAGCCCTCGCGCAGCCGCCATCGCAAGCAAGTGCGTAGCGCAAACAATTCTCGTCCCGATGTTTGAACCGGGTTGCCGCACGGAAGTGCTAGCCAATTGCGGGGCCAGCCTACCGTAAAGTGCTTGTTGCCAGCAGAGAATCGGTTCGTTGCGGCAAAGGGGGCTGCGGGAACTGGCAGCCGGGGATGGTTTCGAAGCCAACTTGCCGTGCAACCCAGGCACTTGGGGAGAGACCGCTGGTGTGCAGCGAGGGTTGAACCAACGGCTTTTCCACCGGGTGACCTGCTTGGGCATCATCACCTACTTGGGGAGAAACTCGGCGGTCTCGCCCAATGCTTCGGAAACCTGCAATGCCGCAGCCCAACGCCAGGCAGCGTTACGCGTTAACATAAGTGCGTATTGCTTATTCGATGGCTCTAGCGCAAACCACGTCAAGTCCCGAGATGCAGCAACCTGCCGCCGGAAACGCATCCGCCGATAACAGCATCCCGTCTGGCAGGTCACGCCTGACACAGCTCATCGACCGAATCGGATTTGGCTTCCTGCTCCTGTTTGCCGTCGCTCTGCCGCACTCCATCAAGGGAGCGGAGCGCGCCTGGAAGATCGCCCTCATCCTCTGGATGGTGAAGCTCGCAATTGACCGCGCGCGGCCCTTCAAGCAGCCGCTGGCCGCCCCGCTGCTGGCTTTCGTGACCTTGAGCGCGGTCTCGACGCTGTTGTCTCCCGAACCCTACATGAGCCTGGACCGGATGAAGTTCGTCTGCCTGATACTGGCAGGTGTTGTGGTGGCGCAGAACCTAAAGCGGTTGTCGCAGGTGCGCTGGCTGGTTGCGTTGCTGGTGCTCTCGGGCTTCACGGCCGCGCTTTACACCGGCTGGCAGTATACCTACGGTGTGGGAGTTTGCCTGGCGGAGGTCCCGGCCGATTCAAAACTGGCGCAGGCCGGCTTTGTTGCGAACGATGTGGTCACCGCCGTGAACGGGCACCGGATCCATACGCCGGAGGACCTGAGGCGCGAGGTTGGTCAGTCGCCTGCCGGCTCCCGAGTGGCGATCGAGTATATTCCGGTGCGGTCCACCGGGCGCGCGATGCGCACAGCCAGTGCTGAGGACTTCCGCGAGTCGGGGATGGGCACGTCTGCGCTGCGATTCACCCGCGGCCGACCCTACCGGGCACAGGGCACGTTGGGTCATTACGTCGTTTTTGCCGAGATGCTGATGCAGATCGGCTGTATGGCTTGGGCCCTGATGCTGGCCGGCCAGAGCAGGCGGTGGGGATGGAGACTAGTGTTCGGCGTCGCCTTCGCCGGCATCACGGCGGCACTGCTGATGACCGAAACTCGCGCTGCCGTCGCCGGACTTGTGATTGGCTGCCTGCTCTCGTTGCTGCTGCTGGGCAAGGGCATCCTGCGCTGGGCAGCCGTGGGCGCGCTGATCGTAATCCTGGCTGGGGCGACATTGTGGATCCAGCACCGCCGCGGCCTGTCTTGGGTAGACCGCAGTGATGTGGGAACGCAGTTCCGGGTGCTGATGTGGGAAGACGGTATCCGCCTGGTGCGCGAGCATCCCTGGTTCGGCGTGGGCATGGAAACCGTGCGCGTGCATTTCCGTGAGTGGAACATCCGCGCCTTCCTGCAATACCACGTGCAGAGCCACTTTCACTCAACATACCTGCAGATCGCCGTGGAGCGTGGAATCCCAGCGCTGTTGGCGTGGCTGTGGTTTTCCATTGCATACATCGTGCTGCTGGTGCGGCTGATTTTCCGCCTGCGTGGGCAGAATCGGTTGGCTTGCGGGATCGCCACCGGCGTTCTCGCCGGGTTCATGGCCTTCACCTTCACCTCGTTCCTTCACTACAACCTCGGAGAGGAATCGCTGGCGATGCTGCTGTTCTTCAATTTCGGAGTGGCGGTGGCGATGGACCGCATGCTGGACACCCCTGGCGCGCTGGACGTTGCATGATCAGGCGCGCATGGGTGCTTTCGAGCTGCCCATCATCTTGACCCACACCACGAGCGCCAGAATCCAGGCGACCAACAGCGGCAGCAGGCTTGCCAGCCCGCGCAATCCCATGAGTTGTCCAAGATTGAAGGCCCCGTGCGCGCTCCCGGCATCGGCATCGGAAGGCGCCAGCATGGACGTGCGCTCCAGCGCCAGGTTGCCGCTCCAGAACGATGGCCACAGCAGTTGCATCATGGGTGAACGGTAATGGAACGGGGGCTGCGGCGTGGTGGAAACCGCAATCAGCGAGAACAAAACGCTGACCATCAGCAGCACGAGCAGCGCCCGTCGGCCATTCTTGCTGAAATAGTCCCATGCCGGCGCCAAGCCTACGCATAGCAAGGGGACTCCGGCGCCCATATAGCGCGGCCCATACGACCAGCCGGCCGACCATTCGCCGTAAGCGGCGTTGAACAGCAGGTAGTACAGAAAAACCGCAGCCGCGGTCAGTCCGGCGGCGCGTGTTGCCGGATGTCGGCGCAGCAGCCACAAGCCAAACGGCGCAACCACCGCGACCGGAGCGAAGAAGAACAGTCCGCGTTTGGTCCCGAAGAGCAGGCGGAAGGCAACGTCGATGCGCGGATATTTGAGCCCGATGAACCCCTGGCCGTTCACCGTGAAGGTGCCGATTTCGTAGTAGTAGCTGGTGTGCCAGACGGAGCCAAATGCCGCTTTCAGGTAGAGCATGAGCGCCAGCACACAAAGAAGGGCGCCCGCCGCCACTCCGCCCGCCACCCGCAGGCGCCGCGGCCAACCGGAATCCCACACGCGCGCTAGCGCGAACAGTGCCAACATGGCCGAAGCCGGCGCGGCCGGATACTCCGTCACCGTGGCCCAGCCTGCCAGCACGCCCACGATGAATCCCAAGAACGCTTCCCCGCCGGATTTCACAGGATCCAGCGCGAGCGCCCCAGCAAAGGCGAGCAGCAGGCACGCTCCCGCCAGCGCGTGCGCCCAGAGCAGGGTCGCGTAGGCCCACATGGGAGTTCCTAATCCCATGGCAAGGGCGGCAAATGCAGCTGCTCTCGTGCTGGCTCCCAGGCGCAATGCAATCCAGAACAGGCAGGAACAAGCCAATGCCGAGGGAAGCGCCACCGAAAACAACGTACAGAGATACGAAGTCGCCACCAGATTCCGCGCGGACTCCGGGTCCTTCCCTGCCGAGTGCAACGCCATCCGCGCAAGGAACGCAGCCGGCACCGCCAGCAATGGCTGGCCAGGTGCCTTGTCGGCAAAGTAATGGCCGTCTTTGACGGACAGGTCGCCGGTGTTTTCGTGGTAGGCGTCGAGCATCAGCGTGTGGCGCTCGACAATGGCCCGAATCAGGTCGAATCGCGTGTTCTGGTTCCAGCCGCCACCCGAATAGAAGTAGGCGTAGGAAACGAACGCTACCATTCCAATCAGCAGCGCTTGTTGGGCGGCGTTTCCAAGGGTTGACCGAACTGCTGGGGACACTTGAGTCATGCTCGGCGGAACGCAGGCCCGTTTGCTGAAGAAGCCTTGTCGTCTCGATGTTGGCAGCGCCGGTACGTCTTCGACAGCTAGCATCCGAGTATAGGGACGCTAAGCTCGATTCACAAGCCGTGCCGCGGCGTCACTTGCCGAACGCCTTCCACTGGAATTGCATGACCTCCCCAAAGTGGCGCATCACGAACTGGGGATCGTGGCGGCCGGGATAGATGTGAAACTCATTCGCCACGCCGCGGGAATCGAGCAATTGATGCAGCTTCTGCCCACCCTGTTCAAATCCGTAGTCGTCGTTGTTGCCCACGTCGAAGTAGATCTTCAGGCGCTTGAGTTGCGCAGCGGGCGTGGCCTGCGCGAAGTAAAAGACGTTGTTCTGCTGGAAGTACGCCAAATTGACGGGGCTGCCGAACACGTCCCCCATCACGGAGCCGGGCGAACCCGGGCCTCCAGCGGAAAAATTGGCGGGAATCTCCGGAATCAGCGCCGGCATCCGCGCACTGACGGCCGCAAACTGCTGCGGATACTTGAACGCCAGGCGCAGTGCGCCGAAGCCGCCCATCGAAACGCCCGTGATGCCGCGCCTCGCGGCCGATCCATCGCCGCGATATTTCTTCTCCATCTGCGGCATGAATTCCTTGAGCAGGAAGTCTTCGTAGCGAAACTTGCCGTCGGCCGAGTTGAGGAAGAACGTATGTCCAGCGCCCGGCGCCAGCACGACAAATTCGCCGATCTTCCCAGAGCGGCGGAGCTCTTCGATCAGGTCCCAGCCGCCCATGTTGAGTAGCGACTGCTCGTTGTCGCCCAAGCCGTGCAGGTAATACAACACGGGATAATGGCGGGACCTGTCGGTGTCGAAACTGGCCGGCAAATACGCGCAGTAACGGACAGACCGCGCCAGAACAGCGGAATTAACGGTCGCACATTCGGCGCGGCCTTGTGCGTGGGCAAAGGGGGCTGCCAGGAGCAGGGCGGCCGCAAGGGCGACCGCCAGTAAGAAATCAGTCGCCCGTTGTTTCGTCATTCGTATTTCAGCGTCTGCACCGGATCGAGCCGCGCAGCCCGACTCGCCGGATACAGCCCCGCCAGCAGGCTCACGACGATGGAAAATGCGATCGCAGCGCCCACCAGCCAAGGCGGCATGATCCACACCGGCTCGCTTGGCAATTGGTGGCGGTGCAGGTAAATTCCGGTTCCGAAGTTGATGGCCTTGCCGATGGCGAAGCCGAGCACGATGCCCAGCACTCCGCCGACAAATCCCATCGCGCCGGCTTCGGTGAAGAACAGCTTCTTGACGTCCTGATCGCTTGCCCCGATGGCCTTCATCACGCCAATTTCGCGGCGCCGCTCCAGCACCGCCATGACCAGCGTATTGATGATGGCCAGCGTCGCCACTGCAAGCGCCAGCGAACCGAAGATGCCCAGGAACAAATCAAGAACGGTGAAGAACCGGCGCAGGCTCTTGGTTGCATCCAGTACGGAAAAAGTGCGGAAACCCATCTGATTGACGGCATCCTGCACGGCCTGCACCTTGCCCGGGTCCTTCACGCGGACGGTCAACGTCATGTAGGTCTTGCCGCTGCCGCCGCGCAATGAGCTACGCATGTCGGTGAACTGCGCCATGTTCAGACGCTCCGTGGTGCGCACCGGCAGGAAGATGCGGCCGCGCGAGACAGTCCGCATGCCGCCGTAAGGTTCCTGGTCGATCAGGCCTACGACGCGCAAGGGTTGCTGCTTGCGCACGACGGAAAATCCGAAGTCGTCTCCGCTGCCGCTCGCGCTGCTCTCACCGCCGTTTATCTGCGGACGATCGCTTGGCTCCTGCGCCAATGCCTGCCGCTCGCCGTAGCGGAGGGTGATGTCCTGCCCGATCAGTGCGTTGGGATTTTTGGGATCGAGCTCCTTGGCGAAATCCGCCAGCAGGATGGCTTCGTCGGCGTTATCACTTGAAAAGAACTTTCCCTTCAGGTTGTCAAAGGCTTCGTTTTCGCGCGCCGACATGGGCAGGCCAGTCACAAACCCGAAATGCGTTTCGCCGTTGGCCACGACCTCGCCCATCACGCGGATTTCGGGTTCAACTTCGGTCACGTTCGCAAGCTGGGTGATTCTGGTACGCGCAGGCTCGTCAAGCACCGGCGACTTTTCGGGATTCGGCGCCTTGGCGTCGTCCTCCTTGTCGAAGCCGCGAAAATCCTGGCGGGAGGTGACGAACACGGTGTCGAACAGGCCCGAGCCCGCCAGCCGTCGCGTTGCCAACTGCTGCAGGCCGACGCCCAGCGAGAGCATCGCCACCAGCGACGCCACGCCCACGGAGATGCCGACCGTGGTCAAGCCATTGCGCAGCTTCGATTGGCGCAGGTTGCGGACCGCGAGATCAAGCAGGTCGTATCCTTTCATGCCCGCACCTCTTCGCTCACCAACTTGCCGTCGGCCAGGAAAATTGAGCGCTGCGCGAAACGTTCGGCAATCGCGCGCTCGTGCGTGACCATCACCACGGTCATGCCCATCGTCAGGCTGACGTCGCGAATCAGGTTAAGGATGTCTTCCCCGGTGCGGCTGTCGAGGTTGCCGGTGGGCTCATCGGCCAGCAACAACCGCGGACGGTTGGCCAGCGCACGCGCCAGCGAAACCCTTTGCTGCTCGCCGCCTGAAAGCTGCGACGGGCGATGCTCCAGGCGCTTGCCCAGCCCCACCCGTCCCAGCGATTCGCGGCTGCGTTGTGCCCGCTCTGCGCGATCGACTTCGGCAAAACGCATGGGCAGCTCGACGTTCTCGGTGATCGTCATCGAAGGAATCAGGTGAAATGCCTGAAACACCATGCCGACATCGTTGCGGCGGTAGCACGCAAGGTCTTCCGACGACATCTTCGCCAGGTCGCGTCCGTGCACCACGACCGAACCCGAGGTGGGGCGATCCAGCCCCGCGATCAGGTTGAGCAGCGTTGATTTTCCCGAACCCGACTGACCCAGAAGCGCTACGAACTCGCCCGGCTCAATGGAGATCGAGACGCCATCCACCGCAAGGATTTGGCTGTCGCCCATGGGGTAGTGGCGGGTGACGCACTCGGTGAGCACCGCTGGTGTGGTGATGGAACCCTGTGTCGAACTCATCTGTGCTTCATTGGATGCGGCGAAACTGCATAGCGGCGCACCCGAGCGGCCCTCTCTTCCTTCATACGAAAAGGGGAGCACAAATGCTCCCCCTCGCTTGTAACGATTTGTAAATGAAGAGATCCAGCTACCGCTCCACGGCCAAGCCCACCGCATTGCCGCCACCCAGGCACAGCGCAGCGATGCCCTTGTGCACGTCACGCCGTGCCATCTCGTAGAGCAGCGTGGTGAGAATTCGCGCGCCACTGGCGCCGATGGGATGACCTAGCGCCACCGCGCCGCCGTTCACGTTGACCTTGTTGAGGTCGAGGCCCAGCTCGCGCGTGACCGCAATCGCGGCCACAGAGAACGCCTCGTTGATCTCGTACAGGTCCACGTCTTCGTTCTTCCAGCCAGTCTTCTGCCAAAGTTGGCGGACCGTTTCGACCGGCGTCATCATCACCCACGCCGGGTCGAGACCGCTGGTCGCCTGCGCCACGATGCGGGCCATGGGCTTGAGTCCTAGCTCTTTCGCCTTCGACGCCGACATCAGCACCACCGCCGACGCGCCGTCATTGACGCCAGGGGCGTTGCCTGCGGTCACGGTGCCATCTTTCTTGAACGCCGGCTTCAACGAACGCAGCACCTCGATCGTTGTATCCTCGCGCGGCGATTCATCCGTGGTGAACAATTGCGGAGGGGCGCCCTTCTTTTTCGACGGCAACTCAACCGGCACGATCTGGTCCGTGAATCGGCCCTCCTTGATGGCCGCAATGGCCTTGCGGTGCGAGTTCAGGGCGTATTCGTCCTGCTCCTCACGTGTGATTTTGTACTTCTCGGCCACGTTCTCTCCGGTATTGCCCATGTGGTAGTCGTTGTAGATGTCCCACAGGCCGTCGTG
>Ga0335071_10002793_pt1 | contig 18563 bp, 16 predicted proteins | sample Lox_Sample_15_FD_206724 | JGI IMG/M metagenome (GOLD analysis project Ga0335071, IMG submission 206724) | Soil microbial communities from Loxahatchee National Wildlife Refuge, Florida, United States - Lox_Sample_1.5 | ecosystem: Environmental > Terrestrial > Soil > Wetlands | place: USA... | reverse complement strand
CACCTGTACGCAAGCCACAGACTCGTGGCCACAATGTTCAGGATGGCCAGCGGCATCAGATAGCGCCATCCAAAGTTCATCAGCTGGTCGTAACGGAAGCGCGGCAACGTTCCGCGCACCCATACATAGAGAAACAGGAAGGAGAAGACCTTAAGCACAAACCAGAAAATCGGCAGCAACGCCTGGATCACAATGTTCTGCGGCAGAGGAATCAGGTTGCCGAACGGGCTCGTCCATCCACCCAGAAACAGGAGCGTCGCCACGCAACCCACCATGATCATGTTCGCGTACTCGGCCATGAAGAACATCGCGAACTTCATCGAGCTGTACTCGGTGTGATAGCCGGCCGTCAGTTCGCTTTCGGCTTCCGGCAGATCGAACGGGGAGCGGTTCGTCTCCGCATAGGCCGCCATCAGGTAGATGAAGAACGCGACGAACTGGAAGCCGCCGAACAGATTCCAGGACACAATCCCGTGCGCGCCCTGGCTCTCCACAATCTCGCGCAAATTCAGTGAGCCGGCCCGCAGCACCACACCCACCAGCGACAGGCCCAGCGCCAGCTCATAGCTGATCAACTGCGCCGACGACCGCAGCGACCCCAACAACGAGTATTTGTTATTCGACGACCACCCCGAGAGCGCAATCCCATACACGCCGATCGACGTGATCCCCAGAATCACCAGCAGCCCGATATTGACATCGGAGATGGCAAAGAAATGGAACCCGCCCGGCCCGGTCACTTCCGGCGACCCGAACGGCACCACGGCAATCGAGATCAGCGCGCATCCCAGCGCGATGACCGGCGCGACCAGATACAGGGGCCGATACACGGCGGTCGGAATCAGATCCTCTTTCAGGAAGAGTTTGGCCCCGTCGACCAGCGGTTGCAGCAGTCCGAAAGGCCCCACGCGGCTGGGTCCCCACCGATTCTGGATCCGTCCCACCAGCTTGCGCTCCAGAAGCACCGTGTAAGCGACGCCGGTCAGCAGGACCACCGTCACCACGATGACCTTCAGCAAGCTCCACAGAAAAAACTCGAGAATCGTCACGAGCCTTCAGCCTTTCAATCTGCCACCGCGGTGGCGGGCGCAGCACTCTGGTGCCGCTCCAACTCGAGCAGCGCTGGACTATACCGTCCCAGCGTTCCCGATGTGAAAAGTCCATCATGTGCCGGCGCAATCGTGCTCGTTCCCGTCAGCGCCGACACCGGAACAAAACCCTGCCCGGCTCCCGGCTCGGTCGGCACATCGTTGCCGCCCAGCAGATTCAACCGATCCAGCTTGTAGGCCGGCACCAGCCGCTCAATCTCATCGAGCACCGCAAGCGGGTCGAACGGGCTCAGCTTTGGTTCCAGATCGTGCGCCGCGAGCCAAACGGCGTGGCGATCGGCCTCGCCTGCCTGCGCACCGCGCGACTGCCCCAGGTCGGCCGTCATGCCACCCTTGCCGAACGGGACCAGCTTTTTGATATCGGCGCCCATCGCATCGGCCAGCCGCACCAGGATCTCGAAGTCCGGCTTTACGCCCGCATGATCCGCGGCCTTTTTGGCCATCTGCAGATCGCCAAACGTATTCGTCACCGTTCCGGTCTTCTCATAGAGGCTGGCCGCCGGCAACACCACATCGGCCAGCGCCGCCGTCTCGGTGAGGAAAAGATCCTGCACGATCAGGAACGTGCCTTTCACGGCATTTGGATCGGCGCCCGCCAGCGGATTCGCGCCGACGATCAGCAGTGCGGCGAGTCCGCCGTGCAGCATCTCGGCTCGCGTCTTGCCAGCGGTCGCCGGCATCCCCACATACTCCGCGGCGAATGCGCCCGGAGCGGTGACCGGCACATAGCCCGGCAGAAGGTCAGGGAAGACCCCCATGTCCGCTGCGCCGCGCGAATTGGCATGGTCGCCGAGATACGCAAACTTAACCCCGGCGCGTCCCACGGCCCACTTCACCAACGCGTCAAGATTCGAACCAGTAAACTCCGAGCCGCAGATCACGACCAGCGATTCTTCCGCCAGCAACGCGTCCCTGAAGGCCGCGTCGCCAAACGAAGAATCCGTGCCCGCCAGATATCCCGCCAGCCTGGCGTACCCGCCTGCTGGAATTCGCAACGTCGCCTTGGCCTGCCGCTCGAGCTTGATGGGTTCCGCATTCGCGACATAGAGCCTTGCCTTGTTCAGCCGGACGTTGGTGCGAATCTCCCACGCCAGCAGCGGATGCTCCTCGGTAGGATTCCCGCCGATGAGCAGAATCGCCGGTGCCTGAGCAATATCGCGCAGACTTGCCGCGCGATGCTCCTGGCCGGAAAGCGCATGCGCAAACCCTGCGTAGTCCGCCGTCCGCTCATGGTCGATACTGTTCGTCTGCAGCACGGTGCGGGCAAACTTCTGCAGCAGATAATTCTCTTCGTTGGTCGTCGTGTTCGACCCGATCACGCCAATCGCAGAACCAGTCCGGCTATCGCGGATCTCCTTGAGCTTCTGCCCGGCAACCCGCAGCGCATGCTCCCAGGTCACCGGCTCTAGCTTGCCCGCTGCATTGCGCACCAAAGGCTTGGTCAGGCGGTCGTGGCTCTCCACAAAATCGAACCCGAAGCGGCCCTTGGCGCACAGAAAATCGTTATTGATTCCGCTCTTGTCGCGGTTGTCGGCGCGCACAATCTCCGACCCGTCGTCTGCCTGCCGCACGCCCAGTGTCACCTTGCATCCATCGCCGCAGTGCGTGCACACCGTGGCCACATGCTTCATCTCCCATGGCCGCGTCTTATACCTGTACGACCCGCTGGTCAGCGCGCCTACGGGGCACACGTCGATGCACATGCCGCACTGCTCGCAGTCCAGATGATCGCCGCCATTGGGCGCAATCACAGATCGGGCGCCGCGATTCTCCACGCCCAGCGCCCACACATCCATGCCCTCGCCGCAGATGCGCACGCAGCGATAGCAGAGAATGCACCGCGGCCTGTCGTAGAAGACCGCCGGTGACCACTGCTGCTCCTCGCGGTGCTGCTTGGCCTCCGCATAGAGGCTCTCGCCGGCGCCGTACTTGAAGGTCATGTCCTGCAGTTCGCACTCACCGCCCGCATCGCACACCGGGCAGTCCAGCGGATGATTCCCCAACAGCAGCTCGATCGTCGCTTTGCGCGCCTGCGCAATCTCCGCGGACTCGGTGATGAACACCTGGCCCTCGGCCACCGTCGTCGTGCAGGCCGTCTGCAGCTTCGGCACCTTTTCCTGCCGCACGACGCACATGCGGCACGCCGCCTGCAGGCTCAGCCCCGGGTAGTAGCAGAACGCCGGAATCTCGATGCCCGCCTTGCGGCACGCGTCTATCAGCAGCGTCCCTGCCGGAGCCGTCAGCTTCTTTCCATCGACTGTGAACGTTACATCCGCCATTCTTCTCTTAGTCTCTCATCTGCTGCCGGCGTGACCCGTGTTACACCACTGCCAATTCGGCATGCTTCGCATACGGACACGGCTTGCCGTTCAGGTGATCCTCAAATTCTTTGCGGAACTTCTTCACAAATCCCAATGTGGGCATCGCCGCTGCATCCCCAAGCGGGCAGAACGTCCGCCCCAGCATGTTCTCGGCGATGTACTGGATGTTGTCGATGTCCTTGGCTACGCCGAACCCCGCGTGGAAGCGCGTCAGTGACTTCTTCAGCCAGTCGGTTCCTTCGCGGCAGGGAATGCACCACCCGCAGCTCTCGTGCTGATAGAAGCTGATCGTGCGCAACGCGAACTCGACGATGCAGGTTTGATCGTCGATCACCACCACGCCGCCGGAACCCAGCATCGATCCGGCTTTGCCCACCTGGTCAAAGTCCATGCCCAGGTTCTCGATCTCTTCGGGCAAGAGAACCGGTGTCGACGAACCACCCGGCACCACGGCTTTCAGTCCACGCCCGCCGCGGACGCCGCCGCCCACCTCGTAGATCATCTTCTTCAGGTTGTAGCCCATGGGCAGCTCGTAGACGCCTGGCCGCGCGATGTGTCCGCTCAACCCGAACAACCGCGTTCCGCCGTTGCGGGCAGTGCCCACTGCCGCATACGCCTCGCCGCCCATCGCGATCACATGCGGCACGGTGGCAATGGTCTCGGCGTTGTTGATCACCGTCGGCCCGCCATACAATCCCACCACGGCAGGGAAGGGAGGCTTGATGCGCGGCACGCCGCGCTTGCCTTCGAGCGACTCCATCAGCGCCGACTCTTCGCCGACTTCGTACGCGCCGGCTCCGGTTTGCGTGATGACATTGAACTCGGTGTCCGAGCCGAAGATGTTCTTGCCCAGAAAACCCTTGGCGTACGCATCGGCAACCGCCTTCTCCATGATCTCGAGAAGGTAGCGATACTCTCCGCGCAGATAAATGAATCCAAGCTTCGACCCGATGGCCAGCCCCGCGATGATCGTTCCTTCAATCACCGCATGCGGATCGTGCAGGAAGATCAGGTGGTCTTTGCAGGTGCCGGGCTCGCTCTCGTCGCCGTTCACCAGAACGTACTTCGGCTTCGCGGACTGCTTCGGCACAAACGACCACTTCATCCCCGTGGGGAACCCCGCGCCTCCGCGCCCGCGCAGGTTCGAAGCCTTCATCTCGTTGATGGTCCAGTCGGGCCCCTGCGCCAGGCACTTCTTCGCTGCCTCGTAGCCGCCCAGCTCAATATATTTGTCGATCTGCGCCGCACCCATGCCAAAGCGCCGCGTCACAATCTTCACTTCATCGGGATGCGAGACCAACCTAGGCATTGTTTTCCTTTTTTTCCTGGCTTTGGGCTTGGGTCCGGTACCGCCCCAATATCTCCGGCACGCTCTCCGGCGTCAGATCGTCATGAAAGTCGTAGTTCACCTGAATTGCCGGAGCCCAGCAACAGACCCCGATGCACTCGACCTCTTCCAGCGAGAAAACGCCGTCGCTCGTGATCCCCTTATGCCCGATTCCGAGCTCGTCCTGGAACTTTTCAAAAATGTCATAGGCCCCGCGCAGCATACAGCTGATGTTGGTGCACACCTGCACGTTGTATTTGCCCACGGGCTTGAAGCGCAGCATCGAGTAATACGACGCCACATTGCGCACATCGAGTTCGGTAATGCCAATCCGCTCGGCGATCTCAGAGATAACCGCGTCCGACAGATACCCCACCTCGTCCTGTGCGTAGAGCAGCATGGGAACCAGGGCCGACCGCTTCACCGGATACTTCGCCGCCAGGGCGTCGAAGCGTTTGGCCAGGTGTGGCGAAAACACCGACATTGTCTCGCTAGTCATTGCATCAGCTCCCGTGCCCACGCCTCAGCCGCCAGATCCATCTCTTCCAAACCTTCACCCGACTGTAATTGGCCGGCTTCCGTCAATTCCAAGTCTCCGTTCCGTCCATCCTCACGCCGCCACGCCACGCGCGACCCATCACGCTTCAGATCCAGCCACCGGTCGCCGTGCCGCACCGTGATCCGTTCCTCGCCCAACTCCACCGTGGCCTGCCGGTCCCCATTCAATCCGTGTGCCGCGGTGTAGCTGCGCAGCAGGGAAGCCAGGCTCACCCAAAGCTCGGAATAAAGTCGGTCGTTCACTTGGGTCTCGCCGGCTCCATCCAATCGCCCCAACATCCCTCGGTTCCTGATCCCTGTTTCCTAATCCCTAATCCCTGTCTTCCCGCCTTACCGATCAATCTCCCCCAGCACAATGTCGATCGACCCAATCACCGCCACCACATCGGCCAGCATCCGGCCCTTGCACATCGTCTCCAGCGCCTGCAAACTCGCGAATCCCGGATAGCGCATGTGCACTCGATAGGGCTTCGCCGTCCCATCCGATACCACGTAGTAGCCCATCTGTCCGTGACCCGACTCGATGCCCTGATACACCTCGCCGGCCGGGACGTTGAACCCCTCGGTCACGATCTTGAAGTGATGGATCAGAGCCTCCATCTGCGTCTTCATCTTCTCGCGGTCCGGCAGGATGATCTTGGGCGCATCGGCCTTCACTGGCCCTTCAGGCATTCCATCCAGCGCCTGCTGCACAATCTTCACGCTTTGGCGCATCTCTTCGAGCCGTACTTCATACCGTGCCCAGCAATCGCATCCATGCGAAACCGGCACCTTGAACTGGAACTTCTCATAGCTCGAGTAGGGCATGTCGCGCCGCAGGTCAAAGTCCACTCCCGACGCCCGCATCGTCGGGCCTGTGATCGCCAGCGCAATGGCATCTTCGGCGGTAAAGTGTCCCACGCCCATCAATCGATTCCTGAAGATCGGATTTCCCGTCAACAGGTTCGAATACTCGTCGATCTTTTCGGGCAGCGTCTTGATGAACGCCTGGATCTTTGCGAGCAGTCCCAGCGGCGGTTCCATGGCCAGCCCGCCGATCCGGAAGTAGCTGGTCATCATCCGCTGTCCGGCCACTTCTTCAAAGATGCGCAGAATCTCCTCGCGTTCTCTGAAGGTGTAGAGAAACACCGTCAACGCACCGATATCCATCGCATGCGTGCCGAGCCAGATCAGGTGCGAGTTCAACCGCGTCAGCTCCGTAAACATCACGCGCAGCCACTGTGCCCGCTCCGGAATCTCCAGCTGCAGCAGTTTTTCGACGGCCAGGCAGTAGCACAGGTTGTTGGCCATCGGCCCCAGGTAATCCACGCGGTCGGTGAGCGGAACGACCTGCTGATAGAACTTTGCCTCGCAGGTCTTCTCAATTCCCGTGTGCAGGTACCCGATCTCGGGGTACAGCCGCACCACGATCTCGCCGTCCACCTCCAGCACCAGCCGGAGAACACCATGGGTCGACGGGTGCTGTGGTCCCATATTGAGGACCATGTGCTGGTCTTTTGCGCCCTCGGCGACCGGCGCTTCCAGGATCGGTGTGCCTACATCGTATTCAGCCATCAGCGCAACTCTCCTGTAAGCCGTGTTCCCTCCGTACAAATCCGGGTGCGCCACGTCTCACGTTTGAGACCCGGGGTAGCGATTCCCTCGGCAACCGCCAGGAATCGCGCCGCAGGCGCAGTTGGCCGCACCGCAGGTGCCATCACCGGTATCCCTCCACCGGGTAGTCCTTGCGCAGCGGATGGCCTGTCCAATCTTCCGGCATCAGAATGCGCCGCAGATTGGGGTGCCCCTCAAATCGCACGCCAAACAGATCGAAGACTTCGCGTTCGTAGTAGTTCGCACCCGGCCATACCACCGTGGCCGACTCCACCGCCGGATCGTCGCCGCTGACCATCGCCCGCAGCCGGATCCGCTCTTTGAATGTGTGCGACAGAATGTGATAGCTCAGCTGAAAACGCGGCTCGGTGGGGTACCAGTCGACCGCCGTCATATCTTCGAACGCGTTGTAGCCCGCTGCTTTCAGCGCTTCCAGTGCCGGCACAATGTCGCTGGGCGCCACGGTCAGCGTCAACTCTTCGCGATCGAACCGCGCATCCAGGAATCCTGCATCGCTCCAACCCAGCAGCGCCTTCACTGCCGGATGTTCCGGCATCGCTTCGAGCACCTCGGCACGGCTTGCCAACGTCGTCTTCACAGCTTCAGCCATCTACAGGTCCGCCTTGTCCTGGCTCCAGTTCAGGATGCCCTTGCGCACAATGTAGTAGAGCCCCACGGCGATGAATCCCAGATAAACCACCATCTCCCAAAAACCAAAAAGTCTGTTCCCCGTGATCTCCGGCAGCTTTTTATAGATCACCGCCCACGGCATCATGAACACAGCTTCCACATCGAACAGGATGAACAGCATCGCCACCATATAGAAGCGCACGCTGAATCGTCCGCGCGCATCGCCCACGGGCACAATGCCGCATTCATAAGAACTCAGCTTGGTGGGGTTGTTCCGGTGCCGGCCAACGAACCATGACGCCAGCACCATTCCGCCGGCAAGTCCAAAAGCCACCAGAATCTGCATCAGCAACGGCAGGTACTGCCAGTGGTACGGAATCATCACAATCCTGTCCGGAAAAAGTCAGAGTGACAGATTACTATGCGCCACAAAATTCCCCGCTGCAGCGACATAGGCCACTCATTCGAGATTAGGTTTTCCCCCTCCGTCCGGTCAAGGCAAGGCAGGCAGCATCTGAGACTCGACGCTACGCGATTGTCCGAGCCAGCCGGCGCGCAACCAACCCCGTCACCGCTCCCAACACGGCGCTCAGCAACACCACCGCGGTATGCCACACCACCAGGTGAGCTGTTTCGAAGTTGGGGCAGTGCAACTCGAGCATGCCAACGCCCGCCAACCCGCCCAGCATCCCTGCCAGCAATCCGGCGGCAACGGCGTTCATCGCAAACCCGCGCCGCAGCACAAGCCAGCTCAGCAGAGCTGCCGGGACTGCATGCAACAAGCCGGTAAGCAAACAGTTCAGACCGATCGAAACGAAATTCTCAATCGAAGAGTCGTGGAACATCAGTGCAAAAAGACCGGCCAGCGCTACGCAGCTCATCGCCAGAAGGACAACCGGTGCTACGGTTCGCCGGCTGCCCGGAATCATCTCGGCAACCATTGCCCGTGCAGCCGCCCACACGAGAATTGCCAAGCCCGAAAAGACCGCAACTCGTTGCGCGAGGTCCATCTTGTCGAATCCGACCAGTCCCACTCGGAGCGCACCCGCCAGCGAAACCGCCGCGCACACCGCGATTAATGCGCCCGTCATCCTCCAGGCCGGAGGGAGTGGACGGACCGGACGGAGCGAGGGCACGATTGAGTCAGCGATCCGTCGCAGGACCTCCGGATCGGGGTCGCCCGTGACGGCTTTCGCGTTTTTCAGGATTCCATCGATTTCCTTATCGTTCACGAAAGTCGCTCTCGTCGCTCCTTTCCGAGCCCGGCCGCGCTCATCGTTTCCCTCAACTTCTTGTAAGCCCGATGCACCTTTTGTTTCACCGACCCTACACTGGTCGATGTGGCCCTCGCCACCTCTTCCAGCGACATTCCTGTCACCTTCAGCATCTCCAGCACCTCGCGCTGGCTCTCTGAAAGCGGAGCAAGCAACGTCTCGAGGTCGTACGATCGGTCCGTTTCCCGGCTGAACGCATCGCTGACGCTGGCTCTTGCATCCAGTTCGAGCGCGCTCGTCGCGTTGCGCATCGCCTTACGGTAGTGATCGATGCGCACGTGCCGCGCGATTGCATAGAACCATGGCAGCGCCGGCTCTCCCGAACGATAGGTGTGTCTCACCCGGTGAATACGCAACCATGTCTCCTGCAGCAGGTCGTCCGCGTCAGCCCGGCTCTGCGCCTGGGCCAGAAAGAATCGATACAAGCGGGGGCTGCACGCTTCGATCAGCGTCGTGGCTGAGGCGAAATCGCCGGCCTGGTAGCGAACCATCAGGCTCTCGAAACTGCTTTCCGCGGGCGGACGCGGAACCGTCGCCCCGTCCTCAGTTTGGATCTCAGCTTCGTCGGGCAAATCACTTCCTCAATGCTGCTCAAGTCCGCGCTGGATTACGTCGCCGCCATTAGATTCGTCCGGCAGGGCGAAAAGTTACGGGCGGGCGATATTTTTCATCAAAGTCGCTTTTTTCGCGTCCGATGCTGCCGTGACCGTAACTTTTCTTGCCTCCCGGTCGAATCCATCAGCGTGAAATGCGGACTTCGATTCGGCACTGGCCGCTCGGACGTCGGCATGCCTTCACAAGAAACCCCAAGGAGATCGCAATGCATTCTCAGAGGCTCAAATCGGGCGTCGCGCTGTCGGCTCTGTTTCTCGCGGGCGCCGTGGCCACGCAAGCTCAAGGCTGGAGAACCCCGCTCGTTGTCACCAGCACAAATGACCCAAGCGCAAACTCCGTCGTCGTCTTCAGGCTCAACAATGCAAGCACGCCTTCTTTGTCCTTGAGTGAGACATTCCACACCGGCGGAAAGGGCGGGGCCAGCGGCAACGCCGGCATTCTCCAGTTCAATGGAAATCTCGGCGCCGTCGCCAACTTTGGTTCCAATACCGTGAGCCAGTTGGCGCGCTACGGAGACGCCATCGTTCCCGGAAGAACCATCCAGCTCGCGCCCGATTGCACGGGACCTGACTCGGTCGCGCTCTCCGGCGCACAGCTGTTTGTGGTGGGAGTGAACTGCGCGGAGAACCATGCCTGGCCATCGGGCTTTCTGGATGCTCCCGTCGTCAGCCTCTCCGATCCTTCTGCGGCGCAGATCGCAGTGGGCGAGAACTGGGCTGCGGTGACCCTGAAGTCCGGCTCGATCGTTCAGCTCCCGCTCACCGGAGACGAGGGTGTCCTGACGGGTGCTGCGAATCCGATCACCCTCCCGGCCAACGCCAATGACACCCCGCTGGGGGAGGCTTTCTGGGGGAATGTTCTCGGCCTGACCCCTGCGCACAGCCCCGATAGCTTCGCCCTCGTCGACGAAGACCGCAACGTCTCGCCCGTCGCAGGGCCAACCCCGTCCTTCCCGGTGAATGCACCCTGCTGGCTGGCCAAAGGTCCCGGCAATATCTGGTACTCCGGCAATTCGCCCGGGCATGCCATCTCCATCTTCTTCAGCGATGGTCAGGGCGGCGTCTTCTACAAATCGGTGCCTGTTCCGGGCGTGCCCACCGACATTACCGTCTCGCCCGATCGCAAGTGGCTCGCCGTCCTCTATACCACCGGCGGCCAGGGCTACGTCGCCGTCTTCTCCATCGACAGCCACGGCGACCTCACCAAGGTGGCGACCTCCAATCCCATCGGCGTCACATCCTTCAATGGTGTCGCCATCAGCGAATAGTTCACACCGACCACCGCATGCGTGCCCGGCGTCTTATGCGCCGGGCAGGCCCGTCTCCGGCAAGAAAGGCGGCTACTTTGTGGAGCCGACAACACGCATGATGTTTGCCGGCGGCCGTCCGGCCCGCAACTCTGCCGCCATGTACTGCATGAACGGGTCAACGTGGTGGAAGAAGTACTTGTACCCGGCGCAGAGATAATTCAGCCCGGGCTCCCCGGACGGAGTCGTCGCAAAGCGATGCTTTGGACACTCCCCGTTGCAGGCAAAGCGAACATCGCACTCCCGGCACATACGCGGCAGCGAATCCCACTTATCTCTGCCAAACTTCACCTGCTGCGCCGAGCCCGCCATCTCTGCCAGGTCTGCCTCCAGCACATTCCCCAGCTTATGCTCCGGATACACAAAGTGGTCGCACGAGTAGAGGTCTCCGTTATGTTCCATCGCCAGTGCTGAGCCGCACGTCTTGCGAAACACGCACAGGCTCGCCTCCATCCCCATCCAGCTCTCCAGCGCCACATCGAACTGCTGGATGAAAACCGTGCCCACGTCCTTCTTCACCCACGCATCGAAGATGTGCGCAAGAAACTTGCCATATTGAAGAGGCTCGACCGACCACTCCGTGACCTCCGCCGCATGATCGAACGACGGTTGGATCAAGACCAGGCCATTCTGATCCGGCCGCACCGCCTTCCGCTCTACCACCGGGATGAACTGCAGAAAGCTGCTTCCGATCTCCTTCAGAAAGCGGTACACCTCGGCGGGATGTTGCGCGTTCTGCCGGTTCACCACCGTCAGTGTGTTGAACTCGACCTTGTGTTTCTTCAACACGTCGAGGCCCCGCATCACCCGGTCGAACGTCGGTGCCTGTCCCTTGTCCACGCGGTAGCAGTCGTGCAACGCGCGTGGCCCGTCGATCGAGATGCCCACCAGAAATGCATGCGCGGCCAGAAACTCGCCCCACGCGTCATCGAGCAGGGTCCCATTCGTCTGCAGCGCATTGTGAATCCGCCTGCCTCCCGCGTACTTCTGCTCCAGCTCGACCACCGTGCGGAAGAAGTCCACCCCGAGCAGCGTCGGCTCGCCGCCCTGCCACGCAAAGTGCACCTCGTCGGCGGGCTGCACCGCGATGTACTGCGCGATGTACCGCTCCAGGACCTCTGCGCGCATCGCCCAGCTCTGCGTGCCCGGATAGAGGTTCTCCTTTTCGAGATAGAAACAGTAGGCGCAATCGAGATTGCACAACGGCCCGATCGGCTTGGTCATGATGTGAAAGCCGGTCCCCGGCATCTCAACGCCTCCGCTCGCCTCCGATCATATCCGTCCCGCAGAAAAGATTCCTCGACTCCTCCTCGCGTGCCCTCCCTTGACATCCTCCCGCCTCACGCTCTATTCGTTCAGGTTCCTCGTTTTGCGGGATGCCGCGATGGCGGTCTTGAGATAGGGCCTGACGATCCATCCAGCTCCGCACCCGAAAGGGCCCATGGAAACTCGCCGCTCCGTCCTCAAATACCTCGCCGGCGCTGCCGGAGCCGCCGCCTGCTCCCTCGATTCGCTCGAAGCTTTCGCCCGCGGCCTCGATGCCAGCCCGTCGCGCCCCAACATCGTCTGCATCGTTGGCGAAGGCCTGCGCTGGGACGAGCTCTCCTCCACCGGCAACAAGCTGCTCCCGACGGCCAACCTCGACCGCATTGGCCGCGAAGGCTGCACCTTTCACAACGCCTTCGTCGTCAACGCCCTTTGTCTGCCATCGCGCGCCACGATGCTCACCGGCATGTACTCCCACACCACCGGCGCCGTCTCCAACGTCGAAGGCAGGATCCCCGCGCGTTTCCCGCTCGTCTCCGATCTGCTCCAGCAGGCCGGCTATGAAACCGCCTTCCTTGGCAAGTCCCACATCGAGGGCGCGCTCATGGAGCACACGTGGGACTACTACTTCGGCTTTGTTGGCCAGGCCGACTACTACCGTCCCCGTATCACCGAAGGCGTGCGCGGCAACTACGGCCCGGCGAAGCTCTACGAAGGCGAGTACGTCGACACGCTGCTCACCCGCAAAGCCGTCGAATGGCTCCAGCAGTCGCGCACCAAGCCCTTCTGCCTCTTCCTCTGGTTCTACGCGCCGCATGCGCCCTTCTACCGCCCCAAAGACCTTGTCAACGACTTCAACGGCGTGCCCATCCCCGTCCCATCCACCTTCAACGAAGACCAGAAAAACTACCCGGGCAAACCCCGCGCCGTCGCCGATGCCGATGACAAGATCGGCTACTCCGAGGTCTTCAGCGACGATCCCCGCTCCCTCGAGGAGTTAGTCAAAGACCACTACGCCGGAGTCGAAGACAACGATCGCAACATGGGCGCCGTGTGGCAGGAACTTGACCGCCAGAAGATCGCCGACAAAACCGCGGTCCTGCTCAGCTCCGACCACGGCTTTTTCCTGGGCGAACATCACCTGTACGACAAGCGCCTCATGTATGAGCCCTCCATCCGCGTCCCCATGATGCTGCGCGTACCCGGCGAAGTGAAACCTGGCAGCGCCTCAGAACAGATGGTCCTCAATCTCGATATGGCGCCCACCCTGCTCGACATCGCCGGCCTGACCGTTCCCGCCGACATGCAGGGCAGGAGCTTTCTCCCGCTCGCCGAAGGCAAGCCCGATTCCAACTGGCGCAAAGACTGGCTCTACGAGTACTACGAATATCCTGGCTTCGAAAACGTGCGCCCCTGCCGCGGCGTCCGCACCGACCGCTACAAGTACATCCACTTCTTCCTCGATCCGGAAGAATTCGAACTCTACGATCTGAAAACCGATCCCGACGAGAAGAACAACCTCTACGGCAAGCCCGGCTACGAAGAGATCACGGCGCACCTGAAAGAACGCCTCGCCGCCCTGCGCACGGAAACCAGCGACACCTTCCAGTACAAGCCGACCGGCATCCCCAAGCACTTTGAGCTGGGAACCAGCACCGAGTCCGGCCTGCGTCGTTCGCCATAAACGGGGTCTTGTCCCGCCGCTACTTCTCCACCGTCCGCAACATCTCCACCATCTCGGGTGCTGCAATGTGGCGATAGTCCGTCGAGAGCAGCCCGTAGGTCTCCACCGCGTCATACCGCCGGCTCGCTCCGCTTGACTGCGACCCATTCAGCGGCCAGTAACTCCACGAAAGCCGGCTGTCTTCCTGCAGCAGCCGCACAACCCAGCGGAACCACTCCGCATTGGCTCCGCATTGGAGCGTCTGGCAACTCCCAAACTCTCCTATCCACAACGGGACGCCCCTATCGAGCAGGAACGTCGCCCGCGCCTGATACGCCGCTTTCATCGCCTCATAGGAAGGGAAGCGCGTGCTCGCATCGAAGTACGCGTGCGGCGAGTACACCAGCCTGCGCGCCACCGGCAGATGCACCGGCAGCGTGTCGAATCCCCCAAAGTCCGTCGAATAGTGCGGACTCTCCACAAAGATCAGCAGCTTTGGATTCGCACTGAGCACTGCCGCCCCACCCCGTTCCGCCGCCGCATGCCAATCGACCTTTGCATCGGAACCGCCCCACACAGCGCCGCTCCGCAGTTCGTTGCGCAGATCCGCGCCCACCACCCACGGCTGCTCGCGATACCGCTTCGCCATCCGATCCCAGTCCGCCAGCCACATCTCCTCCGGATAGTCCGCGTTGTACCAGAGCCCATTCCCGTCATTGTCGTTGCAGCACCAGTCCGCGCGGCTCACGTGGTTGTCCAGGATCACCATCAGATGCGCCTGCGCCAGCGCAGCGATCACCGCATCCATCACCTCCATCGCGTGCTTGCCGCGGAGCTGCGGATTCGCCGCCACCGCGTAGGCCGGCACCACCGGATCGCGCTCCAGCGTCTCGTTCGCCCAGGGCAATCGCACCGAGTTCACGCCGATCTTCTTGATCTGCCCCACAATCTCCGCCAGCGGCGCATGATCGAGACCCCCGGCCACAAACTCCTTCTCGTCGAATCCGTACCAGTTCACCGACGTCAGCCGGATCGCCCGCCCCGTCGCATCCACAATCTGGTTCCCGTGCGTCTGCAGCGGCGGTTGCGGCGCCTGCGCGCGCGCCCAGGCCACTGCGCAGAAAAAGAGCGAGCACAGCATGGCTGTACGAAAAGATGTGTTTACAAGCAGACCTGTTTTCATCGGCAACAGAATACGCCGCTGCACGGCTGGCAACGGTGAATTGCCGGAAAGATCCGCAGCAGGGAAGCACACATGATCAGGCGAACAGGGGAACCACTGTCAGCCAGGCTTCTTTGCGACGCAGGCGTAAAGGCTCGCTCGCACCACACTCCCGCTGCTGGAACCCTCCGTTGCCCGCAACGGCTAACAACGGAAAACAGACAACCGGCACCCGGTGCGATCGGCCACCGGTCCACTGGTGACCGAGAATCGTCGGAGCCCTTGGGTAGAATTCCCCCCGAAAGCGCCCAATGGAAAGTAAGGATCGGAACGAGCGGCTGCCCGGCATCGGCGGCAGACAACCACAGCTTGCTCCTTGCGACTGGCTAACTGGCGGCCTGCGACAGGCCGGTATTTAAAGAAGTCGATTGTTTGCCTATATGTACGGCGGGTTCCGCCGCGCAACGGCTTGAAAATAAATCGCTGTCTCGCTGCCCTACCGACCTGCTGTCTGGCTGACCCGCTGACCTGCCGTCTGGCTGCTCACTGGCCGACGGCCAGTACCGCCAGCAACGCCATCCACGCCAGTCCCATCGCGTGCCAGTACCAGGCCGTCGCATCGACGGCAATCTGCCGCAGCTCCACCCGCTTGAACAGGTTCACCGCGGTCAGGCACACGGCCAGCGCAATCAGGCCCACCAGAAGATGCGCCGCATGCAGACCGGTAATGATGTAGAAGAAGTAGCTTGCCGGCGTCGACCAGCGATCGAAGGCGAATCCCTGCGCCGTCAGTTGCCGCCATGCCGTCCACTGGCCGACAAGGAAAAGCGCCCCCAGCGCCAGCGTTCCTCCAACCCAAGGCAGAGTCCGCTTCAGCGCCGGCTTGCCCAGCCCGAGCCACTCCTCCAGCACGTCGATCTCGCGAAAGATGTTGTGCCGGGCAAACTCCATCGTCAGGCTGCTCAAAAGCAACACGGCGGTATTGAGAAAGAGGATCGGAGGCAGCAGAATCGGCCGCCAGTCGCCAATCTGCTCATGCGATCTGGGATCCAGATGGGTGCCTGCCTGCCGCGCGAAGAACAGCACGACCAGCATGGCAAAGAACATCATGTCGCCTGTGAGCCCGAAAAAGACAAAGAACCGGATGCGATGAAGGAGTTCACGCGGACCTCGGCGCTCATGCTTCCAGTCGTCATCGCCTCCTCCGCCGCCACCGCCCGTAGGCCGCCGGTCGACAGGAGGCTTCCCGCCGATTCCTGGTTCCTTCCGTTCCGTTTCCGCCGGGGAGTGCGTAAAGGTCGCGGGCATTCACAGTCCTCTGTGATGAAGAGCATACTCCCACTTTTGGTTGGACGCATCGTGCAAGAAATCGCTGGCCGGCACTTGAAGATTGGAAATCTCTTATTCTGAAACGGAGGCGCGAACCGTATCCACAAAGAGCGAGTGGACCCGACGATCTTCCGACAACTCCGGGTGAAACGTCGCCGCCAGAATGCGTCCCTGCTTGACCAGCGTCGGGAACCCTTCGCGCTCGGCAAGGATCTCCACGGTGGGACCAGTTTGCACAATCCGTGGTGCGCGGATGAAAACCATTTCCAGCGGCCCGCCCGGCAGGGAAGTCGCTGCCTGCAGGATACTTGAGTCGATCTGTCTTCCATAGGCATTGCGCTCGACGACCGCATCGAGTAGGCCTAGTGAGCGCTGCGGCGGATGCGTGACCTCGCGAGCGAGCAGAATCGTTCCGGCACAGGTGCCGAAGACGGGCTTGGAAGAGCCGAAGACGTGAAGGGCGTCCAGGAAACGATGCCGATCGAGAAACTTGAGCATCGTCGTTGACTCGCCGCCCGGAAGGACGAGGCCAGCCAGACCGTTCAGCTCTTCAGGCTTCCGTATCTCGACCGGGTCTGCGCCGGCGTCGACAAGAGCTTCCGCATGCGCTGCATAGTCCCCCTGGATGGCGAGTACGCCGACACGTGGACGCGAATTCGAGCTCAATCCGTCTCCTCGAAAATGACGGGATTCCATGACAGGCTGCGCAAAGCCTTAGCCAGACACGAATGCTGGAGAAGGCCCATGTTTCGACGAAAGGTCGCCTGGGCGGCCAGTTCTTACCAGCCGCGGGTCTGTATCAGCTGCGATTCCTCGATGGCTGCGGCGGCGAGACCCTTCATCGTGCCGGTCACCTGCTCACTGACCTCGGCCAGGATCTTCGGATCGTTGAAGTGCGTCGTGGCCACGACGATGGCCTTGGCCCGTGAGACGGCTTCTTCGCGCTCCTTGGCGTCATGTTCGACGTCGAGCGGAGTCGCTCTCTCCTTCATGAAGATGCCGGAACCGACAAAGATCGCCTCAGCACCCAGCTGCATCATCAGAGCCGCATCCGCGGGCGTGGCAATTCCGCCTGCGGAGAAGTTGGGCACGGGAAGTTTGCCGGCCTGCGCGACCATGCGCACCAGTTCGTAGGGCGCCTGCAACTCTTTCGCGGCGGCAAAAAGCTCCTGATCGGAAAGCACGGTGAGGGCCTTCATCTCCTTCACAATCTGCCGCATGTGCTGTACAGCATGGACCACGTCGCCGGTTCCGGCCTCGCCTTTGGTGCGAATCATGGCTGCACCTTCGGCGATTCGCCGCAGCGCCTCGCCCAGATTCCGTGCACCGCACACAAAGGGTGTCTTGAACGCGTGCTTGTCGATGTGATGGGCTTCGTCGGCCGGTGTCAGAACCTCGCTCTCGTCGATGAAGTCCACACCCAGTTCCTGCAGAATCTGGGCCTCGGCAAAATGACCGATGCGGGCCTTGGCCATCACCGGGATGGATACCGCCTCGATGATTCCCTTGATCAGCTTGGGGCTGGCCATACGGGCCACGCCGCCTTCCGCGCGGATCATTGCCGGGACGCGCTCGAGAGCCATCACGGAAACGGCGCCGGCTTCTTCTGCAATACGTGCCTGCTCGACGTTCATCACGTCCATGATGACGCCGCCCTTCAACATCTCGGCCAAGCCCACCTTCAACCGCAGGCTGGTACTTCCAAGGCTCTTATTTCCATTGACTTCTGACATGGTTCTTCGACCTCGACCTGGACACTCTCGGGAGCATCGACCATCCTGAGAGCTGCTCCGAGCACCACCTCTCAGTGTAGCAGCGGAAGAGCATTTCGTTGAACCGAGTCGGACTCAGGAGACTCATTGATGAGTCCTTTCCAATCTTTTTGCTCTGATTTCGGTTTCAGCTCTAGAGAAGACTCTGGCATGGCAAGTGCTCCCAGTCTATTGACGCAGCCGGCGCTGGGGCGCGTGATCTCACAATTGACGCAGGCGATCTGGCTTGCAACCGTGCCAACAACGGGACCCTCAACGCCAGCCAATTCGACTCTGTGGCAAACCAGTTGTCGGGTATTCGAGATGAAGTCATCTCCCTGGCGAACACGAGCTGTCAAGGGTAGTACATTTTTGCCGGTAGTCAGACCACGACTTTGCCCATCACCACGTCGAATGCTACGTCTCCGGCCAGCACGAGCTACAACGGTGACCAAGTCGTCAATGATCTCGATAGCCCCGACGGCCAGACAATTCAATTGAATATCCCCGGGAGTCAAGTCTTTCCGACCGGCGGCTCCAACAGCGCAATCCAGGGCCTCAACAACCTGATTGCCGACGACTCGAAGGGAACGGCTGTCCCCACATCGCTCCAGGATTCGCGGGCCCTCAACTCCGCCTTGAACTTTCTCTCGCAGCAA
>Ga0335071_10002792_pt1 | contig 18566 bp, 18 predicted proteins | sample Lox_Sample_15_FD_206724 | JGI IMG/M metagenome (GOLD analysis project Ga0335071, IMG submission 206724) | Soil microbial communities from Loxahatchee National Wildlife Refuge, Florida, United States - Lox_Sample_1.5 | ecosystem: Environmental > Terrestrial > Soil > Wetlands | place: USA... | reverse complement strand
CGTGAAGGCAGAGCTCTGCGCCGGATGCGGCGTTTGCGTTGAGGCATGCCCGTACGATGTTATCCGGTTGAAAGGACGCTGGGAGGCTGGTTCAAAGCCGACCGTTGTGTATGTGATGGAGTGAAGTGAGAATGACCCTGTACCCGAAGTTTTCCAAGAGGCTCGAGTTCCAGAAGGATGGCAAGAAGATCATCCAGGAACAGAAGCTGCTCCAGACCACGAACAACCTGGTTCTCAATGCAGATGTGTGTACTGGCTGTGGCATCTGCATCGAGGCCTGCCCCGAGGAGGCCATCAAGTGGGGCCCGGTCGGGGCCGTGCGGCGTGGCGCGGTGGACTACGCGGCCCCCGTCGAGATCGACGAGGTCAAGTGCTCGTACTGCGGCGTCTGCCCGACCATGTGCCCGTTCTCGGCGCTCACCCTGACGATTGACGGCGTGGAGCGGTACCCCATCATCGAGAAGGAGGGCTTTCCCCAGTACGACCAGGTCTCGAAGATCGACGACGAGAAGTGCGTGAAGTGCACCGTCTGCGAGGACGTCTGTCCCCGGGACGCCATCAAGCGGGACGTCCCGCTCTTCGAGGGAGCGAGCAAGGAAGGCAAGGAACGCCAGACGGCCATCAAGTCCAAGACCCAGTTCAAGGTCGACATGGAGAAGTGCACGGTCTGCGGTATCTGCGGCTACCTCTGCCCGGCCATCACCGTGAAGAGGAAGCCCTTCACCGGCGAGACCGGGAAGGTCGAGGCCGTGGCCGACGCAAAGACCGGGCTCCCCTGGGACGAGACCAAGTGCGACGCCTGCAAGGTCTGCGTCGAGGCCTGTCCCGAGGAGTGCATCACCGTCGAGCGGACCGTCGAGAGCGACAAGATCCAGGGCAAGGTGGACATCGACAACGACCTCTGCTGCACCTGCACCTGGTGCAGCCGGAACTGCCCGACCGAGGCCATCACCGTCGAGAAGCTCTTCGACGGCGATATCGAGTTCTTCCCCGAGAAGTGCCCGTCGGGATGCTCCACCTGCGTCGAGGTCTGCCCCTGTAACGCGATTTACCTCCCGACCCCGCCCCCGGCAGCCCAGATGAAGGGCCAGCAGGAGGCAAAGATCGCGGTGAACAAGGACCTCTGCATGTTCTGCGGGGCCTGCGTCGCGGCCTGCCCCGGCGAGGACATCATCATGCTCCAGAGAAAGAGCATCCGGTTCAAGGGCAAGGAGACGGACCTGTTCAAGAAGATCGAAGAGAAGCTCTTCACGAAGCGCACCTCCAAGGTTAAGGAAACCGTCCAGCCCGGAGAGGTCCAGGTCAAGATGCTCGGGAAGACGTGAGGTATCACCATGGCAAAGGCAAAAGGTTACTCAGATCCGAAACTCGAGGCAAAGCTCCAGGACCGGTACTACTACCGGGAGTACAGCCACCCTGACTTTACGAAGAAAGTGCATGACCTCGCCCGCACGGTGAACCACATGTGCTACCAATGCGGGACCTGCACGGGCTCGTGCGTCTCCGCACCGCGGTCCTCCTACCGCATCCGGCTCTTCATGAGGAGGCAGGTCCTCGGCCTGGAAGACGAGGCCCTCACCGACCCCGACCTCTGGCTTTGCACCACCTGCTACAGCTGCACCGACCGGTGCCCCCGCGACATCGCCCCGACGGACGTCATCATGGCGATGCGCAACTTCGCGTACCAGCGCGGCATCGTCCCGGTCAATTTCTTAAAGACCGTGCAGCTCATCTACCAGTCCGGCCACGGTGTGCCTAACAACGATGTGAACCGGGCCGTGCGGACCAAGATCGGGCTCCCCAAGGACCCGCCCACGACCCACGCGTATCCCGAGTTCCTCCCCGGCATCCGGCAGATCCTGGACCACTGGAAGGTCAAAGAACAGGCTGATAAGATCGTCGCGGAGGCTGAGAAGCATGGCTGAGGCCAAGGGACACGACTATGCACTCTTCCTCGGGTGCATCGCCCCGAACCGGTACCCGGGGTGCGAGGCATCTGCCATCAAGTGCAGCAGGAAGCTCGGTATCAACCTCCATGACATGAAGGGCGCAAGCTGTTGCCCGGCACCAGGCGCATTCGGCTCTATCGATCTCAATGTCTGGTACGCCATGGCGGCACGCAACGTGGTCATCGCCGAGAAGATGGGCATGGACATCGCGCTCGAGTGCAACGGGTGCTACAAGTCCATCTACGAGGTGAACGAGAAGCTGAAGCACCACGACGAGCTCAGGGACATGGTGAACGAGGTCTTAAAGACCGTCCCCGACCCCACGGACCCGACAAAGAAGGGCACCATGGAGTTCAAGGGCACCATCGACGTGTTCCACCTCGTCGAGCTCTATGCAGACCCGAAGATCTGCGGGCCGGACAAGATCCGGGAGAACGTGGTCAGGCCCCTCACCGGGACCCGGATCGGCGTCCACTACGGCTGCCACCTCATCAAGCCGAAGAAGGAGCGGCACCTCGGCGATACCGAGAACCCCATGTGGATCGAGGAGCTCGTGGCGGCCCTCGGCGCAGAGCCGGTCCAGTACCGGAAGAAGATGCAGTGCTGCGGCGCAGGAGGCGGCGTCCGGGGCTACGACCTCGTCCATGCCCTGGACATCACGAACGAGAAGCTCATCAACCTCCACGAGGCAAAGGTGGACGCGGTGACCGAGTCCTGCCCGTTCTGCCAGCTCCAGTTCGACCGCGGGCAGATCGAGATCAAGGAAAAGTTCGGCAAGATGTGGGGCCTACCGGTCCTCCACTTCAACGAGCTGCTCGGCCTCGCGTTTGGCATGAGCCCTGCCGAGCTCGCCCTCGATATGCACGCCATCCCTGTCGACCCCTTCTTAAAGAAGATCCTGTGAGGTGCGAAGATGGCTGAAGCAAAAGGAAAGGCAAAGGCAAAGGAAACCAAGGAAGCCAGGGAAACCAAGGAAACCAAGGCACCGGCGGCCTCCCCGGCGGCGCCACAGAAAGCACGGATCGGCGTCTTCGTCTGCCACTGCGGTACGAATATCGCGGGTTCGATAGACGTAAAAGGGGTCGTGGAATATGCAAAGACCCTTCCCGACGTGGCATATGCCGAGGACTACCAGTATGTCTGTTCCACCCCCGGGCAGAAGATCATCGAGAAGGCGATCAAGGAGAAGAAGCTGACGGGAACCGTCGTCGCGGCCTGCTCGCCGCGGCTCCATGAGCCGACGTTCCGCCGGGCTACCGCGGAAGGCGGCCTGAACCCCTTCAGGTTCGAGATGGCCAATATCCGCGAGCAGAACGCCTGGGTGCACATGCATGACAAGGAGTCTGCGACGGACAAGGCAAAGGACGCGGTGAGGATCGCCGTTGCGAAGGCAGCGCTCCTCCAGGATCTTACCCCGAAGAGCGTGACGGTGGAGAAGACCGCCCTCGTCGTAGGAGCCGGGATTGCCGGCATGCAGGCCGCGCTTGACCTCGCAAACGCGGGGATCAAGACCTACCTCGTCGAGAAGCTCCCGACCATCGGCGGGAGGATGTCCCAGCTCGATAAGACCTTCCCGACCCTTGACTGCTCCCAGTGCATCCTCACCCCGAAGATGGTGGATGTCGGGAGAGCCCCGAACATCAACCTCATGACCTACACCGAGGTTGATGCGGTCGAGGGGTTCATCGGTAACTTCGACGTGACCCTCCGGAAGAAGGCGCGCGGGGTCCTCTCGACGGACGAGGCCGAGGCCAAGGGAATCGTCGGCGGCGGCTGCAACGGCTGCGGCGACTGCGAGCCGGTCTGCCCGGTCATCAAGCCCAACCCGTTCGAGATGGGGATGAAGCCCCGGAAGGCCATCTATATCTACCACCCCCAGGTGGTGCCTCTCCTCTACACCGTTGACTTCGACACCTGCATCAAGTGCGGGCTCTGCGTCACCGCGTGCGGGGAGAAGAAGGCCATCGACCTCGAGATGAAGGACGAGCTCGTCAAGCTCAAGGTAGGGACCGTTGTCCTCGCTCTCGGGTACGATATCTTCCCGGTCGAGAAGAAGCGCGAGTGGGGCTACCAGCAGTTCGAGAACGTGGTCACGAGCCTCGAGTTCGAGCGGCTCATCTGCGCCTCGGGCCCGACCGGCGGGCACCTCATCCGCCCGTCCGACGGCCAGACTCCGAAGCGGGTTGCCTTCGTGCTCTGTGCCGGATCCCGGGACAACACCGGCATCGGGAAGCCCTACTGTTCCCGGTTCTGCTGCATGTACTCCCTGAAGCATGCCCACCAGATCATCGAGAAGATCCCCGGGGTCATCCCGTATATTATGTACATGGACATCCGGTCCTTCGGGAAGATGTACGAGGAGTTCTACTACCGGATCCAGGACGAGGGCGCGAAGTTCATCCGCGGGCGGGTGGCAAACATCCTCGAGGACAAGGCGACGAAGAACCTCCACGTCTATGCCGAGGACACGATGCTCAACCGGCCCATCGACCTCGAGGTGGACATGGTGGTCCTCGCGGCCGCCGTCCAGCCCGCCTCGGACACCGACCGGACCCGGAAGCTGTTCGGGGTGTCCTGCTCCCAGGACGGGTGGCTCCTCGAGGCCCACCCGAAGCTGAACCCCTGCGGGACCACGACGGCAGGTGTCTTCGTGGCCGGGGTCTGCCAGGGCCCGAAGGACATCCCGGACACCGTGGCGCAGGCCGAGGGGGCCGCGTCGGCGGCGTCCATCCCCATCCACATCGGGAAGGTGGAGCTCGAGCCCTACTTCGCCCAGTGTATCGAGGAGAAGTGCGCCGGCTGCGGGATGTGCGTGAACCTCTGCCCCTACTCGGCGCTCTCGCTCGTCGAGAAGGAAGGCGGGAAGAAGGTCATGCAGGTCACCGAGGCCAAGTGCAAGGGCTGCGGCACCTGCGGAGGCTTCTGCCCCGGCGGTGCCATCTGGATGCAGCACTTCGCGACCCCGCAGGTCGTTGCGCAAATTGACGCCTTCCTCACGGGGGGTGCGAAGTAATGGCAGCACCTGACGGCTGGAAGCCGAAGATCCTCGGGATCGTCTGCAACTGGTGCTCCTACGCGGGGGCCGACCTCGCCGGGAGCGCCCGCACCCAGTACCCGCCCGACATCCGGATCGTGCGCCTCATGTGCACCGGGCGGGTCGACCCGCTCTTCATCATGAAGGCATTCATGGACGGGGCGGACGGCGTGCTCGTGTCAGGCTGCCACTTCGGCGACTGCCACTACCTCGAGGGGAACTACAAGGCCGCGAAGCGGATGTTCCTCTTGAAGAGCGTATTGAAGGACCTGGGCATCGAGGACAAGCGCCTCCGGATGACCTTCGTATCGGCATCCGAGGGGGCGAAGTGGGCGAAGGTGGTCGAGGACGTGGTCAAGACCATCAATACCCTCGGCCCGAGCCCCATCGCCGCGTTCTCGAAGTAACGGAGTGGTCCGCTTGGCAAAGATCCAGTTGAACCTCATCAGCGGGCGGACGATCCAGCAGGGCGTCGCCATCGAGGGGGGCAAGGAGAAGCCCTCCTACCGCGACGCCTGCGGGATCATCGAGCTCGATGCCGAGGATTTCAGTAAGCTCGGGATTTACCGGAACACGAACGTCCGGGTCACGAGCGCCTACGGGACCGTCATCGTGAAGGCGGTCGACGCCACCCAGGGGCCCCACCCGGGCCTCGGGTGGATCCCCATGGGTCCCTGGGCAAATTCCATCGTGAATCCGAACACCTATTCCACCGGCATGCCGACCTTCAAGGGCACACCCGTCGAGGTCGAGCCCGCGCCGAACGAGACGGTCCTCCTCGGGATCGAGCTCGTGCAGAAGGCCTGCCGGGCTGAGACCTGAGAGGTGGTATTCGTTGACACAGTTCATGCAAGAAGTTATCAGCCCGTTCCCGAGCTCACCAAAAATGCTTACCGGGCAGAAATCTGAGGGGTGATCTCGTTGACCAAGACAGTAACAGACGTGATCTGCCCGTTCTGCGGGACCCTCTGCGACGACATCGAGGTGGTGCTCTCCGATGACGGCAAGAAGATCGTGGAGGTCATGAATGCCTGCGCCATCGGGAACGAGAAGTTCCACCACTCGCAGGCGGCCGACCGTCCGAAGCGGCCCCGGATGCAGCAGCCCGACGGGAGCTACAAGGAGGTAAGCTACGACGAGGCCGTCGAGTTTACCGCGCAGATGTTCGCAAAGTCGAAGAAGCCCCTCATGTACGGCTGGTCCTCGACGAACTGCGAGGCACAGTCCGTCGGCCACCAGATCGCCGAGCTGACGGGGGCCGTCGTGGACAACACCGCCACGGTCTGCCACGGGACGACCCTCATCGCCGTCCAGGACGTGGGCATCCCGAGCTGTACCCTCGGGGAGATCAAGAACCGGGCCGACCGGATCATCTACTGGGGCTGCAACCCGGCCCATGCCCATCCCCGGCACATGAGCCGGTACTCCATCTTCCCCCGCGGGTTTTTCACGGGGAAGGGACAGGCGAGCCGGAAGGTCATCGTCGTCGACCCGCGGCCGACCGACACCTCCAACATGGCGGACTACTACTACCAGGTGGAGCAGGGCAGGGACTACGAGCTCCTCCAGGCCTTCAGGACGGCCCTCCACGGGCACCCGCTGCCCGACACGGTGGCCGGCATCCCCAAGGAGAAGATCTACGAGGGCGCCGAGGTCATGAAGAGCGGCCGGTTCGGGATCATCTTCTTCGGTATGGGCGTGACCCAGACCCTGTCCAAGAACCACAACATCGACGCCGCCATCATGCTCACGAAGGACCTGAACGAGTTCTCGAAGTACAGCATCATGCCGATGCGGGGCCACTACAACGTCACGGGCTCCGGCGAGGTGCTGGGCTGGCAGTTCGGGTTCCCCTACGCGGTCGACCTTTCGAGGGGCATCGCCCGGTACAACCCCGGGGACACCACGAGCAACGACCTGCTCCGGCGGGGCGAGGTGGACGCGGTCTTCGTGATCGCAAGCGACCCCGGGGCGCACTTCCCGATCAGCTCGGTGAAGAAGATCGCGAAGCTCCCCTCGGTCGCCGTTGACCCGCACTTCACCCCGACGACCGAGATCTGCAAGCTGCACGTCCCGGTCGCCTTCGTCGGGATCGAGTGCGGCGGGAACGCCTACCGGATGGACAACGTCCCCATCGACACCCGGAAGGTCGTTGAGCCTCCGGAGGGCATGCTCACCGACGAGCAATTCCTGGAGAAGGTGCTCCACCGGGTCCGCGAGCTCAAGGGGGCGGCGTAAATGTCCGAGTACCTCATCAAGAACGGCTTCGTCTTCGACCCCACCCAGAAGCTCAAAGGGGACCAGGCCGACGTCGCCATCAAAGACGGGAAGATCGTAGACAAGGTGGCGAATCCCAAGGTCATCGATGCAAAGGGCATGACCGTGATGGCAGGGGCCCTCGAGGTCCATGCCCATGTCGCCGGCCCCAAGGTGAACATCGGCCGGATTTACCGTCCCGAGGACAAGCTCTTCACCTTCCGGCCCACCGAGGGCAGCCACCACATGGAGGGCGGGTTCTCCATCCCCACCACCTACAAGACCGGGTACGCCTATGCCCGGCTCGGGTACACGACGGTCATGGAGGCGGCGATGCCCCCGCTTTTTGCACGGCACGTGCACGAGGAGATACGGGACACCCCCATTATCGACGAGGGGGCATTCCCGGTCTTCGGGAACAACTGGTTCGTCCTCGAGTACATCAAGAACAAGGAGCTCGAGAACACCGCCGCGTATATCGCCTGGCTCCTCAGGGTGACGAAGGGTTTCGCCGTGAAGGTCGTGAACCCCGGCGGGACCGAGGCCTGGGGCTGGGGCTTGAACTGCCTCCAGATAAAGGACCCGGTGCCCTACTTTGACGTCACCCCCGAGGAGATCGTGAAGGGGCTCATCGAGGCAAACGAGCACCTCGGGCTCCCCCACTCGATGCACATCCACGGGAACAACCTGGGGAACCCCGGTAACTACACGACGACCCTCGACACCCTGAAGCTCGCGTCCGGCTACAAGGCAAAGAACAAGTTCGGCCGCGAACAGGTGATGCACCACACCCACATCCAGTTCCACTCCTACGGCGGGACCAAGTGGGCGGACTTCGAGTCCAAGGCAAGGCCCGTTGCCGATTACGTGAACAAGCACAAGAACATCACCATCGACGTCGGGTTCGTCACGCTGGACGAGACGACGACCATGACCGCCGACGGGCCCTTCGAGCATCACCTCACGGAGCTCAACCACCTGAAGTGGGCGAACGCGGACGTGGAGCTCGAGACCGCGGCAGGGGTCGTCCCGTACATCTACAGCCCGGACGTGTTCGTCTCGGGTATCCAGTGGGCGGTGGGGCTCGAGATCGCCCTCCTCTCCAAGGACCCGATGCGGTGCTACATCACCACCGACCACCCGAACGCCGGGCCCTTCACCCGCTACCCGCGGATCATGAAGTGGCTCATGTCCCAGAAGGCCCGCGACGAGCAGATCAAGGCCTTCAAGGCGAGCGACAAGGTCGTGGCACAGTCCGAGATCGCGAACATCGACCGGGAGCTCACCCTCTACGAGATCGCCCAGATGACCCGGGCCGGCCCGGCCAAGTGCCTCGGCCTTTCGGGCATCTACGGCGGCCTGAAACCCGGGCTCGATGCAGATGTCGCGGTCTATGACTTCAACCCGGAGAAGGAGCACAAGCCCATGGAGATCGAAGATGCCTTCTCGGAGGTAAAGTACCTCTGGAAGACCGGCGTCCCGATCATCATGGACCGGAAGTTCGTCTCCGAGGGGAAGAAGCGGACCCTCTGGGTGGACGCCAAGGTGGCCGACAACCCGCAGGTGATGCGCGACGTGAAGGAGAAGTTCGTGAAGTACTACACCGTCACCGAGAAGAACTACGAGGTGACCGGGAAGCACTTCATCCCGAACCCGTACGCCATCGAGGTGGACGCAACCCACTAGGAGGGTGAACCATGAACACCGTGACACTCACCTCAAAAGCGAAACCCGAGCTCTTCCTCGAGGCTGACAATATCACCCCCGATATCTTCGCGGGGAAGACGAACGAGCAGATCGCGGCGCTCACCCTCTACGAGGGGAGCGCGAAGCACCCCCTCGGGGAGTACTATGACGTTTCCGGGTCCGCGGGGCCGACGGCAGCCGAGACCCGGATCGTGATCAAAGGCGATGCCACCCGGCTCAAGTACGTCGGCATGAAGATGACCGGCGGCGAGATCTCCATCGAGGGGAACGCCGACATGTACGTCGGTGCCTGGATGAAGGGCGGGAAGATCCAGGTGAAGGGAAGCGTTGACGCCTTCGCAGGAACCGGGATGACCGGCGGGGAGATCTCCATCGACGGCGATGCCGGTAACTACCTGGGAGCCGCCTACCGCGGCGACTGGCGGGGCATGCGGGGCGGCGTCATCCGGGTAAAGGGGAACGCCGGGAGCGACTTGGGCTACTTCATGAACGGCGGCACCATCGTCGTCGGCGGGAACGCGGACGTCCACGTGGGCACCCATGCCGAGGGCAACGGGAAGATCATCATCAAGGGCAATGCAAAGAGCAAGGTCGGGGGCCAGATGGTCGGCGGGGAGATCTACATCTTCGGCGACCTGGAGGTCCCGATGCCCACCTTCGAGTACCGGAAGGACGTCGAGCTCGAGGTCGACGGTACGAAGGCAAAGTTCGCCCTCTTCGAGGGTGACACCGCGGAGCGCCACCCCAAGCGAAAGGGGGAGACGGTCTTCGGGAAAATCTACATGAAATACTGACCCCCCTCCCATTTTTTTCAGGAACGCGAGTGGCAGAGCCACGAGCGAGAACCATCGAGCAAAGCGAGGTGGTGAACGCGAAGGGCGGCAGCCCGGGCGAGGAGCGACAGGCCGTGGGCGCGAAGGATGATAGTCCGAGCGGGAACCGACAGGGCGAAGCCATGGTGGTGAGCCTGGTGCGACCCGTGAGTGGCGAAGCCACGAGCGAGGAGCGACAGGCCGTGGGCCTGGTGCGACCGCGCACGAGCTGATAAAGGATTTATCAGAACTCTCATCAGAATCATCACAATTGGTGTTACTTTTTTTATATTTGTTCATACTGGGAAATTTCGGAACGGGTTATATAAACTTGGTATTTGAAGCTTATCTTTTCAATCCTTTTTATTTTAATTCTTTTATATAAAAAATTCGGGATAAAATAGCAATGCTTATATGCCGGAATAATGCTAGGGTTGTATGTCCCAAGAGGGACGTGCAGTTAGTGACCGTCACTCACCGTCAGTGATCGCGGAAATCGCGGACGCTTCAGTTCTCGCAATGTATAGCCTACTGAAAAGTATCTACGGAGGAAAATATGGCGAAATACAAGGAATCCTGTGACCTCTACGACGATGAGGGCAAACTCCTGAAGAGCAACGTTTCGCTCGAGAAGGTCAGCCCGCTCGTCAACCCGGCCATCAAGAAGATGATCAACACCACCAAGAGGACGGTGGCGGTCAACATGGCCGGTATCGAGAACGGTGTGAAGACCGGAGCCTTCGGCAAGGGCATGATCCAGGGCCGCGGGCTGAACCTGTCCATCACCAAGGACGTTGACACGCTCGCTGCGAAGATCAAGGAGCTCGTCCAGGTCACCGATGGCGACGACACGAAGGTCACCAAGGTCGGCGGCGGCAAGCTGCTCCTCGTCGAGGTGCCCATGGCACGCCTCGAGGCCGCGGCAACCTACGATGCGGCCCAGACCTCGGTCGCGGCGGCGGCCACCCAGGCCATCCTCGACCAGTACAAGGTCGACATGTTCAACGGGTCTGTCGTGAAGTCTGCCGTGTGGGGCACGTACCCCCAGACCATGGACATGGCCGGCGGTAACATCGTCACGATCCTGTCCATCCCGCAGAACAACGAAGGCCTCGGCTATGCGCTCCGCAACATCAACGCGAACCACGTCGCGATGATCACCCACCGGAACGCCATGCAGACCGCCGCGCTCTCCTGCACTTTCGAGCAGGCCGGCGAGTTCGAAATGGGCATGGCCATCGGCGGGTTCGAGCGGGCCCAGCTGCTCGCCTACGCCTTCCAGGGCCTGAACGCGAACAACATGCTCTACGATGTCGTGAAGGCCAACGGCAAGACCGGAACCATCGGTACCGTTGTCCAGTCCATCGTCGAGCGTGCCCTTGAGGACAAGGTCATCAAGGCAGGCAAGAAGGGCAAGTACTTCCAGTTCTACGAGACCAAGGACCCCATGATGTGGAACGCCTACGCGGCCGCCGGGACCATGGCAGCGACCATGGTGAACTGCGGTGCGGGCCGGTTCGCACAGGCTGTCTCCTCGACGCTCCTGTACTTCAACGATGTACTCGAGCACGAGACGGGCCTGCCCAGCTGCGACTACGGCCGTGTCATGGGTACCGCCGTCGGGTTCTCCTTCTTCAGCCACTCCATCTACGGTGGCGGAGGCCCCGGGGTCTTCAACGGGAACCACGTCGTGACCCGGCACGCTGCCGGTGTCGCCGTGCCCTGCGTCTGCGTCGCCTGCGCCCTCGATGCCGGCACCCAGATGTTCGGACCCGAGCAGACCTCGAAGGTCTACCAGGACACCTTCGGCACCATCGACGAATTCGCGAGACCCCTCCAGGCAATCGCGAAGGGAGCCTGAAACCATTCGTGACAGCCAAATGACGGAAGCCATATTTCCTCAGATCCGGATAATGCCGGCGCGTTTCCTCTTTCCCGAGACCGCGGAACGGCTGCTGAACGCCATTTGCAAGGTCGGCGTGGTACGGCGGATGGTCCTGAACGGGCCCCGCCTCCCCGCCACCGTGACCGAAGGTCCCGGCAGGGGGCTACCGAACCCCCATCCCGGCCGGAAGGTCATCCATGTCAGTGGCGAGGAGTTCGAACTCCAGGTCCAGGTCGGAACCATCATCCTCGAGCTGGAGAATGCGGACGCCATTCCCACCATCAGGCAGATGTGCGACGAGGTGTTCCAGAACTTCTCGTACACGCTGCAGGAAGGGAAGTTCATGAAGTCGCAGATGACGGTCTCGGACTACGCGAAGTACGGAGTGCTTGAGGACGAACGGATGCTCGGGATGGCCGACCCGAAGGCAAAGGGGAGCCGGTGCCCGATCATCATCCAGGGAACGAAGTGACATGTCCATAGGCCGGATCACGCAGGTGGTGGACTGCAGGGAGAGCATCGGGATGGGCAAGGGCGGAGGAATCGCCCAGCGTGGAACCATCTCCGAGTGCCGCTATCCCGACGTCATCGTGATAGCCATGTCCCCCGGCCACCGCCACGTGACGAAACCGGTCTGCGACATCACCTCCGCCCTCCGAAGGGAGGGGGCGGAGTTCTCGGTCACCACCCTCGTGCTCAACTCCGGGAGCGGCGTTCCCGACGACGCGCCCTCGATAGGCGGGGCCGTCCTCGGCGCCTACTTCTCCCTCAACGAGAAAGAGATCCGGCAGATAGAGCAGCACAAGGTAGCAATCCTCCACCACGGGAACGTGCGCTCGCACGTCGTCCACAAGGTGAGGAAGATCCTCGAACAGTGCGACATCGCTGCCGTGGTCGTCTCGCAGGTCCCGATTGACTTCGAGGACTTTGCAAAGGCAGGGGTGAAGACGGCGTACGTGATGCCGCCGGCAGAGCAGATCCGGACGAAGGGAACGGTCATGGCCATCGTCACCGGTGTGACGAGGGGCATGACGCCCACGAGGACAAATATCGCGGAAGTCATCCAGGCAGTCATGAAGGTCATGAAACAACAGAGAAGGTGAAAGAATATGGCATACAAACCCCAGTTCTGCGCAGGGTCCACGAAGATCGCCGAGAACAGGCGCAACTTCATGAACCCGGCGTACAAGCTCCAGAAGATCCGGGACGTCACCGACGAGGACGTTGTCCTGGTCATGGGGCACCGCGCCCCCGGCGCAGCGTACCCGACGACCCACCCGCCCCTCTCCGAGGCCGGCGAGCCCAAGTGCCCGATCCGGAAGATCGTGACACCCCTCGACGGTGCAAAGACGGGCGACCGGGTCCGGTACATCCAGTTCGCAGACTCGTACTGGTTCGCCCCGATGCACCCCTACCTCCGCTCCTACATGGCAGCCATCCGCTACCGCGGTGTCGACCCGGGTACCCTCTCGGGCCGTCAGATCGTGGAATGCCGTGAGCGGGATCTCGAGAAGATCGCGAAAGAGCTCGTCTCGACCGAGTGCTTTGACCCGGCACGCTCCGGCATCCGGGGCTGCACGGTGCACGGGCACTCGCTCCGTCTCGACGAGGACGGGATGATGTTCGACATGCTCGCCCGGCGCGTCCTTGACAAGGGAATCGTCAAGTACGTGAAGGACCAGGTCGGGGTACCCCTCGACAAGCCGGTCAGCGTCGGGAAGCCGATGGACGAGAAGTGGCTCAAGGCACACACGACTATCTATAACTCCAACGGCGGCACGGGATTCCGGGAGGACAAGGAGGCAGTCGAGTTCATCCAGACGATCCACTCCCTCCGGGTCAAGTACGGCTTCATGCCGAAGGAGTGAGGTGACACAACATGGCTAAGATCGAGAGAGCCCAGAAACTCTTCCTGAAGACCCTCAAGACCAGGTTCGCGGCCTGGGGCGAGGACCCACAGGGCGGAAAGACGGTGTACAAGCGCATCGGTCTCTCCCAGTCCCCGAGGAAGATGGAGTGGGTGAAGCAGGGCAACGCCGTCGCGCTCGCACGAAACGGACTCCAGGGGTACGACCCCGTCCGGTGCCACTGCGGTGGTATCCCGCTCGGCCAGAGGCAGCTCATGACCTACGAGGTCTCCGGGACCGGAGTCTTCGTCGAGGGTGATGACCTGCACTTCGTGAACAACGCTGCGATGCAGCAGATGTGGGACGACATCCGGCGGACCGTGGTCGTCTCCATGGACCTCGCCCACCAGACCCTCCAGAAGCGTCTGGGCAAGGAGGTCACCCCCGAGACCATCAACGAGTTCCTCCACGTGCTCAACCACGCGATGCCCGGCGCGGCCGTGGTCCAGGAGCACATGGTCGAGACCTCGCCGGCCCTCACCGACGACTGCTACGTCAAGGTGTACACCGGCGACGATGAGATGGCGGACTCCCTGGAGCCCCAGTTCCTCATCGACATCAACAAGCAGTTCCCGGCCAAGCAGGCCGAGCAGATCAAGGGAGCCATCGGCAAGTCCCTCTGGCAGGCCATTCACATCCCGACCATCGTGTCGAGAACCTGCGATGGAGGTACCTCCAGCCGCTGGTCTGCCATGCAGCTCGGCATGTCCTACATCGGTGCCTACCGCATGTGCGCCGGTGAAGCCGCGACCGCAGACCTTGCGTTCGCTGCAAAGCACGCCGGCCTGATCGAAATGGCCAACCTGCTGCCCGCCCGGCGGGCCCGCGGCCCGAACGAGCCCGGTGGACTCAAGTTCGGCCTGTTCTCTGATATCGTTCAGACCGACAGGAAGTACCCGAACGATCCCACCCGGTCCTCGCTCGAGGTCGTCGCCGCAGGCACGATGCTCTTCGACCAGATCTGGCTCGGGTCCTACATGTCCGGCGGTGTCGGGTTCACCCAGTACGCCACCGCGGCATACACCGACAACGTCCTCGACGACTTCACCTACTACGGCGCCGACTACGTGAAGGACAAGTACAAGGGCTTCACGAAGGCACCCCAGAAGCAGGAGGTCGTCAACGACATCGCAACCGAGGTCACGCTCTACGGTATGGAGCAGTACGAGCAGTTCCCGTCACTCCTGGAGGACCACTTCGGCGGTTCCCAGCGTGCCTCCGTCCTTGCAGCCGCGTCCGGCCTGACCTGCTCGATGGCCACCGCGAACTCGAACGCCGGCCTGAACGGCTGGTACCTCTCCATGCTCCTCCACAAGGAAGGCTGGAGCCGGCTCGGGTTCTACGGCTACGACCTGCAGGACCAGTGCGGTTCCGCGAACTGCATGGCCATCCGGTCCGACGAGGGCCTGATCACGGAGCTCCGTGGCGCGAACTACCCGAACTATGCGATGAACGTCGGGCACCAGGGCGAGTACGCCGCCATCGCAGGCGCTGCACACTTCGCCCGTGGCGACGGGTGGTCCTTCGATCCGAGGATCAAGGTCTGCTTCGCCGACCCCGGCCTGCCCTTCGACTTCACCGAGCCCCGCCGGATGTTTGCAAAGGGCGCTATCCGCGAGTTCATGCCCGCAGGCGAGCGCTCGCTCATCATCCCGGCCCGGAAGTAAACCCAACCCAACCTTTTTTTCGAGACAAAGGAGCTCCCGGTACGGGAGCGACTGGTACCCTCCCCGTTCGGGAGCGACTGGTATTCCGCGAAGGGAACTCTCCGGTATTTTCAACGCTCCCCGTGCGGGCAAGGGTAGTTGATCCCAACACAACCTGGCTTGTCTTAACGAAAGTGAGCATGCGTAAATCCCTTCAAATTCACGGGATTTTCGGAAAATACGCGTCAGACGGAACTTTTCGAAACCTTTAACTCGACCCTCACCAACGTTAGGGTGAACCGAAAACGGTTTAAATTGCTCTCGTGCGGATGCACGCAGGGAGGATGCTGAATGGTTGAAAACATTGTCATTGGCATCGGAATCACTGCTTTTGCCGGTGCCCTGGCAAGCGTCGCTGGAGCTGCAGAGGACGTTGAGTCCGATATCGGGTCACAGGGTGACCCGAACTCGCAGGTCCAGCTCGCACCCCAGATGGGGTACATCCACCGGATATTCAATAAGGCTGTATCCGGTGAACCCCCGGCCTATGGCCTCTGGGTGGCCCTCGGTGCAGGGCTTGCCGCGGCTTTCCTGCAGGTCAACGTGAATCCGGTACTTGCACTCGCGCTTGGTTGCGCCATTGCCACCCTGGTTCAGGGCATTTACGCGACCACGGCGTACCTGGGGAGGATCGCAAGCCTCGCCAAGTTCGGACAGCCGGTGTACATCGACATCCTGAAGTCGATGACCACCGTAACCATGGCCCATGCCTTCATCGCCATCTTCACCTCGGTGACGATGTGCTACCTCATGAACGCAGCGCTCGGCCACCCGTTCCCGCTCCCGCTCCTCGGCCTCGTCTGGGGCATCGCCCTCGGAGCCGCGGGGTCTGCGACGGGGAACCCGTACTACGGGAAGGAGCGGCAGTACCAGAACCAGAAGTTCGGCGCCGGCGTGCCGGTCGCTGCCTCGGGGAACATCATCCGGTACGCGGAGGCCGGCGAGCGGAACTCGCTCGACAACGGCTGGTTCACCGCGAAGCTCGGCGGCCCGGCGTCGGGGATCTGCTTCGGCCTCATCGTCTTCCTCGAGCTCTGGAGGACGGTGCTCTTCGAGCCCTTCTGGCAGGGCTGGGGAGCAATTTTCGTCGGTCTCATCCTGATCCTCGTCTTTACCTTCATCGACAGGTACGCCGAGGTCTGGGCACGCGAGACCTTCGGGCCGTTCGCAAAGCCTGAGGGGGCGGCGAAATGACCGTCACACCAAAGCCCACGGGCGGTGTCGGGATGAACCCGGTTGCAAATGCCCTGTCCATCCTGCTCCTCATCGCCATCGTCGTCGCAACGTACATCCTCTACTATGCGGCGAGCCCCCTGGTCTTCATGGCCCTCGTCGCCGTCATCATCGGCGGCGTGCTGGTCGGCTTCGGGGTCCACTTCGTGCCCGTCGGCGGTGCACCCGCCGCCATGGGACAGGCGCCCGGTATCGCGACCGGTGTCGCGATGCTTGCCGCCGGGTCGGGCCTTGCCGGACTCTTCGGCGGGGCGTTTGCCATCAACTCCAACCTCGGGTTCTTCACCTCCATCGTCGCGGGAGGCATCGGCGGTGCGCTCATGATGGCCATCACCTGCCTGTTCGTCACCCTGATCTACACCTATGGCATGGGGATCCCCTCTGCCTCGGGGAAGGTCAAGGTCGACCCGATCACCGGTGACTCCCAGGTGGAGTACAAGTCCCAGGGGACAGAAGGCCACGGGCTCCCGTTCTCTTCCTTCGTCGGAGGCGTTATCGGGGGGTTCCTCGGCGGCCTCGGCGGGACGCTCATCTACTACGAGCTCCTGATGGTCTACGAGGCAAAGCTTCCCGCGCTCCTTTCGGCAGCCAGTGCTTCCGCGGTCGCGCCGGTCGCGATCTCCCTCGCCGGTATCTTCGCCGTCGGGATGTTCCTCGTAAACGCGGTCCTCGCGGCGTACAACATCACGGGCACCACCGAGGGGTTCCATGACCCCAAGTTCGGCCGGTTCCCCCGTGCGATCATCGCGTGCCTCGCGGCCTCCGCCGTCTGCGGTATCGTGGCGATCCTGGTCGCCGCACTGTGAGGTGGAGAGATGACAGTCAAAGTTGAAAAGATTGAAGGCGGTACCCCCCACAACACGCTCATGTGGGCAGGGCTCATCGCGTCCCTCGTCTGCATCTACCTGGGGGCAGGCCTCAACCTCGCGTTCAGTGCCTATACCTTCTCGTTCTTCGGGGGGCTCGCGGCGGTCGCTGCCATCGTCTGGGGGAGCAATACCATCAAGACCCTCTGTTCCTATGGTATCGGCACGGGGGTCCCCTCGGTAGGGATGATCTCCCTCGGGTCCGGGGTTATCGCCATGCTCATCGCGACCAGGTTTAACTGGTGGCTTGCACCCATCGTCCTCGTGATCGTGGCCGTCATCATCGGTGCGATCATCGGGTACATGGCGAACGACGTGATCATGATGAAGATCCCGGTGATGCGCCGGTCCATGACCGAGGTCGCGGTCATCGGCGCACTGATGCTCATGGGATTCGCCCAGATGGCCACGAGCACCTACTCGCTCGTCGGCCTTGCCTCGACCTCCTCGACCCTCCTCGGGGTCACGACGTCGGGCTTCGGCGGGTCGTTCATCGGGGCGTCCATCATCGCCGTGGCATTCATCCTCGGCGCCATCGCCGTCCAGCACCCGTTCAACGCGACCCTCGGGCCGAGCTGGAAGCAGGACCGCATGCTCATGCTTGCCGCAGAGTGCGGGTTCCTCTCCATGATCCCGGTCGCGTTCATGTCGATCGCATACCTGAGCCTGCCGGCGGTCATCGTCTCGATCGTCGTTTCGCTCGCGGGGTGGTACTACACGTACAACCAGTACCTCTGCCTCTCGCAGCGGGACGCGGCGGCATGGCTCGACGCAAAACCCATCAGGGAGCCGGAGGGACACTGACATGGGATACATTCTCGCGCTGCCCGAGTTCGGGCTCGTCGTTGATCCCCTCGTCGGGGTCCTCACGTCGGCGGGAGAGTCGCTCCAGCCGGTCATCGACCAGGTGGCCGTGCTCGAGACCGTCGCCGACGACCTGGTGAACATGCTCTCCGGGGAGGGGAACTTCCTCGCATCGTTCCCGGGGAGGGAGAAGGCCCTGCCCGTTGCCGGTGGCATCAGTACCTTCTGGTACGGGCTCGCGGTCGGACTCTTCATGGCAGGGGTCATTGCCCTGCTGTTCGTGAGGTGAGTCGGGATGGCAGAAAAGAAATCAGCAGCAAGCGGGTGGCCCATCTCCAAGGGTGACTTCCAGTCAGGTGACGCGAACAACTGCGTCGCGGTCGTCACCATGGGCTCCCACCTCGACG
>Ga0335071_10002791_pt1 | contig 18568 bp, 19 predicted proteins | sample Lox_Sample_15_FD_206724 | JGI IMG/M metagenome (GOLD analysis project Ga0335071, IMG submission 206724) | Soil microbial communities from Loxahatchee National Wildlife Refuge, Florida, United States - Lox_Sample_1.5 | ecosystem: Environmental > Terrestrial > Soil > Wetlands | place: USA... | reverse complement strand
ATGGCAAGTTCCCTCTTGAAGTTGCGTGGCATTATTGCGATTTTCGATTCTTATACACGAAGTGCGGGGTGAAGTAGTGAAAATAATGTTTGCTGCCATGGGGTCGGAAGTTATTTCGTTAGAGTCCCTGTCGGCGGTATTAAAGCAACACGGGTATACCTGCCGCCTTGCCTTTGACCGAGGCTTGTTCGATGATAAGCAGTATTTTTCGATTCCTTTCCTGGCCCGTCTTTTTAATGACCGCGCGCAAGTCCTGAAGGAAATACGTGACTTTAAACCGGACATCCTGGCTTTTTCGGTTATGACCGATACCTTCCAGTGGTGTCTGGATATTGCCCGGGCTGCTAAGAAGCAGGCGGCCCTGACCGTGGTCATGGGCGGAGTGCATCCCAGCTGTGTGCCTGAGGTTTGCATTGCTCAGGATTGCGTAGATGTGGTCTGCACCGGAGAAGGCGAATATCCGCTTTTGGAGCTGGCGCAAAGTATGGCCGCCGGCAGGATCGATTACGGTATCAGAAACCTGTGGTTCAAGAAGGACGGCCAGGTCATTAAAAATCCGCCGCGGCCGTTGATTCAGGACCTGGATACCTTGCCCATGCCGGATAAGGATCTGTTTGAGGAATATATAGATATACCGTCTTATTATCTAACCGTGACCAATAAGGGCTGTATCGCACGCTGTGCGTATTGCTCGCAGAATTTTTATGAGTCCTGGGGTAGAGAACAGGGATTGGCTCCTTTTTATCGCGAGCGTTCGGTAGACAGCGTTATCGCGGAATTGCGGCATATGCAGCAACGCTACCATTTCAAGCGCGTAGATATAAAGAACAACGTGCTGGCAGCGCGTAAGGAATGGACCCTTGCGTTTGCCGAGCGTTACAAGGCCGAAATCGGCGTCCCCTTGCGCATTATGGGGCATCCCAAGACCATTGACGCCGAAGTGGCTGTAAAGTTAAAGGAGGCCGGTTGTTGGCATGTGCAGATAGGTATCGAAAGCATGAATCCCGCCATAAGAAGGAATTGGTTGGGTAGGAACGAAACCAATCAGGATATCGCCTGTGCTTTAGAGGCCATGGATAAGGCAGGGTTACACTATTCCGTTGACCTTATGGTGGGGCTACCGGGTGAGACCAATGAAGATATCCTTGAGGCCCTGGAGTTTCTTATAGCAAGACCCGCGTTGACCCGGGCCAGCATCTTCTGGCTTAAATATCTTCCGGCGGTAGAGATAACCCGCCATGCCCTGGAGTGTTCGCAGATCGGTCCAGGAGACCTGGAAAAAATCAACCAGGGCCTGCAGCCGAATTATTTATCGACCGGCTCGGTAGAGGATAAGGCGATGCGGGGCTGCCTCTTGAGCTTCCAGGTGCTGTTCCGCATTTTGCCGATTATGCCCCGAGGCCTGATGGAGCTTATTCTGCGCAGGAAATATTACCGGTATTTTCGGTATCTTCCGCAGATACCCGTGATTATTTTTATCGATATTCTGGTGTCGATATGCAAGAAAGATCACTGGGCGCTGTACGCTATCTACAGTTATCTCTGGGAACTGGGGCGCAGGGCAAGGCGTTTTGTCGCGTTATTGGAGAAAAGTTAGTATGGGGATGATCAGGAAATTCTATAACGAGAGAGTCGAGGATTTCTGTACGCGCCTGCTGTATTTCATGAATACCATTGATTCCTATTTTTTCATTGCCGGGGTCACCAGTTTTCTTATCTGGCGCAGGTCTTTCGTAGGGATAGCGGGCATGCTGCTTGCAATCCTGTTTGCCTGGCTGTGCTTTAAAATCGCGGATTTCCATCCCTGGTTCCTGGTTTTTTCCCCGCTCTACGTTTTTCTTCTTAAAAGCGCAGGCGCCTTGGATGTAGCCGCAGCGCTTAAGCTGGGGGCTATCAACATCGCAGTATTCGTAGTAATACAATTCCTGTTCATGGGCATACCCAACGCCATCGTGTCCAGGGATCCAACTGTCCCGGTGCGCATGCTCTGGAATTCGATCTGGACGGTTGCCGCTACCGCCGTAAGTTTTTCGATATCCATTTACTTTTCCTGGTTTTTGGCGGTTATCCTTCTTGCGCAGCCCCGCCTGAACCGGTTCGACGGTTTTGTTTTCTGGTGTGCCTTATTTCTGTCCGCGGTCCTTAGCCGGCTCTTGATTATCAAGACCTTCGTTTCTCCCGATTTTAAGCCTGTCCCGGATCCCGCAAGAGCAGTCTCGCGGGTCATCCTGCTTAATATCGACGGAGTAAGGTTGGACAGGTTCTACGAAGCAGGGCTGCCGTTCCTGAAGAGTTTGGAAAAAGAAGCGACGTATTTCCCGAGAGGGCTACAGACAGTATACCGGGCTCTGACCAATCCGGCTTTTGCCAGTATTCTCACCGGTGCCGTGCCGCACGTCCACGGGGTCAGGGATAACAATATCAAGCGTTACATCCGGACCGAGGCCCTTCCGGATGTGGTCAAGACTATCCTGTACGGCTCGATGCACGTAAAACATTTTTCAAAAAGGCAATGGCAGGCAAAGGTCGTTTCGTTGCCGGTTCATTCGGTGTATGCATCGGACGATATTATGCTGGGCTGGCTGAAGGCAGACTTAAAGGCGCGTACGGACGTACGCCTGTTTGTCGCCGATATCAGCGAAGCCGATTTTCTGGGACACGCCTACGGCAGCGAATCTTCTCAATACCTGGAGGCGCTGCGGCGTGCGGATCGCCGAATAGCGGATTTTTTTGCGTTTTTAAAGGATACGGGCCTGGATAAGGATACAGTAGTCATTATCTGTTCCGATCACGGAATGAAAGTCATCGACCACTCGTATATGCTGTTTGACGCAGAAATATATGTGCCCTGCCTTATTACCGGCAGGCATATAAAGAAAGATAACCCTTTGCCTTTTGCGGCCTCGATCATGGATATCGCCCCGACCGTTGCGTATCTGCTGGGAGTCAAGTATCCGCAGGAATCCCGGGGTCGGGTGTTGGTTGAAGCAATGGCATAGCCATACGAAAGGAACGTGTATGCAGTGGGGTGCTTTTCTTCATTCGCTTAAGCATTCGCCGGTAGTTCTGGGGCGCCCGGCGGTCATCCCCAGGATCCTGCAGGGGTTTTATGCCGCAGGGTTCTTGAAAAAAGACAGGCTACGTATCGTTGAATTTGTAGTCAACCACGAATGTAATTCGCGCTGTGTCATGTGTTATGCGACCAAGTACGAGATAGCAGGCCAAAGTCCCTTGAGCCCGGCTGAATACCGCCGCATCTGGAAACAGTGCGTTAAGCTCGGGGCGTTCCTGGCGGTAATTGAAGGGGGCGAGCCGATTTTGCGCAAAGACTTGTTTGAGGTTATCGATGCCCTGGATCCCTGGAATAATATTATCGTGCTCGTGTCCAATAGCATAGGTTTGGATGCCGAGAATCTGGCCAGGCTCAAAAAAGCAGGCGTTGCCGTGCTGCACCTAAGCCTTGACGGAGCCGATGCCGAGACCAATGACCGCATACGGGGGCATCCGGGGCATTTTGCTAAAGTCATGGAAGTCGTCAGAGAAGCAAAGCGGCTGGGGTTCCACGTGTATTTTTCTTCGGTCCTGAAGCATAGCAATAAGCAAGAGTATATCCGGATTATCGAGCTGGCCCGGTCTTTAGGGGTTGGTATAAGCGGCGCCTTGATAGTTACCATGGGCCGGTATTCCGGCAACTTCGGCGAACGCCTGACCGAAAAAGACAGGCTTTGGCTCCTTGAAGTCTTGAAGACATACCGCTCCACGATCCGTTTTGACTGGAACAATAATTTTTCCAATATCTACGAGTGTCCCGGAGGCAGGGAGAAGTTTAGTATCAGCCTCTATGGCGATATTATGACTTGTGTCTGTAATCATTTGAGTTTCGGCAATGTCCGCCAGGAAGCAGTAGGCGCGATCTGGGAGCGGATGCGCGCATTTTCCCTGTTCCGGGAACGTAGCGACAAGTGCCTGGCTTCGTTTGACACCAGGTACCTGCGGGAGTATCTTGATCCCCTGGCAGAGGCTAAGGTGCTGCCGGTTTCGATCTTCAAGCACCCCACAAAACCGGCAAAGCTGGTGAATGGCAGAATGGTCGAGGGATGATGCGGCTGTTTCCTACTACCGACGTCAGGCTCAAAAATGCGTTCCCTGATCCGGTGAAGATGACACTGGTTCAGCGCCAGATATTGCAGGAGAAGCCACAGTTCCTTGCCTGGTACCGGATGATCTATGCCTTTATGGCTGCTCATAAGGCAGCAGGGGCCCGTAACGTCGAGATCGGCTCAGGCAGCAGTTTTCTTTTTGAAGCAATCCCGAGTTTAATCGAAAGCAACATACTGCATATACATTCTAACGATTTGACTTTTGATGCGTATGCCATGCCTTTTAAGGATAATAGCTTGGATAATGTCATGCTCATAGACGTGCTGCACCATTTTAATGAACCGATGGCGTTTTTCCGGGAGGCCTGCCGGGTGCTCAGGCGGGGAGGCAGGGTCTTGTTGTGCGACCCATATCTTTCTCCAGTTTCTTTCATGCTCTGGAGGTATATTCATCCGGAGTCCTGTGATTCCTCAAGGCTCGGCTATAACGCAGCGCCAGGTTCCAATCCGCTCCTGTCGGCGAATTCTGCGTCTTTGACGCTTTTACTGAGAACGCATATCCCCGGGCTTACGTTGATGCGTAAAGACTATCACACCGTATTGCATTATTGGCTGGCGGGCGGGTACAATTTTCCTTCTTTTCTGCCGGAGTCGCTGGTAGGAGCGGTTATCTCCGTAGAGAAGATGCTCTTGCCTTTAGGTCGCCTCCTGGCGAGCTTTGCCTTTGCGGTTTGGGAAAAGAAAGAGATGAACTGGTGAAAGTTTTTTTCCTGAATGAGTTCAATAAATACGATTCTATCGGCATCGAGTGCCTCTCCAGCGTCATTAAACAGCACGGGCACCAGGGCCGAGTCTTTCTTATCCCCGACCTGGTATACAACACCACCATCAGTATGGGGTGGATGAGTCGTTTCAAAGAGTATACGATGATCTCTGATGATGACTTTCTGCGTTACCTGCTTTCTCAGAAACCGGACGTGCTCTGCTTTTCGATGGTTACGGATTACGTGAAACGCTCGGTTCAGCTGGCCAGGGTCGCCAAACGGCTCAATCCGGAAGTAATCACCGTTGCTGGCGGTCCGCATTGCACTATGTGCACCGAAGAAACGGTGCGATTCCCAGAGTTTGATTATGTCTGTAAGGGAGAAGGAGAGAAGGCGCTGGTAGCGTTGCTGGATGCGCTGGAGAGCGGGAACCGTTCACCGGGTATCCCAGGTATCTACTACCGGGATAACGGAAGCGTCAAGGGCTACGGTATCGGCCAGCTAGTCCAGGACCTGGATGACCTGCCTTTCTTGGATAAGGAAGACGTCTATCGCGATTACCCCTTTTTTGAGCGGATATATTGCATCAATACTCTGCGCGGCTGTATCTATAACTGTACCTATTGCGGCAGCCCTACTTTGCGCGATGAATACAGGGCAGCCGGAGTCAATGTGATCCGCAGGAAAAGCGTGGGGGCGGTGATTAAGGAGCTGGTGCAGGCGAAACAAAAGTTCCGCAGGATGGGTTTCGTTGGTTTTGCCGATGACGTATTTACCTGGCCGGCTGCGTGGACGAAAGAATTCAGCCGGGAGTACAAAAAACATGTGGGCCTTCCCTTTTTCATGTGCACCAATCCGGTTCTTTTCAAGGATGAAGAGCTAGTACGCAGCTTAAAAGAGGCAGGGCTGTTGTATGTGGAAATAGGCGTACAGGCGATAGATGAAGCATACCGGATAAAACAGACCAAGCGTCCGGATACAGACAAAGATATTGTTGCCTGCGCGGATCTCATGCGCAAATACAACATTTATTTTCAGGCGAACCATATTTTCGGCCTGGACCGCCGCGACTTAACCGACGAGGCCTTCCTGCGCAAGACCGCGGAATACTATTTACGGCTGCGGCCTAACCGTACGCATTGTTTTGAGCTGGAATTCCTCCCCGGCTGCCGCGAGCTGGAATTAGCCCTGGAGGAACAAAGAATCTCCCGGCAGGAGTACGAGCGGATCTTCCAGGGGGATGTCTCCTGCGCATATAATTTCGGAGGCTCCATTACCGATCACAAAATATTTACGCCGTATGTCCTGTTTCTGGAATTAGCCCCGTTTTTTCCCAGAGCGGTCGCCCGGGCAATTTTACGTAGCGCATTCTGGTTCGGTTTGCTTAAAAAGATACCTCTGAACTGTATTATTGTGACACGCATACTTAATACCGCTATTTTTGACCGCCGCGACATCGAAGGCCGGCCCCATTATCGTAAGTATATCGACGGCATCCGGCATATAATAAAAGTTAAAAAACAGCTACGCGCACACACATGAAAACTAAAGTCAGCCTGGTTAAGTGTCCTTCGTATGACGAAGGCTTAGTTTTGGAGCGCATCCAGCGCGCCGTTGATCTGGTGGGCGGCTGGGCAGCGTTTATCAAGCCTGGCAGCAGGGTTTTGCTTAAACCGAACCTCCTGACCGCGTATCCGCCGGAACGCGCGGTCACGACTCATCCGGCGGTCGTGGCGGCGGTAATCCGGCTTCTCAAGGACCGGGGTGCCAAGGTATACATCGGAGATAGTCCCGGCATAGAATCGGTTAAATCCTTCGCCAATTACGAGCGGGTGCTTAAGATAAGCGGTATAGCGGATGTCGCTAAGCGCTACGGGGCCGAATGCATCGCTTTTAAAGAACCGGTGCTTTTGCCCAAAAAGCCGGCCCATATATTCAAAGAACTGCGTGCGGCCGAAGAAGTCCTGAAGATGGACGCTATCGTTAACCTGCCCAAGTTTAAGACGCATGTCCAAATGTATCTGACTTTGGCAGTCAAGAACATGTTCGGCTGTGTCATCGGCAACGAAAAAGCCCATTGGCACTTTCATGCCGGAAGGGATTATGCCCATTTTGCCAGGATGTTGGTTGAGTTGTATGATTCCGTCAGGCCGACGCTGAATATTCTGGATGGCGTTGTCGGCATGGAAGGTGACGGCCCCTCCGCAGGCACTGCGCGGGATATCGGCTTGATTATGGCTAGCGCCGATGGCGTAGCGCTGGACAGGGTTGCCTGCGAGATCGTCGGCGGCGATGAGAAACATTTTTTTACCCTGGAGGCAGCCAAACAGATCGGCTGCGGAGAAACGTCGCTTTCCCGTATCGAGCTGGCCGGAGAAGGGCTGGCTAGCGTCAAGGTGGCGCATTTTAAATTACCGCGTTTTATCGGTATGTATATGGGGCCGGAGTTCCTGCAGGGGCACATCCGCGCGCTGATCAGCGCCAGGCCCGTACCCTTGCGCCGCAATTGTAAGCTCTGCGGCGTCTGCGTGCAGGCTTGCCCCGCCGCGGCTATTACTAAGACCAAAGACCGCCTGATCTTTGCGTATGACAAATGTATCGGTTGTTTTTGCTGCGCTGAGCTGTGCATGTATCAGGCGCTTCAGATCCGGCGGCCTCTGTTAGGCAGACTGGTGCAAGGCTATGCCCGACACAAAAAGCGTTAAGACGTCGAAAACCGGCACGCGGCTGGCAATATTCAGGGACCTGCTCCTTGCCAAATGTACAAGGCGCAGGATACCGCTTATGGCCAACCTGTTATTGACTAACCGCTGCAACTTGAAATGTTTCTATTGTTACGTCGACACCTTCCATCGCACGGTCGAAGACCTCGGCACGCAGAAGGTCATCGAGGTCATCGATATCTTGCACAGCCACGGTACAAAGATCATGGTGCTGCTGGGGGGCGAGCCCCTGGTCAGGAATGACCTGGGCGTGATCATCGAGCACATCAACCGCAAGCGCATGATATGCGAGGTCATTACGAACGGTTTCCACGTCGAAAAATGGCTCGATCCCCTGAGGTTGGCGGATTCGGTCTGTGTCAGCCTTGACGGCGACCAGGCAGCCAACGACAGGAACCGCGGGCCGGGCAGCTTTCAGACGGCCATGGAGGCGATCCGGATACTCAGGGAAAACCGTATCCCGACGCGCATCAAGGCGGTGATCACCCGCTACAATATCGATGCGCTTGATTTTCTGGCGGATTTCGTAAGGGACAACCGGATCCTGATGACCTCTTCGGTTGCCGTGGTGTATGAGGCCAGGCACTACGATGCCGCAAGCCCGTGGCTTGACGGCCCCCAAACCAGGCAGTTCCTGGAGAAATTGAGAGCCCTCAAAAGAAGCGGCGTTCCCATAGGTTATTCCTATCAGGCCCTTGATTACTGCATCAATTGGCCGCACGAGTATCATGCGGTAATCGACGCTGCCCCGGATGCCGACACGCGCCGCTATATCAAGTGCCTGCGCAAGGATTTTTCCTTATACATGGATGCCGACGGTACCATGTATCCTTGCGCTAACCTGTGGGGTAAGGCAGGCAAGAATATCCTGACCGACGGTTTTCAGGCAGCCTGGGATCAGTTCCGCCAATATCCCTGTTTTTGCTGCGGTAATATACCGGATGTCGATTTAAGCCTTTTGCTGGGCCTTAGCCCGACCGGCATTCTGGGCGCTGTAAGGTATTTTACGGGAGACTAACTACATGAAGTACGCCCTGGCGCAAAAGTACGGGACCTATTCCCGGGTGGCGGCAAAGCTGCTGGAAGCCAAGCTTTTCAAAAAGCGGATGCCGGTCATGGTAGAGCTTCAGGTCAACAAAGAATGCAACCTCCGTTGCACGTATTGTTACGCGCAGCTGGAGACCCTGGCGCATCAGGCCAGCCTTACGCTTGCCCAGATCAAGGCTATTATCGATGAGCTACACGGCATGGGGATGCGGGTCATGCGCATCCTGGGAGGAGAACCCCTGCTGCGCAAGGATATCGGAGAGATCATCCGGTATCTGCGCGACCGCAACGTCTTTATAGAACTGTCTACCAATTGCACGCTCTTAAAGGCGCTTTCCCGCCAGATCCACGAGCTGGCTTTGCTTGACGTGCTTCAGGTCAGCATCGATGGGAACGAGGCCGCCACCGATGCGGTGCGCGGCTCAGGCACGTACGCGCGGATCATTGAGGGGATAGAAGCGGGCTTGGAGGCAGGGCTGCCGATCCGCCTGCACGGAGTGTATAATAAGTTTTCCATCGAGGCCAGCCCCGAATCTCCGGTAGCGCATCTGGCCCGGCTCTCGGAGAAATACCGGGTGCCTTTCAATTTCTGCCAGTATGTCTCTTCGATCGACGGTAAAAAAGACGCCGCCTATATAGAGCACAGCCAGATCATGGGCCGGGGATTTTACGCGGAATCTTTGCAGTATAAGAAGAAAGGGTATCGTTTCTTTAATTCCTTTGATGCGCTTGAGCAGATCATGCATTGGCCGGATGAACGCAGGGAGTTCCTTTTTGAGGCCGACACGATCCCGGCAGGTTTTAACCGCTGCCGCGGTGGCCAGCTGTATTGCTTTATCGATTCCGACGGCAGCATGTACCCGTGCGTGCCGCTGTGGAAAAAAGGGCTCAATATCAATGAGGTAGGGATCAAGAAGGCCTGGGAATTCCTGGAGGCCGTGCGCCATAAAGCGCAATGCTTTTCCTGCGTGTCCATGGGGGATATCGAGTTCTCCAAGACCATGTCCCTTAATCCCAAGGTGCTATGGAATACGTTCCGGCAGGTATTTCTTATAAGGAAAAAATAATGGCTGCGCAACAGGAGTTATTGAACCGCAAGGTCAATGAGGCGCTTTACCATTTCGAAGCGCGGGAATACGACCGTAGGCATCCGGAGACCATGGCCGGAGACAGCCAGTGGTGGGAGGGGTTTGCCAGGCAGCATCTGAAAGGCAGGCGTACTATATTGGATATCGGCACCGGTACGGGCCTGGTCCCTTTTTGCCTGCGCGGGTATCTGGAGCCCGGGCAGGCGCTTGTCTGCTATGATATCAGCCAGAACATGCTTTTGGAGGCGCGTCAGAAACTTAAAGGCGACAGCCGATTCAGTTTTATCCGGGGGGATGCCGGCGCACTGCCTTTTCCCACGGAGAGCTTCGATGCGGTGGTATTCAATTCCCTCTTGCATCATATAGTGGATTATGAAGGTTTCTTGCGTGAGTGCGGCCGGGTCCTCAAACCGGCAGGGGTCCTTGCCTTTGCGCATGAGCCGAACCGCGCATTTCTTAAGTCCCGCTTCTGCAGGATGCTGGCAAACGTCTACAACCTGTTTTTCCCGATCCAGCTGACTGCGGGCCTGCAGGGGCATGTCAACGCGCAGTTGAAAGAAGAGGGCCTGATCACCCAGGACCTCTCGCGGGAGGAAATACGCCGGATGGTCGAATTTCATTCGCCGATGGAGCAGTCCCGGGTGTGGGTAGATAGCAGTAAAGGCTTTGACCCGCAAGAACTGGTGGAAAGGGTTTTTTACGGCTGGCGGGTGCTGGAGCTTTCGGAGTATTCGACATATTTCCACCGGCCGATATTTGAAAAATCAAAGCTAGCCTCTTCGGTGATGCGCTGCGCCAGGCGCTTTGCCCTTAAGAGAGGCAACCTATTCAGGATGGTGTTGCAAAAATGAGCCGTAGAAAATATCGGGTCCTGTTGATCAATCCTCCCGTCCACATCGAGCAGATATACGGCAAGTATAGCGAGCTTGCCGCGTTCCAGCCGCCTGTGGGGTTGTGCAGCCTGGCGGGGTATCTGCGCAAATTCGAATACGACGTGCGCATTCTCGATGCGGCGGTATCGGGCTTAAGCGTGTCCGATACCGTCCGGCACGTAGCTGCGCAAGAGGCGGACCTGGTCGGTATTTCCGCGAATACGGCCAACATCTCTATCGTCGCGCACCTGGCAGCGGAACTGAAAAAAACCGGCGTCCCCTCCAAGATCGCCGTCGGAGGACCGCACCCTACTTTCATGCCTGAGCAGACACTACAGGAGGGTTGTTTTGATTTTGCGGCAATCGGAGAAGGGGAGCAGACGCTTTTGGAGCTGGTGCGTGTCCTAGAAAGCGCAGGGACGGATTTCCGGGAAATAGATGGTTTGGCTTTCAAGGACCAGGACGGCGGCATCGTGATGAACCGGCCGCGACGCCTGATCGAGGAGCTAGATACCTTGCCTTTTCCTGCGGTGGACCTTCTGCCGGACCTGCGCAAATACCGATTGTATCTGCTGCATTACAAGACCCTGCCTTACATGACCGTCTTTACCAGCCGCGGCTGCCCCTATACGTGCGTTTTTTGCAATACGCCTTTCGGCAAGAAGGTCAGGTATCACAGCCCCGGCTATGTCATAGATTACATCCGTTATCTCTATCAACAATTCGGGGTCCGGGAACTGCATTTCTCCGATGATACCGTTACCATGGACGAACGCAGGATCTTCTCTCTCTGCGGCCTGTTGCAGGCGTCGAAATCGAAGGTCAACTGGTATGCCGGGATACGGGCGGACTTAAAAGACAAAACGTTGCTGAAGGAGATGAAAAGGGCAGGGTGTTGGATCGTCGCAGTAGGCGCGGAATCAGGGGACGAAAGGATTCTTAAGCTCATCAAAAAGAATGTCACCCCGGCGCAGATCCTTCATACCTGTCAAGCGGTGCGCAGGGCCGGCATGAAGCTAAAAACCTTTTTTATCATCGGCCATCCCGGGGAGACCGTAGAGTCGATCGATGCGACGATACGGTTTGCCAAGAGCCTCAAAGCCCACTTTCCGGTATTCAGCCTCATGACCCCCTATCCCGGAACGGAACTTTGGGATAACGCGCAGGCCTACGGCACGTTCGATAAATCCGATTTTGCAAAGCTGGTCATTTCAACCTCCGACCCCATCTTTATCCCGTACGGGTTATCGAAAGAAGTGCTCTTGTCCAAGCAGCAGGAGGCTTTCCGTAAGGTATACTTTAATTTTCCCATGGCCATACGGCAGTTGTGCTCCATCGATTCTGCTCAGGACCTGGCCAGAAAGGTCCGGGCCGCAGCGATCTTTCTGCGGCACTTTATAGGTAAGCCTTCTCATTCATAAGGAGGGGAAACGATGTATAGCGTAGAGATTACCAATGCAGGCGGTTCGCAGTTCAAGGTTATATCCAAAGATTACGAATTTGTAGTGGATACAAAAGGCGGCGGCGTGACTCCCCCGGATGCCCTTCTGGCAAGCCTGGCCAGTTGTATCGGGGTTTACACCCGTAAATATTTCGAAGGGGCAAAATTGGAGGCCCCGGAATTCAAGATTTACGCAGAAGCGGAATTCACCAAAGAGTCGCCGGTCTGCTTCCGGCAGATAAGGGTCCGCCTTGAACTTGCCGGGAACCCGCTGGATGAGCGCAGGAAAAAGGGGCTCCTGGAGTTCGCTAAGAACTGCCCGGTGCACAATACCCTGCATGCGGATCCGGCCGTCGAGATCACCGTAGGTTGATTGCCATGGTAAAGACCAAGATTATCTGTACGATCGGCCCTTCCAGCGATAGCATCGCCGTCTTGCGGAACATGATGCGCTCGGGCATGGACGTAGCCAGGCTTAATTTTTCGCACGGCACGCATGCCGAGCATCTGCAGCGTATCCGCAACATCCGCAGGCTCAACGAAAAGTACCGGCGGCATATCCGGATACTCCAGGACCTGGAGGGCTACCGCATACGCATCGGCTCATGGCCGGGCGGGGTGCCCCTGACGCTTAAGAAAAGGCAGCTGGTGCGCCTGACGAATGCGCCGTCAGCTCAGGGCCAGGGGGTCATCCCTTTCGATTACCGCGGCGACCTCAAGGACATAAAAGCCGGCAATAACATATTTATCGATGACGGCAATATCGCGCTGGTGGCCAGGCGGGTGGCCGGGGATTACATAAGCGCGCAGGTGGTTGTCGGCGGCATCCTGAAGGAGCACAAAGGCATCAATATGCCCGAGGTCAGGCTGCGCTTCCAGGGGCTGACCCCCAAAGACGTGCGCGATGTCTATTTCGGACTTGCGCACGGGGTGGATTTCATCGCGCAGTCGTTCGTGCGGGATAAAAAGGACATACTGCATCTAAGGAAGCTGCTGGAAGGCGCGCGTTTTTCCGCCTGCCGGGTCATCGCCAAGATCGAGAACCGCCAGGGGATCGCCAATATCGACGAGATCCTCGATGTTTCCGACGGCATCATGATCGCCCGGGGGGATATGGGCGTCTCTGTCCCGGTATATGAAGTCCCGATGATCCAGAAATACATCATTAAAAAGTGCAACCGGCGGAAGAAATTCGTGATCACTGCCACGCAGATGCTGGAGAGCATGACCGAACACCTCCGGCCGAGCCGGGCAGAAGTTACCGATGTGGCCAATGCGATACTGGATGGCTCGGATTACCTGATGCTTTCCGGGGAAACCGCAGCCGGCGCCTGGCCCGTTGAGGCAGTGTGCATGATGAACCAGGTTATTGCCTTTACCGAAGCGCACCGGTACGCGCTTTAACGATGAGACTGTCCGTCAGGGTAAAAGCGAACGCAAAAGAAAACAAGGTCCAGGCGATCAGCCAAGGGGAGTTGGCGCTCTGGGTGAAGGCTGCCCCCAAGGAAAACAAGGCCAATGCGGCGGTAGTCGGCTTATTGAGCGAATATCTTGATATACCCAAAAGCCGGATTATAATTATAAGAGGCCTTACCAGCAGGAACAAAGTGGTCGACGTCAAAGATTATGAGCGCTGATTTTTACCGGAAAGTGGAAGGGATCATCGAGAAAGACCCCCGCTACAAGGCCGATGCGTATGAATTCGTCATGCAGGCGCTTTGGTTCACCCAGAAAAAACTAAAAGTGCAGGCAGACGTCAGCGGCCGCCAGTTGTTGGAGGGGATCCGCGATTTTGCCCTGGAGCAATACGGCCCCATGGCCAGGGCCGTCCTTGCGCACTGGGGGATAAAGGCAACCGCAGATTTCGGGGAGCTCGTTTTCAACATGGTCGATGTCGGGCTGATGGGCAAGACCGACAGGGACTCGCGAGATGACTTCAAGGAAGTCTATGATTTTGACCAGGCATTCGACGTCTTTAAAATGCGAAGCAGATGAAGCACTATACCCAGCACATCTGGTTTCATACCGAAAAACGGCAGGAGTTCATTAATATTACCGGCCAGGTTGAGCAGGCGGTAGCCAAAAGCGGCATCAGCGAAGGGCTATGCCTGGTAAACGCCATGCATATCACCTCCAGCGTATTTATCAACGACGATGAGGAGGGCCTGCATCGCGACTTTTCCTCCTGGCTTGAGAAGCTGGCGCCTTACGGCAAGCAGAACTACCTGCATAACCAAAGCGGCGAGGACAACGGCGACGCCCACCTGAAAAGAACGGTCATGGGCAGAGAGGTAGTGGTGGCTGTTACCAAAGGCAAGCTCGATTTTGGGCCCTGGGAGCAGGTTTTTTACGGTGAATTCGACGGGCAGCGCAGGAAGCGCGTCCTAATCAAGATCATCGGAGAGTAACGCGCATGAAAGTCAAGATCTATTACCATCATACTGACGCCGGCGGAGTAGTGTATTACGCAAACTATTTGAAATTTGCCGAGGAGGCGCGCACGGAATTCTTCGCCGAAAGGGGCATTTCGATAAAAGAGCTTGCCGATGCGGGGACGCTGTTTGTGGTGACGAGGCAGGAAACGGAGCATCTTGCTCCGGCATTTTACGGCGACCTCCTGCAAGTGGAGACGCAGGTGAGCCGCTTGACTTCGGTGAGGATAGAATTTACGCACACCATCACCAACCATAAGACAGAATTGATCTGCCGGGCAAAGGCCTGTACTGCCTGTGTGGACGCGCAGCTTAAGCCTAAGGCCATACCCGAGGCGGTGGCGGTAAGGCTTGCCCCGATGCGGCAAGATACGCTCATACGATGACCGTTTTATTCTTCCTGATCATTATTGCATTCCTGTGCCTGGCGGCGCTGGCCGTATTTGTGCTGGGTAGGCCCAAGAACAGCGCCGCTGCGCCCGGCCCGGCCCCGGAACCTGTGCAGAGGAAGCCTTCCGCCGCCGTACTCGAAGACCAGGTGCACTACCTTACCGAGGAGTTGGAAAAACTAAAACTCCAGAATCAAGGCCTGGTTTCCGAGCTTGAGCTTCAAAAAAACAAGGAATTCGATTTGAAAGAAGACCTCCAGGAGAGGAAACGCTGGGAGGACTCCCAACGCGGCGAGATGGAGATACTCCAGCAGGAGAATATGCGCCTGCACCAGGAGATACTGGATAAAGAAACCCAGCAGTCCATGCGTATCCCTCCTGAAATAGAGGACCAGTTGAAAGCCAAGACCTTCAGGGTCCAGGCCCTTGAGCAGGAGAACGCCCAAACCGCCGAAAAGATTCGTAAACTTGAGGCTTCGATGGCGGAAGTCAGGCTTACCCAGAAGCGCAGTGAGTCGGTGTACAAACAGGAGTATGAAAGCCTGCTCAAGCAATTTCAGCTCAAGGAAGAGGCTTTGCGCAGGCTTCAGGGAGAATTGAAACGCTCTGAAGAAGAATACGGCCTTTCTACAGGGCAAAAAGACGAGCTGAGCCAGCAATTGAGCCAGCGCGAAGAGCAACTGCGGCAGCTCAGGGAAGAGCTGAAGCGCGCCCAGGCGGAGGTGTCGCGATTCCAGGAAGACTATATAAAACTCGACAAAGAGCTTAAGGCAAAGGAAGCGGCTTTACAAGAGCTGAGTGCCGCCCAGGCTTCAACCGCTTCTGCCGCAGATATTGCAGCATCCGGGCCGAAGGATGTCGAAGAAAAACGCAACGGCCTGAAAAAAATGCTGGAGTCGCTTGAAAAGAAACCCGAAGGTGGTGACGCATGAATAAGGAACTTATTGTTGTCGGAGACCGCGTATTGATTTCGCCTGACGAAGGCAACGACCGGACAGACACCGGTTTGTATCTTCCGCAGGGCGTCAAAGAAAAAGAAAAGGTGCAGGGAGGCACGGTCGTCAAGACCGGGCCGGGTTACCCCATCCCTGACCCCGGGGCCCTGGAGATCGAGCCCTGGCAGGCAGGAAAGTTCGAAGGTAAATATTTCCCTCTTGAGGCAAAGGAGGGGGATTACTGCATTTTTTTGAGAAGCTCGGCGATCGAGCTGGAATTCGAAGGTAAAAAGTATGTCGTGGTGCCGCATGCCGCGATCATGGTTATCTTGAGGGCAGGTGTTGAGGGCCGGATATGAGGCCGCTGCTCATTGTCGGCTCCGCAGGCTGCTTTCTACCCTCGCTCATCATCCTCAACCTGTTTTTCGGCTGGCTGTTTCTGTCTCCCCTGCATTGGCTCCTGGTTGAATCCGTCCTTATCGCGCTTTTTCTGGTAAGTTCCGCAGTCATGAGCCGTACGATCTTCTCCGGCCCGGGGCCGCATAAAAGGGATGGCGTTATTGACGTAGAAGGCAAGGTAGTGGATGAAACGGACCGGCACAAGGGGGCATAAAAGGTATTGACTAAGCAGTGCCCCTGTGCTACTGTAGTGCAATTCAGTCCATACAATAGGATAAGGAGGAGTAAAAATGCTGGGAGACCTTTTGTGGTTAGCGCCGGTCGGCTCGATAACCGCGTTGGGTTTTGCTTTCTATCTGGCACTCTCCATTCTGAAAAAAGGCCAGGGCAACGAAAAGATGATCGAAATAGCCCAGGCTGTGCGGATAGGGGCCAGGGCATACCTGAAGAGGCAGTACCTGGGTGTGCTCATCTTCTTCGTAGCGGTATTTGTGATACTGCTGCTCCTTTCTTTTAAGCATTATTTAGTTATCTTTGTGCCCTTTGCCTTTTTGACCGGCGGGTTCTTTTCGGGTTTATCCGGTTTTATCGGCATGACCATCGCCACGCAGTCTTCGAACAGGACTGCCAGCGAGGCAATGAAAAGCCTCAATTCAGGCTTGCGCGTGGCATTCTCCAGCGGCGCAGTCATGGGCCTGACCGTCGTTGGTTTGGGCCTCCTGGATCTAAGTATCTGGTATTATTTTCTTAACTGGTATTATTCCACGCATCCGATACCTTTAGGTATGGATAAGGTCGCGGCGATTACCTCGACCATGCTTTGTTTCGGGATGGGCGCCAGTTCCCAGGCCCTCTTTGCCCGCGTCGGCGGCGGTATTTTTACCAAGGCAGCCGATGTCGGCGCCGACCTGGTCGGCAAGGTAGAGGCCGGGATCCCTGAGGATGACCCGCGCAATCCGGCGGTTATTGCCGATAACGTCGGCGATAACGTCGGCGACGTTGCGGGCATGGGCGCCGACCTCTATGAGTCGTATGTAGGCTCGATCGTGGCCACGTCGGTACTGGGTGTGGCGGCGGGGTTGGGTATAGCCGGCGTTACCGTGCCCATGGTAATGGCTGCGATAGGCGTGCTCGCTTCGGTCATCGGCACGTTTTTTGTGCACAGCCGGGAAGAGGCGACTCAAAAAGTGCTGCTGGCTGCCTTGCGCAAAGGAGTGTTTGCCAGCTCTTTTATTGTCGCAATAGTCTCGTATTTTCTGGTGCGTTATACCCTGGGGGCTGATCATATCGGAGTATACTGGGCGGTGCTTTCGGGCCTGGTTGCCGGTGTACTTATCGGTCTGCTTACCGAGTATTACACCTCCAGCGGTTTTAAGCCTACCCGCTCGATTGCCGATGCCAGCGTTACCGGACCGGCAACCGTTATCATCGCAGGCATATCCGTAGGAATGATGTCTACTGCTGTGCCGGTTATCGTAGTAGGCATCGCAATATTGGCGAGCTATTTCCTGGCAGGAGGAGCGGCGAATTTTAATGCCGGCCTTTATGGCATTGCGATCTCTGCCGTAGGCATGCTTTCTACGCTGGGCATCACTTTGGCGACCGACGCCTATGGCCCGGTTGCCGATAATGCCGGAGGGAACGCCGAGATGTCGCATTTGCCTCCCGAAGTCAGGAAAAGGACCGATGCCCTGGATTCCCTGGGCAATACCACCGCGGCAACCGGCAAAGGTTTTGCCATCGGCTCGGCAGCCTTGACCGCCCTGGCGCTCATCGCCGCCTACCGCGACCAGGTTTTGGTTATCAGCCACAAAGAGCTCAACTTAAGCCTGATGAATCCCAGCGTATTGGTAGGATTATTTTTGGGCGGGATGCTTCCGTTCCTGTTCTGTTCCATGACCATGCGCGCCGTAGGCCGCGCTGCCGGCAAGATCGTTATTGAGGTACGCCGGCAATTCAAGGAGATAGCCGGGATCATGGAAGGCACGGCCAAGCCCGATTATGCCCGGTGCGTCCATATTGCCACTGCCGCAGCCCAGAAGGAAATGATCGTTCCCTCCTTAATGGCAGTTACCGTCCCGATCATCGTCGGCCTCTTGTGCGGCATCGAATCCGTCGCCGGCCTGTTGACCGGAGCCACCGTAACCGGGTTTGTCCTGGCGGTCATGATGGCTAATGCCGGCGGAGCCTGGGATAACGCGAAGAAGTACATCGAAGAGGGCAATTACGGAGGCAAGGGCTCTGCTTCCCATAAAGCAACCGTGGTAGGGGATACCGTAGGCGACCCGTTCAAGGATACCTCCGGGCCAAGCCTGAATATCCTTATCAAGCTGATGTCCATGGTTTCGATCGTGTTCGCTTCGTTTATTATTTCCAAT
>Ga0335071_10002790_pt1 | contig 18568 bp, 21 predicted proteins | sample Lox_Sample_15_FD_206724 | JGI IMG/M metagenome (GOLD analysis project Ga0335071, IMG submission 206724) | Soil microbial communities from Loxahatchee National Wildlife Refuge, Florida, United States - Lox_Sample_1.5 | ecosystem: Environmental > Terrestrial > Soil > Wetlands | place: USA... | reverse complement strand
GCATGCCAGATTTGTGGCTGCGCTTCTCGTAGTTGGTGTGAATTTTGTGCTCGCGATGATTGACGCAGTCGCTCTCGCAATCGCATCGGCCTGAGACTCGCATGGACCCCGCGAACGTCAGATGTCCAGAGTTCTTGGATCAGGGTTCGCTGATGCCGTTGTAAGTGGAAGGTGTCAATTCACTCAAGATTGGAATCGTCCTTGCTCGGATTGTTCCTGGCAATCGATGCATTTGTTAGCCCAAGGCAGTGCTCGCAACCGTTTGAGCTCAATGGGACCTTCACAATCGGCACAGATTCCAAAATCGCCTTTCTTGATACGTTTCAGGGCATCTTCAACCTTACGCAGTCGTATCCGCTTATGGCTGTAACTGGTAAACATCACTTCCTTGCAAGAGTTGCCGCAGGAGTGATCGACGATGTCCCCGGGTGCGAAGTCCGCCAGTCTGGAAATCTCCCGATGGGTACTTTCGATGGCACGGGCCAATTCATCTCGCTGATCCTGCAGATCACCTTTGAACACCAGAAGGACGTCAATTGGAAGCGAGGGTATGCTCATAATGTGCCTTTCACCCCCTGGGCGCGGGCTTCTTGAGCCATCAGAGTAGCGGGCGTCGGTAATTCTGCACGCTTCAGGGCTTTGGCGGTGTTGTTTGCAACCTTGCTGGTGGCTCCCAAATTGTCGCCGATGAACCTAACATTTCCTTCCAGGGTGCGCTCCAGAAGGACATGGCCATTGCGGGTGACCAACTGGATGTGAACCTTCAGCTTAGTTGCTCCAGTGACTGTCGTCACCGCCCGCTGCGTTTCGCTGCCACGAGAGTACTTGTCCACCACTGTCTTCAAGACAAGCACCTGGGAAACATGATTGGCATTCCGATCACCGCTGCGAAATACGTCCTTGAATTGCCTGGACTTATTCAAGTCGCGCAGAAGATTCTCATAAATGGCATAGGAAAAAAATGGGTCCAGAGTCGTAGCGCCAGGATCGACTCTCTCTATTTGCAAGCTCCAGGTCTGCGCTTCCGCGGACTCGTTCGGAGCATTTTCGGAGCTGGTTAGGTCTGCAGAGCTTGCGATGTGTGCCCCGTGTGCTATGAGAGCGGTCTTTAAGCTCTCACCTTGCCCCTTGGCCAAGCGGAATATAGCACCGTGAAAACCACCTGTATTGTCGACGTACTCAATGGCAATACTGTCGTACTTCTTGTGTGAGAAGAGACTCACTGCTCGGCCTCCGCCAAACGGAACCGCAGCCTTTCCGAGCGTCAGGGGCACACCGCCTATCTGCTTGTCTTGCTCTCCAAGCGAGATGTTCTGAATAGAACCTATGGTCACTTGCGCGCTCTGTCCGCCGTCGCGTTCAAAACTCAGGCAGTCGTTCTCGATAGAAAGCTCGCCACCAACATTTCGCCGCACATCTTCAAATCCCAAGATGTGGGTGACATGCATAGGACGGCTTGTGACAGTGTTTTCGGCTTGCATTTGGCCGTGCGCATTAATACTTAGCCAACCGAGTAAGATGAGGAGAGCTAAGGTTCCCCTCAGCAGAAGAGATGAACGATTTTTTGCTGCGGACGATTTGGATAGGCTATTCATGATCCTTCTTTCTCGAAGAGAAGAGGAGCAATAACGATGCCAAATTACTCAACGGCACTTCGAACACTCTCAACCAGATCCAAGATGAGATTCGCCGTTGGTCGTGAGCTCGAACGTGGGTGCGCTACCAAACAGTGCGACTGGAAAACAGCGTATTTTCATGAGGTTCGAGACATTGCCCGAATATTGCTTTCCCGGCACATGCTGGTCCTATTACGAACGTCTCGCTGCCAACCGGTACTGATCTGTTACCGTGCGGCTGCGTCTGCCTGCTACAAGTGCCACCGCTATGGCTGTTGCGCCCTTCGGCGGGCATGACGCACAGTTGATCGATTTGTTGCTGCAGATCGGAGAATGCAGGTGAGGCTTTGGTTTACGGCATTAAGACATTGAGTGAAGCGAGGCAGTCTGCTTCTCCTCTATGTGTCGATGGGGAGAATGCTACCTCATCGCACCTTGGGTCTTTTTGCTGCTCGCCAGTTGGGCTGGAAAGGTGGAGAGCAGTTTCGCGATCGCGAGCTCCGTAGCCTTATTCATCTGAGCCACTACTCCAGGCATGGTTCGTTCTGACACGTTCTCAACTTCAGAAACTGAGTTCGCCCAAATTGTCGTGCCCGTCGAAATCCTGGTGATTTGCGCAGACAATGCAACTTCTACCTTGACTCCGGACTCGTAATCCACTTCCTCAAGCTTCTCTATAGTTCCGGTGAATACATAGTCATTATCATGACGCCCGTCGTAGATTGAAACCGTGGCGAATTGGCCGCTGGCACGAAGGGTGTCGACGATCGCACTTGTCACAACCTGTCTTGGATCTGCTGCCCAGCGATGATATTCATAGAAGCCGATTTGTTCCGGCGAAGGTCGATACACAATCGGGCCTTGCCGCAAGTAGTTCGGGCACCGGAACTGCCGAACTGCAATGGATGTCCGAACGTTATCAGGTGCGGGAGGATCCGCGGCCGCAGGCAGGTTGAGCGCATAGTATTTGGCCGATTTCACTCCGCCGCAACCGGCCAGAGCAGGCAAGAGTGCCAAACCTAAACCAAGAACCATCGAAATCTTTTTCATGTCTCCTTCTCCTCTTTGGCCAATGTTATTTCGGAACCTGCCGTTCCTGAGGTTGCTTGATGCGAACCAGGCTCCAGGGTCGCTGCTTCAAGGAATTCGTAAATTGATTCAGGTTGTCGGTTGCGTCACGCAGGTTTTCCATTGTGTCGCTGATCTTGTCGTCGTTGGCCCGCACAATCGACTGCATCGACTGCAGCAAGCTGCCGGCCTGTTCCAGGGTGGTCTGCAACTGAATCAAGTCCTGCCTCATGGGCTGACGCAAATCTGTTACGGTGCCATTCACGTTTTGAACGGTGTCATCAGCATGCTGACTAACTTTAGCTAATTGTTCTGTTAGCTGGGCAATTTTGGGCCGTTCTTCAGCGACCAAGCGGTCAACGTTATCAAGAATTGCCTGGACCTTTTTCTGATTCGGCGGACCGGTCATGGTGTCAAGGTTCACGAGCAGTCGATCAAGGTTGCCGCTAACGCCGTTGAGTTCCTCCTGCGCCTGGAGGATCAAGCGGTTCGCGTTATCTGCGACAGTCGCCATTTTTCCGGCGATCTCATCCAGGCTGGCTGCTTCCTGGGAGGCAACCACTGAGCCGGGTGCGAGCCGCTTGGCATCGTTGCTACCGGTGGTAATGGACAATGCTGCGCCGTTCATGACGCTAGTGAATCCGAGCTTCGCCACTGACTTCTCGTTCAGCGGAGTCTCCTTCTTGACCTCCAGGAGAATCTCGATGCGGGTAGGATCCGCGGACCAGGGCCGCACCGCCGTCACTTTGCCGGCATTGATGCCTCCGAACAACACCGACGCTCCAGGCTCCAATCCGCCGGCATACCGAAGATAAGTGCGATAGGGCACGGTGCCGCCACCGAACTGTGCATTAAGCAGGCAGATAACAGTGAACGAGAGAATCGCGAAGCAGCTAAGAACAAAAGCACCGACCTTCGCTTCCGTACTCATGAGTTTGCCTCCTGACCGCGCACATATCGTTCCAGGTAGCCTGCAACGGCAGGCGCATGTACCGGGTTGTCTGGCACGCGATTTAGGAACTGCTTAACACGTGGATGTTGGCTTGCCCGTATCTCGTCTTTTGTTCCGACGGCGATGAATTGGCCATTCGATAGCATCGCGATCCGGTCAGCGATTCGGAATGCGCTCGCCAATTCATGAGTGACAACCAGCGCGGTGATCTGGAAGGTGTCCTTGAGAAACAGGATCAGTTCATCCAATTCCGCGGCTACGATGGGATCGAGTCCGGCTGAAGGCTCATCCAGCATGAGCAACTCAGGATCCAGCGCGAGGGCACGGGCGACTGCCGCACGCTTTTTCATGCCACCAGAGAGTTCTTTTGGGTGAAGTCCGCCGAACTCTGCCAAACCAACTACTGCCAGCTTCATCCAAACGACCAGATCGACAGTAGAGGGGGCGAGCCGGGTGTGCTCCCGGAGCGTGAGAGCGACATTCTCCCCGATCGACAAGGAATTGAACAAAGCCGCACTCTGAAAGGCCACTCCTATAGAGCTTCGGATCTTCGACAATTCCGCGGGAGCGCAGCGGGTGATATCGATGCCTTTGATCAGAATGTTGCCCGACATCGGTCGTTCCAAGCCGAGGATTTGACGCAACAATGTACTTTTTCCGGAGCCACTGCCACCCAGCAGAACCGTGACTTCGCCAGGCTCAATGTCGAGGTTCACACCATCGAGCACGCGCCGGCCGTCGTATTCCACTACGAGATCGCGCACAGAAATCAAGCTCATTACGCGGCTCCCATGAAATAGAAGATGGCAGTGAAGATTGCATCGGCAACGATGACCATGAAGGTTGAACGGACCACCGCGGCCGTGGTGGAACGACCGACGGCATCTGGACCGCCACGGACGCGAAAGCCCTCCAGGCACCCCACGTGAGCGATGATGGTGGCAAATGCCAGGCTCTTGATAAGACCTGCCATCAAATCGCGTAACGCAATGGAACTGAGTACGTAATGAAAATAGAGAGGAAGAGCGAGGTGCGTGCTGAACAACATGAACAGCCCGCCCGCAAGGATGCCGAAGAAGTTGGATACGATATTTAGACAGGGAACCGAGACCAGCGATGCGAGATACTTTGGCGCCAGCAAAAACTCCAGTGGTTCAAAAGCCATGACCTTTAAAGCATCGATCTCCTCCGTGACTTTCATGGTGCCGATCTCGGCTGCGAAGGCCGATCCCGAGCGTCCACTGACGGCAATGGCTGTCAGCAGGGGACCGAGTTCACGTGTGAAACCAATCGCGACCAGGTCGATTACGTAATGCAAAGCTCCGAAGCGCCGCAATTCCGATGCGCCCTGCATGGCGAGAATGAACCCGCTGCACATTGCCAACAGCGCCACCATGGGCACCGCGTGTACCCCAATATCGAGCATTTGGTGAACCGCCGCGCGCCAGCGATATCGATTGCCGACCAAGGGCAAAGCGTTGCGAATTCCCCGCAGAGTAGCCCACCACTGGATATTCAGGCTCCCAATGTAATCGAGCTCCTTAAGCGTCTCTGTGCCGGTGAACTCGAGAACATGGGAGGTTAGACTGGCCTTACGAGAGTGGTTCATCGTGGAATGCTCCTGTTGAAGAGGTTGGCTATCCCCGTGATCTCGAAGAAGCGAAATAGTCGTCCTTGTAACCCTTGTAAGCTCAGTTCGGTGTTATGACTCCTGGCGATCTTCAGAGCTTCGATTAAGCTGGCGACACCGGAGCTGTCGAAGTGCGTGACCGCTGACAAGTCGATACTTACCTTTTTCGAATCAGGAGCTTGCAGCAGCGTGAGAAGGCGATCCCGCACGACAGGTGATGACTCCATGTCAATTGGGCCGTATAAGTTGACCTGAGTGCAATCTGTGCCGGCGATAATCTCGATACGGGCATCATCGGGTGCTTTGTGGTCGTTGTTCGACACGTAGCTTATTCCCCTTCAAGTGCGGCTTGCTGTTGAATCAGCAGTTAGAGTTCCGCGGTGGGCAGTTGCAAGTCTTGGGGAATCAACAGTCATTTGATGGGCCCAGCCCAAAGACTGGCACTACATCGCGGCACTGCCCATCTATGGGCAGCGGCTTATGCAATCAGCCGCTTAAGGTTCTCTATTTGTATGGGGAGTTTCGAAGTGGTGCTGAGTGATCGCCTTGCAGCAACGAGAACCGATGCATCCGCGCATCTCGGCTCGTTGATGGCGGGTGCTACACCGACGGCTCTGACCTCAGCGCCGCAGGAGAGAATATTGCGGAATAGCCCCTCAATCCTCAAAGCTGCGGAGGCCGCCGCGAAAACCGCGTTTAACGTTTTCCCACATCCACTTAATTACCCGTGCGTCGTTGTAGCAGTACGCCAGGTTGTGATTGAGAGTCGAGAAGCAGTGTTTCTGGCACGTCTTTTTCATGTCCGCGAGTTGATTCTGGTCGAGGTTGCACCGGTCGATGCTGCCCCAATCAAAGGAAGCGGAATACATGGGAAAGCACGGACCCACGGTGCCGTCCGTACGAATGATGACGTTGTTCTGCCCCGCGCGGCAGTCCCACTCGGCAAAGTTCAGATCGCCGCCTTCGCCCTGTACAACGCCGGCGGCCTTCTTCAATTTCTCTGTTGTTTCGATAGCTGAACCTTTTCCGTCGCCGTACCATCCCACCTCTCGCATGTCGAGCCCTGACGACATACGTAGAAACGTCTTCATTTCCTCGAGCCTCTGGACTGAATTGACCATCTGATATCCCGCCTTGTTCTTTGCGATGATCCAATCGACCAAGTTGTCGAGCTCCCGCCAGTCCTCAGGGCGGAAATACGTAGGGTTTTCTCCTATGTGGTTGAAATGCTCATCCTGCTCGAGCAGGGGTGTCTCGTTGATGTGATAATCGGTAGCAATGCGATGGTCGTGAGCGTAATCGGTCAACATCTTCACGTCCTGAAGGTTGTTGCGGCAGATGTTGATGTTGAAGAACACGAGGTAATCGTAGACGTATTGCTTGCGCAGGATGTGTTCCAGGTTTTTCTGCACGGGAACGAAGGCTTTAGGAAGGCTGGGCTTCAGATCCCAGGAGTCCAGCGCAAAGTTGAAAACAGCAACACCCGCGTCACCGAGACGATCAGCCAGTTCAGGCCGGAGCAAACGCCCGTTCGTGGCAATGTACACCCAAAAGCCCTTCTTCGCGGCGTAGTAGACGACCTTTTGAATGAATTCCGGCCTGAGGAGCGGTTCGCCCCCCATGCACGCGAGGACACGGCAGCCGTGATCATAAAGCCAATCAATGGATCTGCGCGCCACATCCTCGGTCATCCCTTTTACCCGGTTGTCGAATGACCAGCAATACCAGCAATCCAGGTTGCACTTATATTCGACAAAGAGGTAAGCGGTGATGGGATGGAAGTCTCCGGGCAGAACGCGGGAACGCACGTAAGGGTAGAGCCAGCCACGCATCGCGCGAAAGATTGGCCGCATGCCCCATTTGCGGTTGCCCGAGGGCGGCGCTTCCGGGCCCGGATCATGCAGCTTTTCCGGGTGTTGGGGAAAGATAGGCTCCGGAAGCGATAGTCCTTTAGGCGGAACCGCCATAGGTTTACCAGCGTGGGAACTGTTCAGCAGATCGTGAACGCCAACATCGATGCGGAACTTAGACGGCGTCGCCATCTTCTTTTTCTCCTGAAGTGACTGTTTCTGACAACGCACTACCTGGGAGCTCTGATGCTACTGAGGGCCCGCTTTGGCGAGCGCAACCGGTCTCTGACTCTCTATGGGCACTTCGAAAGATCGACCAAGAATATCGTTGTAGCTAATAGTCTGCTTACCAACGTACACGAGTAGGTCGCGACCAGCGGCGTACTTTGCTTCAACCTGCCCTGCTTGCGGCGTGTACAGCGCCACGTAGACCGTGTCGCCCACTCTGAGAGTAACGTCATAGCTGGTGAGATCCGAAGCACGAACTCCAGATTCCTGATGGGGCTTGACGCTAAGAATTGTCGCGACCTGATATTTCAAGGTGGACTGACCAAACAACGGAAATGCCATGAGACATAGAGCGATGACACAAGCTAACTTCCACACGATTGAGTCTCCTTGTCGGCTCCCGTAAGCGGGCGAAAACGAACCTGGCAAAAGGAACCGAATTCTCATTCGCCATGTTTGTCCGCAATTGCGATGCCACACTTGAACAATTGGGAATCATTCTTCAACCAAGCTCCGACTCAAGTTCTTAGCGGAGATCTCATCTGAGGTGCGACACCTTAGCTGAACCCACAAGGCGCCCAAATACGGGCATTTGCCAGGTCTCTGTCTGGCATTTTGAGTTCCGTGTCAGTGGAAACAATTGAATGACTTTATTTCTGTCGCTTTTGCACCATTCACCTTGGCACTGTGATTGCAGTCTCAAGGCCAAGCGAGGCGACGGAAAGATGGGCAGACACGGACTCCGCGGCCAACCAGTTCGGAGCGTCAAACAGCGCACAAACCCGCGCGGCAAACCTCCCGTTGTTTTGATCCCGTCTCCGTGCCCCGCCGAATCTCACGATACGAGACGGATTCATGAGCAACTTTGAAGCGTCGCCGGGTGAATTGAATGCGCGGATCATTTCATCGATTCTGAACCTGGTCTGCCCACAATGCGGGGGGAGAATGTCGGAATTCCAATGTGAAGGAAGATGCGGCAGAAACTGGCTCCAAGAATGGGAATGGGCACATCAGGGGATGAGAAGTTCTAAGTTGCGAATGCGGCGTAGCTGATCATGAAGTCCGCTGATCGCTTTTGCTTCCACCCACTTCTGAAGTTCCAAAACGAATGAGGTGAGGCCAATGTGTCTGGCTTGAGATCAGTGCCCATTGGCCGGCGACTGGGCTGCTCATTGGACTTAGACCAGAATTTGCTGCCGCCTCGCTTTAGTTCTCCGGTTCGCTCTGCGATTGAGCGAGAGGGGGAAGAGTCGATTCGACTCTCATGTCCATCATCAAGTCGATACGACGTTCCAGCTGAAAAAACTTGGTAACCGTAACCGCTGGAAGGGCTGAGTTGAATTTCCTGAAATAAGTCTTCTTCAGCGCAACGAGCTTTGCGTCGTAGTCCAGCATCTTCGACACCATGTCTTTGGCTTCAGCGTCTGTGAGCGACGGGTACTTCTCAATGTATTCCTTAATGACGGCAACCCGGCGATCATCCAGCCTGGATCGCTGGTACTCATATTGTCGATAAATTGGCCAGAACGCCACTCCCTCCTTTTCAGTGAAATTCATTCCTGCACTGATCATAGCGGCTCTTTCAGCCTGAGCGCCGGCTCTGACAAGTTCGATGGACGAGTTGAGACTGGATGGTAGAGCTTGCGCATGCGCCTGCAATGACGGTCGTGCCAGTGTAACCAACGTCATTATCAGAAGCAGCGTGCCGTGCTTCGGTTGTTTCATCATTGCAATAACCTCGTATGAACAAAGTTCACTCTTATCTACGTAGCGCACGGCGACTACCAATTCAGTAGCCCGGTTAAGTCATTCCGTTTCATTAGGAGGTGGGAAGGGGGGTGTCCACAAATCGATGTCAGCTGCCCGCCGATGGGCATACCGACGATCTGGATATGAAAGAAATCGGGGCAGTGACACTCGTGGACTTGTGAAGACTCAAAAGGACGTTCCGACTCGCTTGCAAGGGTCTACGATTTGCCCCGATCTGGGGTCGCGCCAGAAATCGTTCCATCGGACAATGCTCGCCATTACAACCGGCCTAGGATATGCAGTACGGAGGTTGAGGAAATGGCCATCAAGTGCATCAAGCATCCGCATGAGGAGATGTCATTCGACGTCTGCTTGGAATGTCTCGAAAGTATCCCGTCCAGTGTTCGAGATGAAGTATTCGCTGCGATTCGCGACGAATACGAGATTCACAATCGACTAGCTGAGAAGTGCAGGGCGATGATTCGTGCAGTGAATGGATGAACAAGTCTCGTCCTGCACAGTTAGAAGCAAAGGAGTAGCCATGTGGATGAGATCATGCGCGATTTGCAAAGCGCTGCTGAGAAAGTGGCAACTGGGTCACTCGGTCCGCTGCCAGTGTGGTTGGGAGTGGCGTTGAGCTAGAGCACCACCTATTGTGGAACCTGTGTATTGTGGCCCCCAAAATGCTGTCAACAAGCTCGTACCTAGATGCAGGAACGGAAGCAAGGCCCTAACGAGCGGGCTTGGGTTCAGGAACCGACGAACCGCCGAGGAATAAAGACAGCCATGGAGCTGTAGTTCCATCTATTGATGCACTTCGCGAAACCATCAACGAGGATGCTGATAGATCCAGATGAGGTGCATTCGTGATTACTTCCGGTCACCTGACATATGCGGCTGTGTTCTTAGCCGTTCTTGCCGAACAGCTCGGTTTGCCCTTTCCATCACCTGTTTTTCTTATGACGGCGGGTGCTCTCTCTGCGCAGGAACAGATGCAGCCGAGCGTGATTGTCCTCGTGGGGATGATAGGCTGCCTGGTAGCGGATACAGTATGGTTTTGCCTCGGCCGCCGCTGGGGATCTCAGATATTGCGGCTGCTCTGCAGGTTTGCGGCTGACCCGCGAAGATGTTCCCAAAATGCAGACAAACAGTTTCGCCGCTATGGTCCTCCCATCTTATCGGTCGCGAAGTTCGTTCCCGGACTGAACCTGCTAATGCCCCCACTTGCCGGAGCGGAAGCAGTGTCGCTCCCAGTCTTCCTTGCCTTCGATTTGTTAGCGGCCTTTCTCTGGTCGACGTTTTATACGGCACTTGGCCATCTGTTCTCGAGCGAGCTGGATGTTGCAATCGGCTGGGTCAAGCAGTTTAGCTTCGTGCTAGGTGCGATGATCCTTGGTCCTCTCAGTGTTTTTGCCGTTTGGCGAGGACTGATGCTGTTACGGATGATCCGCCGGCTTCGGCTGCGCCGAGTTAGTCCGGCAATGCTGGCGCGCAAACTGAAATCCAAGAGCCGTGTTGCAGTTCTCGATCTGTTGAATTTCGAGGGCGAAGCTGACAGCGAGAGTCGAGAGGTTATTCCGGGTGCCATGCGGGTTGATCCGTTGCGGTTACGTAATACTCCCCACCTGACTGTTCCTAAGGATGCTGACATCGTTCTGTATTCGTCCTATGGAGGAGACGCCGTGCCGGCAAGAGGAGCGATGGATTTGCAACGGATAGGTATCAACAACGTCTGGGTGTTGCAAGGGGGGCTCAGGGCTTGGCGTGCACAAGGGTTTCCTGTTGCGAAATCGCCGGAGCAGGCCGAGGTCGTTGCGGCGCAGGTTGGTGTGACCTTGCCGAGTGCATGAGGTGGAACGACTCCCAAAGAGTGAAAGTCCAAACCCTTTCTGGGCTTTTCTTTGAGGTTGAGATCAGACAAAGTGGAAGTAGATGAAAAAGCCCCTGCGTGAGAATGGCAACAGGGTGAGCTAACCAAAGAAGAATATGCACAAGAAATCGAAAATGCCGAAGCAACAAACATCAATGTCTAGTTCTAACGTTAGAGGGCTCGTCGAGGGCCAGCAGAAGATCAGCAACAAGGTATACGAGGCCGAGATGTTTAGGTTGCAGGTTGAGCTCGTCAAGCTGCAGGAGTGGGTGAAGGAAACGAATGCTCGGGTGGTGATCCTATTCGAAGGACGAGACGCTGCCGGAAAGGGTGGGATGATCAAGCGCATAGCCGAGCGTGTCAGCCCGCGCATCTTTCGCGTAGTAGCCCTTCCCGCGCCGACGGATAGGCAGAAAACCCAAGTTCATGCTCAGCGGTACATCGAACAGCTGCCCTCAGGCGGAGAAATCGTCATCTTCGACCGCAGTTGGTATAACCGCGCTGGAGTTGAGCACGTTATGGGCTTTTGTTCCGAAGAGGAGCACAAGCAGTTTCTCAGGGACTGTCCCATCTTCGAGGGGTTCTTGATCAGCCAAGGGATCATCCTTCTGAAGTATTGGTTGGAAATATCGGAGAAGGAACAGCACAAGCGCTTTCTCGCGCGTATCGAAGATGCTTCTAAGCGCTGGAAACTCAGCCCTATGGACTTGGAATCGCACCGGCGCTGGTACGACTACTCGCGTGCGCGAGACGTAATGTTCGCAGCGACAGATACAGTGGCATCGCCTTGGTACCTCGTTCCCTCGGATGATAAGAAGCGAGCCCGCCTGAACTGCATTACGCACATCCTCAGCAGCATCCCCTACGAGGAGATCCCGTACCCGGCTCCGAAGCTTCCGCCGCGGCAAAAAGCGAAAGGGTATGCAGAGCCAAAACGGCAGGTTCGAATAATCCCGCAGCGGTGGTAAGTATGTGGATAAATCGGTTGTTTCGCCTGTTACCAGACTGGGTTGCGTCGTACCGTCGTGAATGGTTGCGGCCCGACATGGTAGCAGGGTTAACCACTGGCGCAGTCATCATTCCCAAGGCAATGGCGTATGCGATGATGGCGGGGCTGCCGGTGCAGGTAGGGCTCTACACCGCGTTGCTGCCGATGCTGATCTATGCAGTGTTCGGCACATCGCGCGTGCTCAGCGTCAGCACAAGCACAACCCTGGCAATAGTGACTGCTGCCGTGCTGGCTCAGGCGGTTCCGGGCGGAAACTCCGCATCCGCACTTCGCGCTATTCCGACTCTAACGTTATTAGTGGGTGCCGCTCTGACGGTAGGTTGTTTGTTGCGACTGGGATTTGTGGCGAACTTCATCTCCGAGCCGGTGCTGGTTGGGTTTAGAGCTGGTGTGGGGCTGCTGATCGTCGTGGACCAGATTCCCAAACTTCTTGGTATTCACTTCGCGAGAGGGACATTTATTGAGAATGTCTTTGCAACCGTTCAGAAACTTCCCAGAACCTCGTTAGCGACACTGCTGGTTGGACTCACAGTGATCGTACTCCTGCTGGGAATAGAACACTTCAGTCCGAAGATGCCAGCACCATTAATAGCGGTAGCGGCGGCGATCGGCGCGACCAGCATCTTCAATCTTCAATCCCGAGGAGTCGAACTGGTCGGTCACATTCCACAAGGAGTGCCTTCATTAACGCCTCCAGACCTATCGTTGATTAGCGTACTGTGGCCTGGAGCATTAGGTCTGGCTTTAATGAGCTTCACCGAAACAATTGCGGCCGGCCGAGCCTTTGCGCGACAAGACGAGCCAACGCCGAGAGCAGATAGAGAGATGCTTGCAACGGGGCTCGCCAACGTTGGAGGTGCTTTTATAGGGGCAATGCCGGGCGGGGGTGGGACCACGCAAACGGCCGTGAATGAACGCGCTGGAGCTCGCACGCAACTAGCTGAAATAGTAACTGTGGGATTGGCGCTGCTGACAGCCTTGTTGCTGGCTCCACTGATTGCGTTGATGCCGCAGTCGGCATTGGCGGCGCTGGTGATTTTCTATTCCCTAGGGCTAATTAAGCCCACTGATTTTCATGAGATTCTTCGCATTCGCAGCACCGAATTCTCATGGGCGATTGTGGCCTTCATAGGTGTTGTCTTGGTGGGAACGCTGAAGGGAATCGTGGTCGCGATAATCGTATCTTTAGTGACGCTGGCACACCAGGTCGCGAACCCACCCGTATATGTGCTGCGGCGCAAACCCGGAACAAATGTATTCCGGCCGGAATCGGCGGAACATCCGGAGGACGAGAGTTTCCCGGGTCTACTTTTACTGAGGCCAGAAGGCCCGATCTTCTTCGCTAACGCCGCTCAGATAGCACACAAGATAGGGCCGCTAGTCAGGAAGGCACAGCCGAAGGTCGTAGCAGTAGATGCAAGCGGCGTCCTGGACATGGAGTACACCGCATTGAAAATGTTCGCCGCAGCTGCGAAAAAACACAGTCAGCATGGCGTTCAACTGTGGCTGACCGGCATGAGTCCAAGAGTCCTCGCGATGGTACAGCGATCCCCGCTTGGACAGCTACTGCGACGAGAGGGAATGCATTTTAATCTGGAGATTGCCGTTGCACATTACCTCGGCGATACACTCCAGCACGACCGATCATGGACTGTAAACTCTGGAGTCGAGAGTCCTCGATCACTGATCAGCGGGGGCACACAATAATGCGTATCGAACAAGATACACCCAGATCAGAAGTTCTAGTCCCGTATTGGCTCCAGTCCATGGAACACATACTTGGAGAACTTAATGAAGGAGTGGTGATTCTGGATAAGCATCTGCGGGTGGTGTTTGCGAACGATGCGCTCCTCCGTCTGGTCAGTGCACGCCGCGAGGAGTTCGAGGGCATAACGCCTGATGCGATATTTCCGCCGAAAGATCTACCTGAAATACTCCGCCAACACGAATTACGTCGGCATAGCGGAAGCGCGCGAAGCGAGTTTTACCTTCCTGCCAGGAACGGAGATAAAATCCCGGCGATTTTCAGTGGACGTTCCATACGAGGGCCAGACGGAAACGAGTACGTGCTTCTTATCGTCACCGATATTAGCTCCCAAAAGCGAATTGAAGCGCAACTCCGGGCATCGAATGCGCTACTGCAAAAGCGGCAACTGGAAATGGAGGTGGAACTTGCGCTAGCAGCACGCGTACAACAGTCGCTGGCCCCACAAAGCCTGGTTTGGAACGACGTTACAGTCGAGACTTACTACCGGCCAGCGCGCACAATAGGCGGCGATTTCGGGGTGGTATACCCAGCCAGTGACAGAAAGCTTTCCATTGTCCTTTGCGATGTATCTGGTCATGGAATCGGCTCAGCCCTGATGGCCAACCGGATATATTCTGAGACTCTGCATCAGTTCGAATTCGACCTGGGACCGGCAAGGTTGCTGCGTCAAGTTCACGAGTTCGTGCATCATCATCTCGCGATCGACGCCTTTTACCTTACGATGGCAGCAGTTGAGTTCACGCACGGAGGGCACCACGCCATCTTTGCTGCGGCAGGTCATCCCCCTGCAATGCTCGTTTCACATGACAGCATTGAACTACTCGATGCGCAAAGCGGTATTCTCGGGTCTGTGGCAGAAACAGTTGTGTCCGAAGCGTCACGAAACCTTGAACTCGGGCCGGGCGACCGCCTGGTACTGTATTCCGATGGGCTGACAGACGTGTTTAACGAGAGCGAGGATCCGCTCGGCATTGACGGTCTAACCAGGTTGGTCTCCCGAGCATCGAAACGGCCATTGCCGGAAATGAAGCAGTCTATTCTCAGCGGAGTTAGGGAGTGGAGTGCTGGTCCGCTGGCCGATGACGTATCCCTGGTTGTCGTGGAAGTTCGATAACTCATTGGGAAGCTGCATGACTACGAATACGGTTTTGATTGTCACGGGAATCGTTCTGAAAGCGGTATTGCCGGGACATTGGGCTCTGAAGAGTAGCAGGGAAATTGTCACCGACTCATTTCCGAGGCTTAGCTGTTACAAGCTCATAATCCACCTGGTGCCACTGAGAGAGAAAACCGTTGCCGATGCTAGGGCACTGTCCTTGAACAGGCAGGGAGTTATGTCAACAGGACTCACAAAATCAAACACTTAACGAGCTCCTGGTTTGGCATCCGTTCTGCATTGAAAAGGATGTAAATATGGAGTGCAGAATGAAGAGCTTTCGGTTTCATGGTCTCGTATTAATACCCCTCATGTTGCTGGCTAGTGTCGTCGCCTACTGCCAAATCGGTGCAAACCAATACAGTTGGGGTAGTCCAACGGAGTGCCTCGCGATTGGTCCTACGGTGGCCCCGCCGCTCAGCCCATCCCCTGTGCTTCCCAAGCGAACCGATCTAGGTCACCCTCCCAGTACACCGGCGAGTTGTACGTCTCCTGGAACGCCTTCGGTGTCAGCTGCCGACGCACTGCGCGCGCCTTCGACGAATGATCCTCCGAGACCGGCCGTAAATGCTTCATTGCCATCATCGGAGCATGCTTCGGGACCTCCTAACACACCCTCGATGCGAGTACGTTGAAGGAGGGGATGTTATGACCAGAGGATGGCAGAACTGCCGCGAACTCGGCTGCTTGTGTGAGTTCTGACGGGTATCTGTCGAGATTTCAACAGCTTACAAATGCTCGCTGTGGCAAACGAAGTGCATTAACAGGGCTGCACCGAAGGAGTGCGGCATCATGAGTAATTGTGTGCGGGACTGCTCGCAACAAAGAACCCGGAGCTATGGTCCCAGGACCGCTGCTTACTACGTCGTTTTAGGGCTATGTTGTTTCGCGATGGTGACACTATTTCCATCGTGCGCGGATTTCTGGGTCAATCCGAAGCTCACCTCTGTGGCGATCAGCCCTTCGAGCGCTTCTGTTGCAGTGGGAAAGACTGCACAGTTGAGCGCGGTGGGGGGATATGATGATGGGACCTCCAAAACGCTAACATCCGTTTCATGGTCGTCGTCCGACAGCAGTGTCGCGACTGTGTCAACCTCAGGGCTTCTCATGGGGGTCTCTGGCGGTACAGCAACAATTACGGCCACGAAGTTGGACCAGTCAGGTACCGCGTCTGCGATGGTCACGCTCACGAATGTGGAGTCAATTGTTGTGGCACCCAGTTCAGCATCGATCCGCGGAGGGGAGACTCAGGCCTTCTCCGCAACTGCAATCCTCAACGACGGAACTTCTGTCGATGCCACTACCGCGGTCACCTGGAGGTCCTCTGATACTAACGTGGCGAAGATAGGAAGCACCGGCATGGCTATTGGAAATTCCGTCAGCGGCACGCAATCCACGATGATTACCGCTATGTCTGGAAATATTGTAAGCAACAACGTTGTACTGACGGTTTCGCCTTGAACCACGGGTGCATGAAGACGCCCTATCGGACAGCAGAACTGTGCCCGGATGGAAGCGGGCATCGGGTTGTCATGGGTCACCCGAAAACCTCTGACTTACTTGCCGCATAAAAGTCACAAAGAAACGAACGAGTTCGGCGGCTATCCTTGAGGTAATAAAGGAAGAGCAACGTGCGCCCTGAGAGTCAAGGGAAGTGCGAACGGGGCAGACGACAACAAACTATTAGTCCCCGAATGAAATATCGAGTGCGCGCGACACTAGAACGAATTCGCCATCCGGTGGCACCATCTTCAGTTTTGCGATCGCTTCACTGATAGGGACGAAGTCGATGCATGGTGGGTTCAGAGCCACCATAACTCCGTTCATGCCTTTCTGGAGAGCATCGATGGCAGCGGCGCCGAAAGTAACTCCAAGTATGCGATCGAGAGGTGTCGGCGATCCGCCACGAAGTAGATGGCCGAGCACAACGCACCTGCTCTCTTTGCCAGTAAATGCCTGAAGTTGGGCGGCAACCGTTTCGCCGATACCTCCCAGGCGGTCGACCCGGCCCGCTTCTCTACATTTTATGGTTACGTCAGCGCCAATGGCTCTTGCTCCTTCGGCAACCACAACAATCGAATATGGTTTGCCTTCCCGGTGCTTGCGCACGAGATGACTCGCAACCTTATTGATGTCGTATGGGATTTCCGGGATGAGAATGGCGTCTGCTCTCGCCGCCAACCCTGAGTGAAGCGCTATCCATCCGACGAAACGCCCCATGACTTCCACTACGATCACACGCTGGTGAGCTAAGGCTGTGCTATGAAGGCGGTCAATGCACTCGGTGGCAAACGAAACAGCAGTATTGAAACCGAAGGTAAGGATGGTGGACTCGAGATCGTTGTCGATGGTTTTGGGGACACCCACAACGCACAAACCCTTGTTCTGTAACTTATGGGCGAGGCTTAAGCTTCCGTCTCCACCGACCGCGATGAGGGCGTCCAGCTGGTGCTTTCGAAAAGAATCGAGTATTTCATCCGAGCGATCGACTTCTTTGGTGGTGCCATCTGGCTGTTTCGTGGGGCGGCAGAAAGGATTACCACGATTGGTTGTCCCCAGGATAGTGCCGCCGAGATGCGAGATCTCGCGAACGGTGGAGCGACGAAGTTCGACGAGTCCGCCGTTAGGATAATTCTGTGGCTCGAGAAATCCTTCGTATCCGTCGCGAATACCGAAAATTGTCCATCCAAGACGACGTGCGGCGTAAACCGCGCCATGGATTACGGCGTTCAGTCCAGGAGCATCACCGCCCCCGGTGTTGATTGCTACTCTTCTTATGGTCACTTATTATTCCAGTTCAAACGCGAGATATTGGAACTGTCCTTGGCGCTCAATCTGCACCACCACGGCATCGCCCGACTTGAGTTTTGCCGTCGCCGCTTTGAGTTGCTCGACATTGTCGATAGGAGTCCGATTGAGTGAATGAATCAGGTCGCCAGTCTGCAGGCCAGTGTCGAAGGAATTGAATCCCGGCGCTCTTCCAATCACGATCACGCCGGAAGCTGTGCGTACAAATGGAAGCGCCGAGCGCATATCCTCGTCGAAATCTATGCCCAAAATGCCGAGCCGAACGATGTGGCTCGTTACTGGATCGACCCTGCTGGTCAACTGGTCTATGCGATCGCTCACGGTGACAGCCGGCACGTTGAAAGACAGTTTGTCGCTGCCTCGCAACACATCCACTCTCACGACTTGATCGGGGGGGTGCTGATAAAGAGCGGCAGCGAAGCGATGGAGGTCTATCACCGGATGGCCGTCTACGGCGATCACAATGTCTTCGGCTTTCATGCCGGCGAGACCTGCCGGGCCTAGGGGGGCAAGGTCGGCGACCATAACGCCCCAGTCCTGAGCCAGGCCCAGGCCCTGAGCGAGAGCTGGCGTAATCGTCTGTACAACGGCACCAATTTCGACGTGATCGACATGCCCGTATTTTTTCAAGCTCTGGTAGACGAAATTCACGACAGGAGCAGGAATAGCGAAACCCAGACCTTCGCTGCCACCGCTACTGCTTAAAATAAATGTGTTCAGTCCAAGAAGCATCCCGTTGATGTCAACCAAGGGCCCTCCGCTGTTGCCCGGATTGATGGGCGCGTCAGTTTGCAGATAGACCATCGGGTTGTCCTGGTCAGGCTGGCGAGACACTGAGCTCACTACACCCATCGTTACGGAGTT
>Ga0335071_10002789_pt1 | contig 18571 bp, 13 predicted proteins | sample Lox_Sample_15_FD_206724 | JGI IMG/M metagenome (GOLD analysis project Ga0335071, IMG submission 206724) | Soil microbial communities from Loxahatchee National Wildlife Refuge, Florida, United States - Lox_Sample_1.5 | ecosystem: Environmental > Terrestrial > Soil > Wetlands | place: USA... | reverse complement strand
TTCCTCGATTAGGAACCGCCCACGCCTTTTCCGGAGCAGGTCGGTCAGACCCTGGTTTTCGCTAGTTTACAGGCGGCGGCAAGAGCGCCTTGTGCGCATCAAACTCGTCGCGCACAAGGGTCAAGCCGAGGATGCAGCGCTCAAAGCTGTCGGAGAGCCGGGCGAAGAGCGGCGCCTCCTGCTCGTATTCGAAAAGATCGAACTGGCTGACGATGTAATAGCTTTCTTTGCCGGCGCGGATCAATTCCTCGAGCGTGGGGCGGTGGTGGCGGCGCGTGGAGTGGGCGTCGGCTGCCTCAGGGTACATGCCACCGACGAATAGAGCGTAGTCGCCGATGTGCTTGCGAACCGCGCGCTCCTCATCGAACGAGGCCGCCGTGCCGTTGACTGGATCGGCCGCGCGCACCATCTCGTCTAACTCTTCGATGGGATGGCCTTCTCCGTCGCGCACCTTATAAAGGTTCCTGGCGTCGGAGAATTCGCAGAGCATACGCGCGATGTAGCCGGTGACCGCAGGATCGTTCAAGCCGAGTTTGCCTTCGTAACTGTTGCGGACTGCCTGCTGAAAAAACGGTTCGAGTGGATGAGCTTGAGCCGACATACACACCTCCCGTTGTACGGAACCGGAGCAAGTGTGCCTCTGGCAGGAACCCTCCGAGCTAGCCGTCCTGCGAAGGCGACCACTTACTCAGATGCCGATTCGGCTGTGCGCGAACAGCCGGTCTGCTTCCATGGCAGCGGCAGTTCCCAATTGCGAAGCGCGGGGAAGAATCCGAACCGCCGCCCTGTTTACTCTGCTTAAACACTGAGATTACCGAAATGGTTGCGTTATGCAAGAGGGCGAAAGTAATTTCCTTGCGTACCGCGCCTTGATTGCAAACGGCGTAACACAAAAGGGGCAGAAAGGCAGGCCCAGGCGATCGGCGAAGGAGCTGGCCGGCGACGAAGACCTGTCGCAGGGGACACTCCCTGCGACGCACGCTACGCCAGGGCGTAACGGCGACGCTAACCGCGCGCCAAGTCTCATATCGATAGGCGAAGACGCGAAGGAATCGCTGGCCAACACGACGGTCGTTTAGGTCGAGCTGGAGGGTCCACGGATTATGACGGTTTCCCCGAACACGCGCACAGTTTGTTCGCTGAAGGTCACCGATCTCGCAGTCTCCGATGGGTTAGCCACCTAGCGACACTTTGGTGATTGGCTCGCCCGACGGAGTCAGCGCAGTGAAATCATCTGCGAGGATGCTTTCCAGCGGCGCGCGGTCATGACATTGATAGGCTTCGTTCCAGGCATCATCGAGGCGAAGAACCTCGTCTTTAGCGTCCGATTCCATCGTATTGCCTTAGCGGAATCTCGCTCGACGACCAACATCCCCAAGCTCGGAATTCAAACTGAAGTACCACCGATGAACGCCCAGCACACCGCAACCGCACAGCCGGGAATGCCCAGAGACCAGCGTGCTTCATCACGAAGCAAGAGCTCCTTCGAGCCAGAGCACCTGTCTCTCAGTTTGCGACACCTGAGATGGTCGTCTATACGGCGGCAGGCTGGCGCTGCTCGAGTTTGGCCAGGCGTTGCGCGAGAAGTTTCTCCAGATTCACGAGCGCGGCAGAAAAGCCCTCGATGCCTTCCTTCAACTTGTCGCTGGCCATACGATCGGCAGCATGCATGCGATCGAATGTGGCCTTATCCATGGTGATCCGTTCGATCTGCATCTTCTTCGCGGCTTCAGGATCGAGCTTGCGCGGCAGATCACCCTGGGTGGATTCAAGCTCCCCGAGAAGCTGAGGAGAGATGGTGAGAAGGTCGCAACCGGCAAGCTCGCGAATTTCACCGATGTTGCGGAAACTGGCGCCCATCACGACGGTCTTATAGCCGAATCTCTTGAAGTAGTTGTAAATGTGCGTGACGGATTGAACACCGGGATCGTCGGCGCCTTGGTAGTCCTTCCCGGTGTCTTTCTTGTACCAATCGAGGATGCGGCCGACGAAGGGAGAGATGAGCGTGACGCCGGCATCGGCGGCGGCAATAGCCTGGTGAATGCCAAAGAGGAGGGTGAGGTTGCAATGGATACCTTCTTTTTCGAGGACCTCGGCGGCGCGAATGCCCTCCCAGGTCGACGCGATCTTGATGAGGACCCGATTGCGGCCGATGCCCGCCTCGTCGTACTGCTTGATAATGGCGCGTGCCAGGTCGATGGTCGCCCGGGTGTCGTAGGAGAGACGCGCGTCGACTTCAGTGGACACACGGCCGGGAATGATGGCGAGAATCTTCTTCCCGAAGGCAACGGCGAGACGCTGGAAGGCGAGATTGGCAACGGCCTGATCGGTCGCGCCTTCACCCAGCTCATTGCGCGCGTCTTTGAGCACGCCATCGACAATGGGTTGGTAGTGCGGCATCTGGGAGGCAGCGGTGATCAGGGAGGGGTTGGTGGTCGCATCCTGGGGATGAAACTTTTCCATCGCTTCCATATCGCCGGTGTCGGCAACCACCACGGTGTACTGGCGCAATTGTTCGAGTAAGTTCTGCGGCATGATTTCCTCCTGGGGACGGTCCATTCCTATTGGATGCGCGCTCGCAGCCAGTGTACACCGGGTCTGTTGCATTGCGGGCCGAGCCACCTAGACAGCTTCGGCAACCACGGTGTTGGTCAGAACCCCCAGGCCGTCGACAGATACCTCGACCGTGTCGCCTGGCGCGAGCGGGCCCACGCCCGCCGGAGTTCCGGTAAGAATGAGGTCCCCTGCGTCGAGAGTGAAGGCCGCGGAGATGTAGCTGAGCAGAATCGGAAGAGAGAAAATGAAGTCGCGCGTTGAGGCACGCTGGCGGACTTCGCCGTTGAGCCTTGTCTCGATGGTGACGCCTTCATCGAGGTCGAGTTCGTCGCTGACGAGCGGGCCCACAGGACAGAAGGTGTCGAAGCCTTTGGCGCGCGTCCACTGGCCGTCTTTTTTCTGGAGGTCGCGGGCCGTGACGTCGTTGGCGAGAGTAAAACCGCGCACGACTTCGCGCCAATTGGTTTCGGGGCGGAAATAACGCGTCCGCTTGCCGATGACAACGGCCAGCTCGCCTTCGTAATCGACGCGCTCAGCGGCGGCGGGCAGACAAATTTCGCCGCGCGGACGGAGAAGGGAAGAAGGCGGCTTGAAGAAGAGCAGGGGTTCGGAGGGTGGTGCGTTGCCCAGCTCACTCGCGTGTTCGCGATAGTTGCGGCCGACGCAGATGATCTTCGATGGTGTGACCGGAGGGAGCAGGTCGGCTTGATCGAGGGGCATGGGCGAGAAGTCGACAAACCACGAGGCCATGCCGGCATGCTCGAGCTGAGAGCGCATGTCCTCCTCGGGAGTGTCGATGGCGCGCTGAATGCGCAACTCGTTGCCGCGCTTTTCCACGGTCGCGTAGCGCGATTGCCCGCCAAAGAAGAATCGGCAATATCTCATGGAAACGCCCTCCCTGACCGGGACGCGAAGCTAAGGAACGGGAACGGTGTCGCCCGCCTCGACGGAGCGGCCGCTCTCGCGGCCATTTTGCCCTACGGCGCTGACAGCATACATATAGGAGTGGCCTGCTTGCACGCCGGAATCATGGAACCCCGGTCCGATGACGGGCTGAGGAGGAGAGATGTGCTGCCAATCGGCGTTGTTTTCCGACGAAGATTGGCCGGCAGAAGCGCCGGTTTCGCGGCGATAAACAATGTAGCCGGCGAGGGTGGCGTCGGTGTCGGGCTGCCAGCTGAGGTCGATAGCTGGGGGATTGCCGTTTTCGCCACCTGTGGCGACAGCGGCCAAACCTTGCGGGATGGCGGGAGGAAAGATGTCAGCGGCGTCGACGCGAACCGGCGCCGAGAGGGGCCCGGCCAGCTCGAGAGTTTCGCCGTTTTCAGTAACGCGAACCACGCGCTGGGCACGGTATTCATAGCTCTCGCCAAAATGGATACCGCTATCGAGAGCGCGGTTCGAGATATCGGCCTCGACAAGGAGGTTTTGGATGGCGGGCTCGGACGGAGCGGACGTGGGACCCTGGCTGGGTTTCTTTGCAGGCGGCGTGAGCAGCTTACGTACCAGCCGAACTGCGGCGGATGCCGCACCGGGCGGCGCAGATGCCCAATGGAGCAACACGCCTTCCTTGCAGATTTCAGCGGTGAGGTTATCGACGGCGGCGGGTGCCTGGCCAGCGAGGATCACGGCGCCATTGGAGAGTCCTGCGGATCGGCCATTGTGGTTGACTAGCTCGATGTAGTAGGTAAGCGCATGCGTAGGGCCGTCGGCAAAGGGATGCGGAAGCGTGTCGCTGAATGCGCCTTCGGCGCCAGGCGCGAACTCGACTGTGGCGGCAACGTTGCAGGATGCTGCGCCCGATTGACCGCGGCAAACGCGCGCGGCAATTGAGTCATTCAGTTCGACCTTGTCGGTGGTTCGCTTCGGCATAGTCCAGGCGAGGGTCACCTGATCGCCCGTTCGGATGGCAGAAAGATTCGAAACCGGGACGGGAAGGTTGAGGGAGGGTGGCTGGGGAGCGCCGGGCATCCCGCACCCGGCGGGTGCCAGTAGCGCTACGAGGAGCATTGCCGGGAACGGATGCCTTCCCGGCCTCGAACACGACACCTGGGGCGCCCACAACTGGATTCTTGCGAGGTCCATTGCGATTTCAGTCTATCGGACCTGAAGCACTGTCCTTGCCCATGCCGTGACCGCTGCTGTATTTTTGAACGCGTTCCCCGAAAGGACCCACGAGTCGTGCTGATCTTCTCGGCCATCCTGGCCATCTTTGTTTACGGAATGACTGCGGCGATGCTCGGCACCATTCTGCCCGATCTTTCTGACCGCTTCCGGCTCACGCCATCGCAGAACGGGGCGATCGCTTTCACCCAGGCGTTGGGGTTGATGATCGCGTCGCTCGCCGTCGGTCCGCTGCTTGACGTGGAAGGCGACAAGATCGGTCTCGTCCTCGGGCTGGCTTGCATCACTCTAGCGTTGCTCCTGCTTCCGCGCGCTCAAGGCTTCGGCTCGATCGTGATCCTGCTATTTGTACTAGGCGTGGGCGGCGGCATTGTGGTGACCGGAGCCAATGCGTTGGTAAGCGGGGTCAGCGCCACTCATCGCGCCACGGCACTGAACCTGGTGAATCTCTTTTTCGGCTTGGGCGGCCTGACCACACCCTTTATCGCGGCCAATCTTTTCAAACGCAATTGGGTGCGGCTGTGTTACACGGTCGCCGGACTCACGATCGCTGCTCTGGCGGTGAATCTGTTGACAGAGATGCCGGCGCCGACGGGCGGATCGGGCTTCGTTCTCACCCAGGCCACACCGATTCTGGGTCGCCCGCTGTTGTTGATGCTGGGACTCTTTCTGTTTCTCTATGTTTCGTGCGAAGTGGGCGTGTGGAACTGGCTGCCACGCCACCTCATCGCTCAGGGCATTCCCGAAGCTCGTGCCCTCAACATTTTGTCGCTCGGATTCGCGCTCGGCCTTCTGGTTGGGCGCGTTGGCGTGTCGCCGATCCTCATTCACGCGCCGGCCATCGATGTCACGCTCGCTGCCTCGATTGCCATGGCCATCGCCACTTTCTTGATGTTGCGCACCGACAAGCCCTCCGTCGCCGCGGTGCTCGTTTTCATTGCCGGGTTGTCGATGGCTCCGGTGTTTCCGACGGCACTCGCAATCACCGGCTCGGCCTTTCCGCGCATGATGGGAACTGCGATCGGATTTGTGATCACCTGCGGATGGGCAGGCCTCGCGGTGAGCAGCCGCATCATCGGCGCGATCGCCGGCGGCGATCCGCGGCGCCTCAAGAAAGCACTCCTATTGATTCCCGCGTCGGCCGTATTGATGGTGGGCCTAAACTTGGCAATCGGCGCGGCGTTGCGGTAGGGTGGCGGCGCGGGAGCGGAGTTCTGCTCCCACTCAGGCAGCTTGGATGGGCACCCGGCGAGCCAGCAAGTCGGCGAGTCAGCATGGGCGCCTGTTCAAATTTTCTTCAGGTTGGCGAACTTCTCCATCAGCTTCTTCATGCCATGGCGCGCGAAGAGCACAGTGAGCTTGGCATCTTCGCCCTCGCCCTCACGCATCAGAACCGTCCCCTCGCCATATTTCGAGTGCTGGACGCGCTGGCCTTTCCGGATGCCCGTGGCGCCGCTAGGTTCGGGGAGGTCCATCTTAGGGCGAGCTTCCCTCCCGTGCCTCGAAGACGAGACCGGGAGCGTCCCACTCGATTTCGCACCGAAGAAGCGGGCGATGTTATCGACGCTGCTTCCCGGCGGCGCTTGCGCGCTTTTGCTTCCTGGACGAGAGCCATAAGCGGATGAGGAGTCGTGCGCGAAGGAGCGCGGCGCCTCCTGGCTTTCATCTTCGTAGTTGAAGTGGGGTGGGTGGGAGTCATCGTCGTGCCCGCGGCGGCGGCCCGCGCCGTAGGCAAGTGTGGACCATGCGGGACTTCGTCCGCCGAGATTCTCGATCAGTTGCGGCGGGACCTCTTCAAGAAAGCGCGAGGGAATGCTGAGCTCGGGTACATCGTTGCCGTAGCGGCGCCGGTAGTGAGCGCGAGTCAGGATGAGTGTGTTCATGGCGCGCGTCATGCCGACGTAGCAGAGGCGCCGCTCCTCCTCCAATTCGCCTTGGGGATCGTTCAAGGTTCGCGAGTGCGGGAAGAGGCCTTCCTCCATGCCGGCAAGAAAGACCAGCGGAAACTCCAGCCCCTTGGCGGCGTGAAGCGTCATAAGCGTCACCCGCGCGTTGGGATCGTACTGATCGGTGTCGGAGGCGAGCGCGGCATGGTCGAGGAAGTCGGCGAGAGTTTCGCCGCGCTCCTCGGCGTCGTGCGCGGCGTTCGCCAGTTCCTTCAGGTTCTCAATACGGCTGAAGGCTTCGGGAGTGCCTTCGGTTTCAAGAGCCTTGATGTAGCCGGTGCGGTCGATGAGGAAGCGGATCAGTTCAGGCAGAGTAGCGGAGTCGCCGGGAGCCCGGAACCCTTCGGGTTGCTCGTCCGGCGGCGGTTCCTTGCCGATCGACGCATCGTTCCCAGGCTCCAGACTTAGGATCTGGAGCGACGCACCTTCGTGCGCCTGCGAAGGCATGACGAGGAACGGCCTCTTCTGCTCATCGCCGAATGCTGAAAAGCTGGCGAGATCGAGCAGCAGAAGCTGGTCTTCGTTCATCACTGGAGTCAGCGCTTCGGTGGGTGCCTCTGCTCCGAAGGAAAAATCTGTGCCGCCGGGTGCCGCTTGCGCTTCGGCAATGTCGGCTGAGAGCTTGCCGGCAAAGTCGGGGTCCATCATGGCCTGAGCGTCGAGAATGAGCTGACGGAACGATTCAAGCGCTGAAAGCGCGCGCGGGGGGATGAGATTGTTGGCGATGGCAGCGCCGATCACGTCCCACGTAGACCGGCCGGTTTCGAGAGCCAGACGCTCGATGGCCTCGAGCGTGGTTTTGCCGATGCCGCGCGCCGGCGTATTGATCACGCGCTGCAGGGCCATGGAGTCGTGGGGATTGCGCACGAGACGGAGATAGCTGAGGAGGTCCTTGATCTCGGCGCGCTCGTAGAAACTGAAACCTCCCACCATGGTGTAGCCGATGTTGTAACGGCGCAAAGCTTCTTCGACGAGGCGTGATTGCGAGTTGGTGCGATAGAGCACCGCGGCGGCTCCGCGTGTTTGGATTTCCCCGGGATCTTGAGCCCGCAGGAATGCCTGGATCTTGCCGGCGATGAACAGTGCCTCGTTTTCGCCGTCGGGCGCCTCGAAGTAGCCGATGAGGGAGCCGCCCTGGCGATCGGTCCAGAGCTTCTTGCCCTTGCGGCGGACGTTGTTGGCGACGACGGTGCCGGCGGCCTCGAGAATGACCTGCGTGGAACGGTAGTTTTGCTCGAGCCGGATGATGCGCGCGTCGGGAAAGTCCTGTTCGAACTCGAGAATGTTGCGGATGTCTGCACCGCGCCATGAGTAGATGCTCTGATCTTCGTCACCGACGGCGCAGACGTTCTTGTGTTCGCCGGCGAGCAGCTTCATCAGTTCGTACTGCGGGCGATTGGTGTCTTGGTATTCGTCGATAAGCAGGTAGCGCCAGCGCCGCTGGTAGCTCTCGCGGACTTCGGCGGAGGACTTGAGCAGGCGCACCGCCTCGAGCAGCAGGTCGTCGAAGTCCATGGCGTTGTTCTTGCGCAACTCGTCCTGGTAGGCCTTGAAGATGTGAGCGATCCGCTCGCCGGTGGGGTCCTTGGAGCTGAGGAAATAATCCTGCGGATCGACCATGTGATTTTTCGCCCAGGAGATGCGGCCTAGAACGCTGCGTGGCGTGAGTTGCTTGGTGTCGAGCCCCATACGCTTCATCACCTGCTTGACGATGCCTTGCTGGTCGTTCTCGTCGAAGATGGTGAAAGCCCGGGTAAGGCCTCCGCTGGCCGTTTTGAGGGCCTCGATATCGTGACGCAGGATGCGGACGCAGAGCGAGTGGAAGGTGCAGATCAAAGGCTTGGCAAGAGAGTGATGGCCAAGCAGATGATTGACGCGCTCGGCCATTTCGCCGGCCGCCTTGTTGGTGAACGTGACAGCAAGAACCGACCCGGGGGCGACGTTTTTCTCGGTGATCAGCCAAGCGATGCGGTGCGTGATTACGCGGGTTTTCCCGGAGCCGGCGCCGGCGAGGATCAGGAGTGGGCCTTCGGTGGCTTCGACGGCGGCACGCTGTTCGGGATTGAGGTCCTGCAGGAGAGGATGCAAGGCGTCGTGTCCGGGAGAGGAGACTTCCGGCTATAGTTTATCGTTTCGGCAAGTTGAACGCTTCCTGGTCGGCAAGTTGAACGCTTCCTGGGAAAAACCAGAAGCCTTGCGCATGGCTCTCGACATGGAAGTTACCGAAGTCACCAAGCCGCCTGATACATGGGAGGAATGAACCTGCAACGCCGGTTGTATGGCCCGCAGGCGAGCCGGGAAAGATAATAAGCGCATGAAAACAAAGAGAGTTTCCCTGGCTCTTTGTGTGATGATTCTTGGCTTAGCGCCGGTTGCGAACGCCGCACCACAGTGCAGCATAAAAGCTAAGGTGCCCTCGTCTGCGCGCATCTTCGCCAAGACGGACGGGCAGAGCGCCTGGCACGAGTACCCGGGCGTTGCGTATGTGCCCGACGTTCGTCTCGACAGCGGGATGACCGCGCAAGTAGTGCAGCACCACAATCGGATCACGTCAATAACCGTCGTCTCGCCCGGTCAAATTTACTGGACCTATACCCGCTATTGCTATGCCGGCGACGGCGATCTCTCGGGTGTGAGCTACGAGGTTCGCACCCAGCTGGGATGGGGCTATCGCGTCGAGGGAGCTTCGACGGGTGGCGCGTTCACCTCAAGCCTCCACGAGTTCTTTCGCACCAGGGATGGGAAGCCGATCGGAAAACCGGTGGGAGTAGCCGATGCTCCTGTCGATCTGCACCCAACCGTCTATCCCAGCCTGGGCGCGCTGCCGTTTGCCGCACTGCTGAAACCAGCCCCGAAGGCCCCTGGAAAGCAACCCGCGGCGACCCTGGTAAGCACGAAGAACTGAGGGTGTCGCAAGAGACTCGCCAAGAGCAGCACCTTTCGGAGGCCCACTCCGACCTCAACCGTCACGGTTGCAATTCCACGGCCATTTCGCTACCATAGCAAAGTGTGCGCAAGGATATCCCTGCGCCTGTCAATTGCACCACGGCTTTCAGGCATCGCCGGATCAAGGCTGATGCTCCCGCGAGAGCGGGTTGGTGAAAGCGGTGGGAGACGAGGGAACATGGCATCTGCCGGTAAGAATATTGCGAAGGCCCGCGCCGCTGTAACCAAGTCGGCGTATCCGCTGCCCGAAGCAGTCACTCTCCTGAAGCAAGTAAAGTACGCGAAGTTCGACGAGACGGTCGATCTCACGCTGCGCCTCGGCGTGGATACGCGGCACGCCGACCAGATGGTGCGCGGAACGGTCGTCCTGCCACACGGGCTTGGCAAGACAAAAACCGTGGCGGTGATCGCTACCGGCGACCGCCAGAAGGAAGCACAGGAAGCAGGCGCGGATTTCGTGGGCGGCGAAGAGATGGTGGAGAAGATCCAGAAGGAAAACTGGACGGACTTCGACGCGCTGATCGCTACGCCCGACATGATGAAGGTGGTGGGCCGGCTGGGCAAGGTGCTGGGACCCAAAGGCCTGATGCCGAATCCCAAGACCGGAACCGTGACCATGGATGTGGCCTCGGCGGTGAAAGAGATCAAGGCCGGCAAGGTGGAGTTTCGTGCCGATAAGACCAGCCTGGTGCACGTGCCGGTGGGCAAGTTGAGTTTTGATCCACAAAAGCTGATCGACAACGCAACGACGGTGATTACGTCGATTGTCCGTGCCAAGCCGGCTGCGGCAAAGGGCAAGTACATCAAGAGCACGACGCTGAGCTCGACGATGGGGCCGGGCGTGCCGCTGGATTCGCAGGTGGCAGACGCGGCGGGGAAGAAATAGGGATCAGGGGTCAGGGATAAGACGATTCCACGAGCAGCTTGAAATGGTCCCAGAGCGCTGGCTTGAAAGCGCGACAATTTTGATGAGGGGCGTCGGAGTTAAGGCGCGGGAGAGGCGGCAGCAGAAGTAGGGTTCAAGGCGGAACTCCAGGGTGTTGATCTCTGACCTTGAAACCTGAACCCTGCCGTAGCGGAGCGAAGGCGATGGCGATTTCGAAGGCGAAGAAGGCGGAAAAGATCAAAGGGCTGGCGGCAGAGCTGCAGTCCTCGACGACCGCAATTATCGGCACGTTCAGCAAGCTGACGGTGGCTAAGGATTATGAGTTGCGCAAAGTGATCCGCGAAGCCGGCGGCAAATATCGCGTGGTCAAGAACAAGCTGGCGGCGATCTCAGGCAGCGGTACGCAGGTTGAAGCGGCGCTGAAGGGCTTGAAGGGTGTGAACTCGGTGGCGTTTACGGCAGGTGATCCTGTGGCTCTGGCGAAGGTATTCGCTAAGTGGGCAGGCGAGAACCAGGCGGAATTTCAGTTCAAGCTAGGCATTGTCGACGGCAAACTGTTGAATGTAGACGAGGTCAAGGCTCTGGCCACCATGCCGGGCAAGGAAGAGATCTTTGCCAAGCTCCTGTACATGATCAACGCGCCGGCGCAGCGGCTGGTGACGGTTTTGAACGCCACGGGCCGGGATCTGGCTGTGGTGATTGGCCAGGGAGTGGAGAAAGAGAAATTCGCAGCGGCCTGACGTCCGCGGCCAGCTCTTAGCCCTCAGCTTTTAGCTCAAGACGTGCTGGGGCAGAGAGTGTTGGCGTAAGCGTGAAGAAGCTAAGAGCTAACGGCTAAAGGCTGATAGCTGTTTTGAGGTTTTGCCTGCCGAGGCAATCGGAGAGGGCGCTGGTCTGGCGCAACGGAAACTCTCTATTGCATGGGTGGCTGGGGTAACAAGAAATCAAGAACTTCGATTGGAGACGAACATGGCGGATATTGCACAGTTGGAAGAGCAAATAGTGAGCCTGAGCCTGCTGGAAGCGGCGGCTCTGGTCAAGAAGCTCGAGGAGCGGCTTGGCGTTTCAGCGGCTGCGGCAGCTCCGGTGGTGGTTGCCGGCGCGGGTGCCGGGGCAGCGGCTCCGGCAGCCGAGGAAAAGACCGAATTCCAGGTCATCCTGAAGGACGCCGGTGCCAATAAGATCAACACCATCAAGGCGGTACGAGAAATAACCTCGCTCGGGCTCAAAGAAGCGAAAGACCTCGTCGATGGCGCGCCGAAGGCCATCAAGGAAAATGCGACTAAGGAAGAGGCCGAGGCCATCAAAAAGAAGTTCGAAGGCGTTGCGACCATCGAAGTCAAGTAGTCGGTCAAACGGCACGAGACTTGCAAGGGGCACCGGGGCGCGCTATGATGAAGAGTGCGTGTCCCGGCGCTTTGATCGGTTGTTTGAGGGGAACCGGCAGTCGGGCGCGGGAAATAAGGGCGTGCATGGCACGCAGTTGTCAGGGTTCAAGGTCTTGAACTCGGATACAAGACGAAAGAAAAACTCATTGTGGTCAGCAGTTCGTCTCGAGGTCAGGCGAGGCGGCTGTTGAGGTTGGTTTGACAGCGGCAAGTCGCGGCGGATGCGGATTTGGCGATCGGCGAGGGCAGAGGAAAAGAATTCGATTGGGAGCACTAGCATTGAGCAGCGCTCGTGAGGAATTGCGTCCTTACGGGCCTCTTGTGTCTGCTACCAGCGCGAGCAACAAGTTTCTTGGGAGTCTCACGGGCAGTGCGTACAGTTCTCCTCTTCAAGCCAAACCCTGAAATTGTGATTCCGCGGGCGTGTCCGCGTCTTCCAGTTGTGCGCAGTCTAGCGCACCAGAACGATCGAGGCAATATCCAATACGCGTAATTGACGCAAATCTCACAGAACCCTTCTGACACGGGTTCAAACGCGGTGTGCCGGAAGTCGGAGTTCCGGCCCGCCGGCAGATGAGCAGGACATTCTTCGCCTGCTCCCAAGTATTTTCGATTCTTTCCGGATCCACACCGGCGCTGATGAGTCTCGAGCGCCGGCCCGGCGCGGCCACTTGAAACGAGGGCGGATGCCGGAACCCGAGAGGCTCAGGAGTGATCATGCCTAACGAGAAGCGCGCGATTCGCAGCCGGCTCGATTTTTCCAAGATTCCCACTGCCACCCAGATTCCCAACCTGATTGAAGTGCAGCGCCGCAGCTATGAGCGGTTCCTGCAGATGGACAAGTTGCCCAACGAGCGCGATGACTCGGGGCTGCAGTCGGTATTTGTTTCGGTATTTCCGATTACCGATTTCCGCGGCATCTCGCAACTGGATTTCGTCGATTTCTCGATCGGCAACTGGGAGTGCAAGTGCGGCCACCTGAAAGGCCTGCACCACCTGCGTACCGCCTGCGTGCATTGCGGTGCGATGGTCATCACCAATCCGTTTCTGCCCGGCGACGTGCTCTGCCAGAAGTGCGGGACCTACAACAAGAACACGCCGGACTTCTGCAACAAGTGCGGCGACCCGGTAAGCCTGCAGCTTAAGTATGACCAGCAGGAGTGCGAAGAGCGGGGCATGACCTTCTCTGCGCCGCTCAAGGTGACCGTCCGCCTCACCATCTACGACAAGGATCCCGAGACCGGCAACAAGACCATCCGCGACATTAAGGAGCAGGAGGTCTTTTTCGGCGATATTCCGCTGATGACGCCGAACGGCACGTTCATAGTGAACGGGACCGAGAGAGTGATCGTTTCGCAGTTGCACCGTTCCCCCGGCGTCTTCTTCGAGACCGCGAATAATCGCACCTATTTCCTGGGCAAGATCATTCCCTACCGCGGTTCGTGGGTGGAATTTGAGTACGACCAGAAGAACACGCTCTATGTCCGCATCGACCGCAAGCGCAAGTTCCTGGGAACGATTTTCTTGCGCGCGCTGGGGTTGCGCTCAGACGAAGAGATTCTCAAGACCTTCTACACCGTCGACCACGTGCACATTACGGATGGCAAATTGCAGTGGCAGGTGCAGCAGGATACGACGAAGAATACCCATCTGGTGGGCGTCAAGCCGGCGCATTCGATCCGCCACGGCAGCGAAGAAATTGCGCACGCGGGACGCAAGATCAATGCCCACGCGCTCAAAGCGCTGCGTGCGGCCCACATCGACCGTGTAGAAGTTGAGGCCGCCGAGCTCGACGGCGCGATGACCGCTGCCGATGTTGTCGACACCGAGAGCGGCGAGGTGGTTGTCGAAGCTAACGTGGAGCTGACGGCTGATCGCCTGCACAAGATCATGGCCTCGAACGCCAGGAGCTTCGAGGTATTCTTCCCCGATCGCGACGACGTGGGCAACATCATTTCGAATACGTTGAAGCGCGACTCGGTGCACAAGCCGGAAGAGGCGCTGATCGAGATTTACCGCAAGCTGCGGCCGGGTGACCCGCCGACACTGGATACGGCGACGGCTCTCTTTGAGGGCATGTTCTTCGATCCGCGCAAGTACGATTTTTCGCGCGTGGGCCGGCTGAAGTTCAACATCAAGATTCACGAGAATTCCGACTACGCGTCGGCGTCGTGGCTTCGCTTTGTCGAGGAGGAACGAAAGAAGGATGCGAGCAGGCATCTTGGACCTCTCGACCACCGGACGCTTGATTCCGAGGACTTCTATGTAACCATCCGTTACCTGCTCAAGCTGCGCAAGAACATCGGCGTGGTCGACGATATCGACCACCTGGGCAACCGGCGCGTGCGTGCGGTGGGCGAGCTGATGGAGAACCAGTTCCGCATCGGTCTGGTTCGCATGGAACGCGCCATCAAGGAAAAGATGAGCGTGTATCAGGAATTGAATACGGCCATGCCGCACGACCTGATTAACGCTAAGCCGGTGATGGCGGCGATCCGCGAGTTCTTCGGTTCATCGCAGCTCTCGCAGTTCATGGACCAGACCAACCCGCTGTCGGAGATCACGCACAAACGGCGTTTGTCCGCGCTTGGACCGGGTGGTTTGAGCCGCGAGCGTGCGGGATTCGAAGTACGCGACGTCCACCCGACGCACTACGGCCGCATCTGCCCGATCGAGACGCCGGAAGGTCCGAACATCGGCCTGATCAGCTCGCTTTCGTGCTTTGCGCGCATCAACGAGTACGGATTCATTGAGTCGCCTTACCGAAAGGTGAAGGACTCGAAGATCCTGGATTACGTGGAGATTGTGAACGCCGGCGAGAGCGGGCTGCGCGTGGGCGATCACGTTGAAAAAGACGAGGCTCTGCGCCTGAACGCGCAACTGAAGAAGGCGGGCAAGCGGGCGATCGACTGGATTCCCTACAGTTTCTATCTCTCGGCGTGGGAAGAGGACCGGCACACCATCGCGCAGGCGAACATTGAATTCGATGACAGCGGTCGCATTACCGAAGACCTGGTGAACGCGCGCCGGCAGGGCAACTTTGTCCTCGTGAACCGGGCCGAGGTGGACTATATCGACGTCTCACCGAAGCAACTGGTCTCGGTGGCCGCGTCGCTGGTGCCGTTCCTCGAGCATGACGACGCCAACCGCGCGCTGATGGGCGCGAACATGCAGAGGCAGTCGGTTCCGCTGCTGGCGGCCGAGGCGCCGCTGGTGGGCACGGGAATGGAAGGCGTGACCGCGCGCGACTCTGGCGCTGTGATCCTGGCCAAGCGCAACGGCATCGTGGACTCGGTCGACTCCGAGCGCATCATCGTGCGCGTTGAGGGCGAGCATCATCCCACGCAACTTTCGCGCGAGGTCGGATCCGACATCTATCAGCTCATCAAGTTCAAGCGGTCGAACCAGAACACGTGCATCAATCAAAAGCCTGTTGTTCGCGAGGGTGATCGCGTGGTGAAGGGCCAGGTGATTGCGGACGGGCCCTGCACTGAGCAGGGCGAACTGGCTCTCGGACGCAACGTGCTGGTGGCGTTCATGCCCTGGCGCGGCTACAACTTCGAAGACGCGATCCTGATCAGTGAGCAACTGGTGAAAGAGGACTACTACACCAGCGTGCACATTGAAGAGTTCGAGATCGAGGCGCGCGACACCAAGCTGGGTCCGGAAGAGATCACGCGCGATATTCCCAACGTGAGCGAGCACGCTCTGCGCGATCTGGACGAGAGCGGAGTCATCCGCATCGGCGCCCAGATCGGGCATGGCGACATCCTCGTCGGCAAAGTCACGCCCAAGGGCGAGACCCAACTCACTCCGGAAGAGAAGCTGCTGCGCGCGATCTTCGGCGAGAAAGCCGGCGACGTTCGCGACGCATCGCTCACTTGCCCTCCCGGGATCGAAGGCACCGTGGTGGATGTTCGCATCTTCAGCCGCAAGGGACAGGAGAAGGACGAACGCGCCAAGCTCATCGAGGCCGAGTACGTGGCCAAGCTCGAGAAGAACCTGGGCGATGAAATCCGGATTCTGACTGATGAGCGGTTGAAGCGCCTGGAAGCAATCCTGGGCGGCAAGGAAGTGCTTGCCGATCTGCACGACGAGCGCACCAACAAGCGCCTGATCACCAAGGGTGCGTTGCTGGACCGCGACACCATCGAGCGCATCTCGACCAAGAATCTGAAGCGCATCCGCTATAACGACAAGGATCCGCGGGTGAACGAGCAGATCGACGAGATCGAAGAGATGACGTCGCGGCAGATCGAAGTTCTGCGCAAGATCACCAACGAGAAAGTGGCCAAGCTGCAGAAGGGCGACGAGCTGCCTCCCGGAGTAATCAAGCTGGTCAAGGTCTATGTCGCCATGAAGCGCAAGCTCAGCGTGGGCGATAAGATGGCCGGTCGCCACGGCAACAAGGGCGTGATCGCGCGCATTCTTCCTGAAGAAGACATGCCGTATCTGCCCGATGGAACGCCGGTGGAGATCGTCTTGAATCCACTGGGCGTGCCAAGCCGTATGAATGTGGGCCAGATTCTGGAGACCCACCTGGGCTGGGCGGCTCATGGACTCGGCAAGAAGATCGCGGCGCTGGTGAAGCAGAATTCCGACGCAAACTATGTTCGCGAAGTGGTGACCAGGGAGTTTGCGGGGACGGCCACGCTGCGCCAGTTGCTCGAGCTTGACGACGAGATGCTGCTGCGGGTTGCCGCCGGTATGCAAAAGGGCATCTGGTTCGGAACGGCGGTGTTCGACGGCGCTCAGGAAGGCGAGATTAAGGCGTTGCTGGGCGCGGCCGGCCTGCCTTCATCGGGCAAAACGTTGCTCTTCGACGGCATGACCGGCGAGCAGTTCGAGCAGCCGGTCACCGTGGGCTACATCTACATGCTCAAGCTCTCCCACCTGGTCGACGACAAGATTCACGCGCGGTCGATCGGGCCATACTCGCTGATTACGCAGCAGCCGCTGGGCGGCAAGGCGCAGTTTGGCGGGCAGCGCTTCGGCGAGATGGAAGTGTGGGCCCTCGAAGCCTATGGAGCCGCATACATCCTGCAGGAACTGCTGACTGCCAAGTCCGACGACGTGTATGGCCGCACCAAGATTTACGAGGCCATTGTGAAGGGCGAGGCGGCGATCGAGCCAGGCGTTCCTGAGTCGTTCAACGTGTTGATTCGCGAATTGCAGTCACTATGCCTCGACGTGGAGCTGATCAAGCGCGCGGACATAGCGAAGAAAGCCCCGGTGCCGGAAGTGGCAGCCGTGGCTGATTAAGAGCAGCCTTCAGCTGTCAGCTTTCAGCCTTCGACTCGATCGAGGTTGAACTGACAGCCGAGGCACCAACAAAGGTTATCTGTTGGCCGAAAAGCACCTCAGGCGCGATAGAGCTGATTGCTTGAAGGCCGACAGCTGTTTTGAACCGCTTCCCGAACCGGGGAAGCCAAAAGCTAATAGCTAGAAGCTAGTAGCTGGGAAATTGGAGGGTCGCCTTGTTCCGTTCGAACCCGTTTGAGCTTACCAGCCCGATTACCGACTTTGATGCCATCCGTATCATGCTGGCCTCGCCCGAGAAGATCCGTAGCTGGTCGCATGGCGAGGTCACCAAGCCGGAGACCATCAACTATCGCACCTTCAAGCCGGAGCGCGACGGCCTGTTCTGCGCGCGCATCTTCGGCCCGGTGACCGATTGGGAGTGCCTCTGCGGCAAATACAAGCGCATGAAGCACCGCGGCGTGATCTGCGATAAGTGCGGCGTGGAAGTGACCGTCAGCAAGGTGCGCCGCGAGCGGATGGGCCACATCGAGCTAGCGTCCCCTTGTTCCCATGTCTGGTTCTTCAAGGGCCTCCCGTCGCGTATCGGTCATCTGCTCGATATTTCGCTGCGCGATCTCGAGGGCATTCTCTACTTTGAGTCGTACGTCGTGGTCGATCCTGGAGACGCACCGGTGCGCGAGCGCGAGATCATCAAGGACGAAACCCGGTTCCGAGAGCTCGATCAGCAGTTCCGTCCGTCCGGCTTCAAGGCCATGATGGGCGCTGAAGCCATCAAGGAATTGCTGAAGCGCGTGAGCGTGGATGAGCTGGGCATCGAGCTGCGGGAGCGCATGAAGACCGAGACCTCCGCGCAGAAGAAGCTGAAGTTTGCCAAGCGGCTGAAGGTTGTGGAGGCGTTCCGCAAGTCGGCCAACAAGCCGCAGTGGATGATCCTCGATGTGCTGCCCGTCATTCCTCCGGAGTTGCGTCCGCTGGTGCCGCTGGATGGTGGCCGTTTCGCAACGTCGGATTTGAATGATCTTTATCGCCGCGTGATCAACCGCAACAACCGGTTGAAGAAGCTGATGGATCTGCATGCGCCCGAAGTGATCGTGCGCAATGAAAAGCGCATGTTGCAAGAGGCTGTCGACGCTCTATTCGACAACGGCCGTCGCGGCCGCGTGCTGAGGGGCGCCAACAATCGCCCGCTCAAATCGCTAAGTGACACCCTGAAAGGCAAACAGGGCCGCTTCCGCCAGAATCTCCTCGGTAAGCGCGTCGACTACTCTGGCCGTTCTGTCATCGTTGTAGGACCGGAGCTGAAGCTGCACCAGTGCGGGTTGCCGAAGAAGATGGCGTTGGAGCTGTTCAAGCCGTTCATCTATCACCGGCTCGAGCAGACCGGGCAATGCACGACCATCAAGCAGGCCAAGGAAATGGTGGAAATGCAGGAGCCGGAGGTCTGGGACATCCTTGAGGAAGTG